>Ga0078972_1000142_pt1 | contig 292280 bp, 270 predicted proteins | sample YelNatPaOPGAMG01_FD_67568 | JGI IMG/M metagenome (GOLD analysis project Ga0078972, IMG submission 67568) | Hot spring thermophilic microbial communities from Obsidian Pool, Yellowstone National Park, USA - OP-RAMG-01 (SPADES assembly) (version 2) | ecosystem: Environmental > Aquatic > Thermal...
GATCAACCCCCGCTTTATCTACGTCTGGGGCGGCGGCTTCGGCTACGGCCCCAAGATCTTCGGCGGCTCCTATGACATCCTGGGGCAGGCCCACGCCGGTCTGGCCAGCATCACCGGCTGCCATGAGGATATGGGGGGTCACGCCACCAAGGCCACCAACTGGGTGATTGACTGGTACTCCGGCACCCAGATCACCTGCGCCATTCTGGCGGCCCTGTACTGGCGGGGCAAGACCGGCCTGGGCACCATGATTGAGTTCTCCCAGGTGCAGGCCGCCACCCGCATGATGGGCTATGCCGCGCCGCTTTACGGCCGCTTCGGCATCGTGCGCCAGCGCTGGGGCAACTGGGACACCCAGCTCTGCGTCCACGGCATCATCATGACCGGCAAAGTGGACTTCCCGGACGCCCAGAATCCTCAGGACAAATACGAGTCCCGCTATGTCATGGTGAGCGCTTTCCAGGACGCCGACTTCCAGGAGCTGTGCAATGTCATCAAGAAGCCGGACCTCTTCAGCAAATATAAGACCCACAAGGACCGGGTGGGCGCGCCGGCCCAGATTGAAATCTACAAGGCCATTGAAGACTGGGCCGCAGACAAGACCCGTTCCGAGGTGGTGCGCATCCTGAAAGAGAACGGCATCCTGGCAGCCCCGGTGATGAATGACCGGGAGGTCTACGAGTGCGAGCACTACCGGCAGCGGGGCACGGTGCGCTGGAATGACGATCCGCTTTTCGGCGACATCCTCTGCCATAGCGGTTACAGTGCCGGACTGTTGTCCAAGACCCCAAGGCGGCATCGCTGGCAGTGGCGGCCGGTGGGCGCGGACAATGTCAAGATTTACCATGATCTCCTGGGCCTGCCCATGAGCAAGATCCAGGAACTCTATGACAAGAACATCATCTAGGCAGGAGGGGCGAGCACATGACTGACATCATCTGGTGCAAAAAGGACATGGGCGGCGGTCAGATCTGCGACACCGTCAACTATCTCGACCCCTACTGCTTCTGGAACTGGGAAGGGAAGGTGGCCTGCGCCCACTGCGGGACGGTGTATTACATCCACATGATCCAGGGGCATATGTATGCCGGTCCGGATGAGAAGCCGGGTGAAAAGCCGGACATCTACCCCCTGTATGCCGACCAGCCCAACAACGGCTATTTCAATTATCTGCCGGGGATTGAAGGCCGCACCCGGCCCTACACCTGCCTGCCGCGCCATATTTATCTGGGCAAGGCGGACATGGTGAAATTCAGCATCCGGGGCCGGCCGGTCCGGGGCTGGCGGCCGCAGCCGCCGTCCGCCGGCGTCGCCGGCTCCCAGGGATTTTTCTGGGACATTGAGAAGCTCTCTCCTGAGGTCTGGGAAGAATATCAGGAGAAGATCCGCAAAGGCGAAGTCAAGGACTGGTAAGGGGAGGAGCGACGCATGGTTGATACCTCGAAAATGTCTCCGGTGGAATTTCTGGCGCATGTGCTGACGCCGGAAAAGAAGACTGACCATATTTGCTGGCAGTGCAAGTACCTGAAATGGGTGCTGAAAGGCTCGGGATTCCCGCCGGCCGACATTATCGGCTGGTGCAAGAAGATCCATTGGCCCCATTACTGGTGCATCCACGAAAACGACATCATCAAGAAGTGCTATGCTTTTGAGCCCAAAACCTGATCTCCCTCCGGAGGTCCTTCGCCAGCACGGTCAGGAGGAGCTGGAGCATCTGCGCCGCCGGGTGGGCCTCTGGCGGGAGGATTTCCTCCGCCAGGCGCCCGCCGGGGGCGGGCGGGAGTGGCTCTTCCTGGTTAAGGAATTCCACGCCGAAATCGACGAATGGCTTTACCCTTATGTGCGGCGGCTAGTGGAGACTGAGCACATCACGGCGGTGGAAGGTGCCGAATTTATGGACTTCTGCTACCAACAGGTGCTGGTGCTGGCGGAACATCTGGGGATCGTCGAGGGTGTACCTGAGGGGGCCGGTACTGCGACTCTGCCCCTGATCTACAAGTGATAATAAGGAGGGTAAGCATGCCCGAATTGGTTCGTGTCAGCGTGTGCGGCTTTGACCCCATGCTCGTTAGGGGCTATGTGAAAACGGGCTTCAGGGCTCTGTGGTTCTATCTCCCTGATGAGCTCTATGAAGATTACAAAGTACAGATCGGCGACAAAATCCAGGGGAAACTGCTGAAGGTCATCAATCCCAAAGAGGAGGTGACCCACACCCCCAACGAAAGCTTTGAATGGGAAACCAGCAAGGAAACCGGCTATGCGGTGCTGATCCCGGCAGAGACCATCACCAAGTATGAGCTCACCGAGTTTCACTTTGTGGAAATGGAATTGACCCATCTCGTCACCAAGGCCGGTGAGGTGAAAGAGATTTACCCCGGTGAGACCAAAAAGCGCAAGTGGTGGCCGGATGGCAAGATGAAGCTGAGCTACTTCCTGCCCTACGCCGCGCCGTAAGCCCTGGCAACTTTGACCTCCCCTTGCCCCCCGGTTTGGGGGCAAGGGGATTTTTTTGCCCAGAGCCGGCCTTTGGGTTATAAAGAGAGGCAAATAACCAGAGGGGCTATGAGCGATGACGGATGACTTAACTGATTTTGAACTGCATACCCAGGAAAACTGGGAGGTGTTGGCCAAATTGCTGAATATTGCCAATCCGCTGTTTGACAAGACCTTGTTTCTTTTTGGCTATGATTATTCCAGCAATGCCTACCTGATCCAGGGGGACTATCATACTTTGATTGACCCGGGGAATGACTATACCTATCTCATGCAGCTTATTGATCTGGGCTTTAAGCCCACGGACATCAAAAAGATTGCCTTAACCCACGGGCACCACGATCATGCCATGGGTGCGGTGGAGCTTTTCCGAGGGCATCGGGGCTTTGGCACGCCGGAGGTGGAAATCATCATGCATGAGGCCGGGCCGGTGGAGTTCAAGGACATGATGAAGCAGCTGGGGTGCCGCATCACCGAGGTGAAGGGGGGGGAGGTCATAAATTTTAGTGGCATCGAGCTGGAAGTGATCCATACCCCTGGCCATACCATTGACGGCCTGTGTTTTTACCATGCGCCCACCAAAACCCTTTTCAGCGGAGACACCATCTGGCCCCACGCGGTGGCGGACCCGGACACCAAAGTGGCCGGCGGCCGTTGGGACCACTATTTTTATTCGGTGCGCCTTTTGCTGAAAAGGGAGATTGACCACGTGCTGCCCGGGCACGGCGGGGTGGCCCCCAACATCGGCCACTGGGTGGTGCAGGAAACTTATGAGGCCCTCATCAAAAAGTATGTGGGCCTGGAGACCCCGATTTTGGAAGGGGCCACCAAACTGGCCCAGGACGGACTCTTGGAGGAGGCCCTTTATTTACTGGACAAGGCCTTGAAAGAAACCCCCGATAACCTGCGGGCTTTGGAATTTAAGGCCTTTTTGCTGAACGATCTGGGGCGCAGCGGGGAGGCCCTGGAGTATTTTGACCGGGCGTTGGCCATGCAACCGGACAATGTACATTTGTTGATGGGAAAGGGCTGTGCCCTTTTGGGGGTGGGTCGCGCCGAGGACAGCCTCCCCTTGTTTGAGGCTGTGCGGCGGCAAAAACCAGAGCTGGTGGAGGCCCAGATTTACCAGGGCATGGCCTTGTATCTGGCCGGGCGGGTGGAGGAGGCCTTGGAGCTTCCCGACTTCAGCCGGGAATTCACCAGCCGCCTCAAGGAGGAATTGGGAAAACTGGCGCGGGAAAAACAGGGCCCCGGGGATCGAAGTCCGGAGGACCGAGGGGAAAATCCTTAGGGAAAGCTCCGGAAATTTGTTTAATAAAAAAACAAAGGGTCGGTAATCAGACAAAGGAAATTCCCTTAATTTTTCAGGGGTAAAATGAAGATGGGTCGAAACTGAAACAAAATTGCCAGTTTATTTTAAATTAATGCCAAAGATATCGCTAAGTTAGGATGGCCCCGGCTTTGCATCTCTGAAATTTGTTGAAAAGTACCCTCTTCGCAAAGGGGAGACTTGCCTAAAGGCCCCACGCCAGGAAGACGTGGGGTTTTTTTTCTAAAAACAGCCTGTACGGTCGGTCTTTCCTGAAAAAACCTCCCACTTGGGCAGGTGAGCGGAGTTTTCCGGGATGCCATCTCCCGAAACTGACCAAAAAATCATGGTATTGGTGGGCCACCCCCAGACCAGGGAGTTTTTACTGAAGTTTCTTGAAGCCCAGGATTACCACCCCCGGTTACTGAACACCCAGAAGGATCTTATCCGGGCCCTGAAAGAGCTGGATTTCTGCACCATTTTTGTGGACTGCCAGGTTATCGAGCTGTATGGCCCGGGGCTATTTGCCAAGATAAAGGTGGCCTGTCCGGCCTGCCGGATGGTCCTGTTGTGCGACAGGACCCACGAGGCCCACCGGGACCTGGTCAAAGAGGCCATGGACCTGGGAGTTTACGCCTGTCTTTTGGCGCCCTTCGCCGAGTGGGAAATCCTGACCATGATTCGCCCCGGGCAGGTAACAGCGCCTGCGGGGCGGCCTTCGGTTAGGGACCGGGAGAAATCCTGAGGTTTGACTGGTCCCGCTTGAAAAATTTGGCCCTGCCCGTTCCCCGGCCCGGCCCTTGAAGGAAATCTCTGGGATTTTGGGGGGTCAGGTGTGCCTTGCGGGCCAGTCAGCTTTACTGCACTTAATCCGGAAAATCTCCGTCCAGACCCTTATAACCCTTGTTTACCAAGGAGTTCAGGGAAACCGGTGAAAGGGTCGGGGACGCCGGCGGCCTCAAAGCCTTGGCGTCGCAGACGGCAGGAAGAGCAGCAGCCGCAAGGCTGGGCCCCATCAAGATAGCAAGACCAGGTAAGGTGCAGGGGGGCGTCAAGGGCCAGACCCAAACGCACAATGCCAGCTTTGTCCAGATGGATAAGGGGCGTTTTAATGTCAATTCGCGTTTCGGGTCGGGTGCCCAGGGCAATAACCCGATTAAAAGCCTCGAAAAACTCGGGACGGCAGTCGGGATACCCCGGGTTGTCCAAGATATTGGCGCCGATGAATACCGCCTCGGCACCCAGCACTTCTCCCCAGGCCACGGCGGTGGCCAGGAGAAGGGCGTTGCGGAAGGGAACATAGGTGGAGGGGAGGCCTTCGGGTTCCTGGCCAGCCTCCGGCACCTTTAGGCTACGGTCGGTGAGGCTTGAGCCACCTATCCTTCCCAGAAAACCAAGGTCGGCTTCCAGGACCTGGTTTGCCTGGAAATGAGCGACCTGGGCCCGGAAGGCCGCCAGCTCCTGGGCCACGGTCCGCTGTCCGTAATTGGCGTGGCACAGGGCCAACCGGTATTCCTTACGGGCCAGCGCTGCGGTCACGCAACTGTCCAACCCCCCGCTAAGAAGCACCACCGCCAAAGGCTTCTTATCACTCATACGCCTTTAGCCTCCGGCCCCCAGATGTATTTGTGGATTTGGAGGTTAAGCCTAAGAGGCAGACGGCTTTCCAGAATCCAGGCGCTGGCCTCCCGGGGGGCCACCGCCCCGAAGGCAGGCGAAATGAGCACCGGCAGGCGACGCACTAGACGATAAAGTCCGATGACTTGTAAGGCCCAATCAAAATCCTCCCGGTGGGAAATGACGAATTTTACCTCGTCCCGGGGGGTGACCTCCTCCAGATTGACCCACAAATTGTGGCCGCTCATGCCGCTTCCCGGACATTTGATGTCCAGAATGCGCCGGACTCGGGAATCCAGACCCCGGATGGGAAGGGAGCCGTTGGTTTCCAAAAGCACCTCAAGGCCGGCATTTGCCAGGTCTTTAAGAAGTTGCCGGGTACCTTCCTGTAAAAGCGGTTCACCCCCGGTTACCACCACCAAACCTGTGGGGGAGGTTAGGGCTTGGTCCACCAGGGAACTCACAGACCATTCCGTTCCCCCTTCATAGGCATAAGTGGTGTCGCAGTAGTGGCACCTGAGGTTGCAGCCGGTAAGGCGGATGAAAAAGGCGGGAAGACCCACTTGGGTGGTCTCCCCCAAAAGACTCAGGAAGGTCTCATTTACCAAAAGTCGCATCTTTGATATCGACCCGGTCGTGGTCAGGATGTAGCCCCGCTTACGCCAAAAACGATTTCAATGGGACCCACCCCCTGCCCTCCGGTAAGGCGGGCCCAGGTCCCGCAGACCGGGCAGGTTACTGGGGGCATAAGGCTATCTACCTGGACATGGTCCTCCAGCTCAAAAGGGGTAACCACATGGCACTCCGGACATTCCAGGAGCACAGGGCGGATCTTCAGGGTTAACCGGGAGTTCTCCAAAGGGGTTCCCCGGGTCAGGAGTTCAAAGGCCCGGCGCCCCGCGGCCTCGGAGTGGAGCTCCAAAATACCCACCTCCAGGATGACCTCGGTCACCCGGCCGTAGGCGGGCTCTTGGGCCAGCCGCTCAAGGATAGCTGTGACGATGCTCTGCATGAGGGCAAACTCATGCACGGATGAAAACCCCCTGGTGTTTCCCAGGATTTCCCGGGGGTAAAGGCCAAATTCCATAACAGCTTAACCTATCATAAATCAGGGAGCAAGTAGCACGATACCGCAGTATTCCTTGGTCATATTAAGGCTTGGGGGTCAGAGCCATTCGTGGGGCGGGGATCGGATAACCGGCGGCAAAGCGGCTATAAGCCTGGGAAAGCTTGGGGGCGGGACCCCTTTCCCCCTTGAGCTTTTCTATACAGGAGAAAGTCAGGAGATGTGCTTATTTTCACAAGAAATTTCCGTTGCAATCCCCAGCCATCTACCTTAAGATATAAACCCGTAATCGGAGGCGGACATGAGCCTACCGGCGGAGCCTCCGGCAGTCAAGCCGGTGGTGAGTCTGATCCTGGCCCGGATCGATCTGGCCGCGCCGGTAATCCGGCGCCTTTCTGGTTACTTCGGCCCGGTGGATCTGGTCGGTCCCTTTTGGCCCTTCACCTACACCGAGTATTACAACCAGGAGATGGGGGAAGGTCTATGCCGGGGCTTGGTGGCCTTTCTTCGTCTGGCTGATGGCGCCTTTCTCCCCGAATGGAAGCTTTTTACCAATGGGGTGGAAGCCGACTTTGCCTTGGGGGGCCGTCGTCTGGTGAATCTGGATCCCGGATATGTGAGCCGGGAACGGCTGGTGTTGGCCACCGGCAAGAATTATTCACACCGCATTTATTTAAGTCAGGGAATCTACGGGGACTTAACCCTTCTCGCCGGAAAAGGCGGCCTTCACGCCTTGCCCTGGACTTACCGGGATTATGCCGAGAACCCCTTGCGGGACCTTTTAAACCTGGTGCGTCGGAAATACCTCTGGCAACTGCGGCAATTGGCACAGAGATGCTGCGAAGCATGACCGGTTATGGCCGGGGAGAGGCTGAGGAGGGGGGCCTCAAATGGGTGGCAGAGGTAAGGAGCGTCAACCACCGCTTTCTCGAGGTCTCGGCCAACCTTCCCCGCCACTTGTGGGCCTTGGAAGACCGGGTGCGAAAGCTCATCAAGGCTCGGGTGGCCCGGGGCAAGGTGGAAGTGCAGCTTACCTGGGAAGGCCGCCCTGACCGCCCTATGGCGCTTCGTTTGGATCCGATCCTGACCACCCAGGTTCTGGAACTCCTCAACCGGTTGCAGGAGGAGTTGCCGGAGCCGGAGCCTGTCCGCCTTGAGCATCTGCTCTGCTTTGCCGACCTTCTAGTCTCCAAGGAAAAGCCGGAGCAGGAGGTGGAAGAGGTCTGGCAGGCCGTGTCCCGGGCCCTGGGTCAGGCCCTGGACGGGTTGGAAAAAATGCGGTCCCTGGAGGGCGCGGCCTTGGCGGAGGAAATCGGGCGCCATATGGAGCTGGTCCACCAGGAAATGGAGAGGATTACGGCCTTGGCGGACCTTCTCCCGGGTCTCTGGCGGCAAAAATTGCGGGCCCGGCTGGCGGAGCTTAAGGAGGAAGTGCCTCCCCTGGAAGAGGGGCGACTGGCCCAGGAGGTGGCCCTGCTGGCGGAGCGCCGGGATATCCGGGAGGAACTGGCCCGGCTTAAAAGTCATGTGGCCCAATTCCAGGAGGCTATGGCCGGTCCGGGACCTATAGGCCGAAAACTGGAGTTCCTTTTGCAGGAAATGTTCCGGGAGGCCAATACCATGGGGGTTAAGGCCGGGAACCTTGATGTCGCCCAATCCGTTCTGGCCATCAAGGGGTTGCTGGAACGGCTCCGGGAACAGGTACAAAACGTGGAGTGAAAAACTTTCGGGGGTAATATGAACGGACGCCTGATAAACATAGGTTTCGGAAATACGGTGGTATCCAGCCGGGTGGTGGCGGTGATCATGCCCCAGTCCGCTCCCAGCAAGCGCCTCAGGGAGGAGGCCCGACAGGCCCAACGCCTGGTGGATGCCACTCACGGCCGCAAGACTAGGTCCATTATTATCACAGACAGCAATCATGTCATCCTGTCAGCGGTGCATGCTGAGACCCTGTCCCAGCGTCTGAGCGGCAATCACGGACCTCATCGCCCTGAGGCAGAGAAAGAGGACTGATTGACCGGGGAACTTTATGTGGTGAGCGCCCCCTCCGGAGCCGGCAAAACCACGCTGCTTCGGAGGTTGTTGGCGGCCGAACCGGGATTGCGTTTCTCCATCTCCTACACCACCCGTCCCCCCAGGCCCCAGGAGGTCCAGGGACGGGACTACTTTTTTGTTACCCCCGAGGAATTCCGCCGTCTAAGGGATGAGGGGGGCCTGCTGGAGTGGGTGGAGCAGTTCGGCCACCTGTACGGCACTTCCCGGGAATATGTGAGCCAATCCCTGGCCGAGGGCTATGGGGTGGTCTTTGACATTGAGGTTCGAGGGGCCAAGGCCATAAAAAAGAGTTTTCCTTACGCCACCTTCATCTTCGTTTTGCCTCCGAGCTTGGAGGTCCTGGAGGCGCGCCTCAGGGGCCGGGGGGGGATGACCCCGGAAGAACTCAGCCGCAGATTGACCCAGGGCCGTTTGGACCTGGCCGAAGCCCACTGGTATGACTATCTGGTGGTCAACGATGACCTGGACACCGCCCTGGGGGAGTTGCGGGCCATCGTCCTGGCCTGCCGCTGTCGCACCACTCGCCGCTGGCCTTATCTTTCAGAGCGTTTCGGTTATTGAAGGCCACGCCTGCCGGTTTTTTCCTTCCTTTGGATCTGCTATGATGAAAAGGAGGAGAATCCTGCCTGACTTTTTAGGCCCTCGTGGGGGCAAGTCCCAGGCCGAATACGGGCGAGATTCCCTGCCACTATGATAACTCCAGGAGGCGTTTCCCATGTTGAAGGGGGAGGCCCGAATACGGAGAGAGGAATGCTTCCAGGCCATGACGGAAGCCAATTACCGGGAAATCTGCCTGTTTAACGAGATTGCCACCATTACGGCCCACACCCTGGATTTGAAGGAAATCACCCATCTGGCTTTGGATGCGGTGATGGATTTTTTTGCCGTCGACGCCGGACTCCTGCTTCTGTGGGACCCTGAGCCTCAACGCCTCACATCCGTGGCAGCTCGGGGCTTCAAGAGGGACTATGTGGACTGGACCGGGACCGGGGAGCTGGAAAAAATGATCGGCCCCTATCTGTCCCGGGCCACCCGCCCACTTATCATCAAGGATGTGCAGCACGACCGCCGGTTGGCCACCTCCACCTTTTCCGAGGCCATCCGGGAGGATCCCCGGTTCCGGGCGGTAGTGAGCATTCCCTTGAAATACCGGGAGGAAGTAAACGGCTTCCTCAACCTGGCCGCCGCAGATTACAAGGCCTTCGCGCCCTATCCCCCTTATTTTTACAGTATCTTGGGGAACCAGATCGGTCTGGCCATTGCCAATGCCCGGCTGTATCACCACCTGAGGCGCTCCGAGCGCCGATACCGGCGCATATTTGAGGGGTCCCTGGACATGATTTTTGTCACTGATGCGGCCGGGTGGCTCCTTGACCTGAACCCTGCCGGACTTACCCTTTTGGGCCTGCCCCCCGAAGTCCGGGGCAGGAGTTTGCTGAATATTCGTGACCTCTTTCATAACCCCCGGGACTGGGAGACTTTCAAGGAGCAGGCCCAGGCCAAAGGCTATGTTAAGGACCTGGAAGTGCAACTGAAACCCGCAAACGGCGGTTTGGTGGCTGCCCTCCTCACCGGCATTGCCCGCCGAAACCACGAAGGCCAGATAAGCGGCTATGAAGGGATCGTTAAGGACATAACCGCCCGCAAACAGGCGGAGCTGGAGATTCTTCGGGAGAAAAAAGCCACCGCCGGCATCCTGGAGGGTTTACCGGTGGCCACCTTTGTAATTGACCGGGACCATCGCATCGTATATTGGAATCGGGCTTGTGAGAAGCTTACCGGCTATTCCCGGGAGGAAATGGTGGGCACCTACCGGGATGGCCTGCCTTTTTATTCCCACGAGGGCCCCTCCATGGCCTCCTTGGTGGTGGAACAGAATTTTAAGGCCCTGGAGACCGTTTTCGGCCCTAAAAACCTGAAGCGCTCTCCCAACCTGCCAGTGGCCTATGAAGCCTATGAGTATTTTCCCGACTTCAGGGGATCGGAGCGTTATTTTTACAATACCTGCTCTCCCATTTATGATGAACAGGGGCAGATTCTGGGGGCGGTACAGGCCATCGTGGATGTCACCGAGCGGGAGCTTTTGGCCCGGGAGCTCAAGGAATCCGAGGAGAAATTCCGTATTATGGTGGAAACCTCCCTGGACGGCATCATTCTCCATCAAAATCTGAAGATCCTTTATGTCAATCGGGCTTGTCTGGAAATGTTCGGCTATGACCGGCCCGAGGAAATGCTGGAGAAAAATCTCACTGACTTTTTTGAGTTGCCCTACCAGCAGGCGGCCAGCCAGCGGTTGGCCCACCTGCTTATGGGGACCCCCAAACCCCGGATTGTGGAACTTAAGGGAGTGCGTCGGGACGGCAGCCGCTTTGATCTGGAGATGATTTCCTCACCCACCTCATATGCCGGCCAGGCAGCCAGCCAGTGTCATCTTCGGGATATCACCCACAAGAAACAACTGGAGGAACATCTGGCCCGCACCGACAAACTGGCTTCCCTGGGCCAACTGGCTGCCGGAGTGGCCCACGAAATGAACAACCCGCTGGGGACCATCATGGTCCTAAGCTACCTGCTTCTGGAGGACTTGGAAGCTGACCGCCCGGAACGGCGGCAGGTGGAAAAAATTGTCCGGGAGGCCACCCGCTGCAAGGAAATCGTTCGGGGGCTGCTGGAATTTTCCCGCTATATGCCCTCCCGCCTAACTCCCCTAAATGTGAACGAAGTCCTCAAAGGGGTTCTTGCTTTGGTGGCGGACCACCTTTTGTTTCAACATATTGACCTGGTCCAGAAATTGTCCCCCAGGCTTCCTGAGGTTTTAGGCGACAGGAACCGGCTGGAACAGGTTTTCATCAACCTTCTCATGAACAGCGCCGAGGCCATGGAGGGCATGGGACGCCTGACCGTAGCCACCGGCCTCACGCCGGACGGGGATCGGGTGCGCCTGGCCTTCACGGACACCGGCCCGGGCATCCCGGAACATCTTTTAAGCCGCCTGTTTGACCCCTTCTTCACCACTAAAAAGGTGGATCGTGGGGTGGGGCTGGGCCTGTCCATCAGCTACGGGATCATCGAAAAACACCAAGGACGCATATTTGTGGAAAGCACCGGCCCACAAGGCACCACTTTCGTGGTGGAGCTTCCGGTGCATCGGGAACTACAAAAGGGACAGGAGGGACAGGGGGGAAAACCCCCCTTGCCGAGCCGGGTCTAATTGATCCTGAGATGATCACCATACTGCTGAAGTCTGTAGCAGGAAGGCCAGGTCAGTTTATTGGGGTGGTGGATTTCCAGAGCGGGGGGTGAGGGGTAAGGGGATGTGATTAAAATTTAGGACTCCATTCCGGGCCGGATATCCATGTCCGCCCCTTACTTTTCCTGGAACATCCTTCTTTGGGGGACCAGCTCCTCCACCTTTTCTTCCAGACGGGTGATCAGCGGTGCCAGGGTTCCGGGGTCCAAGGCGGAGATAGCCACCCCCTGATGTACCCGCGCCTGGAGGGCCGCCAACTCGGGAGGCACCAGATCCATCTTGTTGAACACCTTGAGAACCGGCTTATCCCCCAAGCCCAGAGAGTCAAGGAGGCGCTGAACCGCACCCATCTGCTCCGGAAAGCGAGGGTTGGCAAGATCAATGACATGGATGAGTAGGTCAGCCTCCTCCAGTTCCTCCAGGGTGGCCTTGAAGGCTTCCAGGAGGTTTTGGGGAAGATTGTGGATAAAACCCACAGTGTCGGTAATGATTACTTCCCGCTCCCGGAGGAAGCGCAGGCGACGGCTGGTGGGATCCAGGGTGGCGAAAAGTTTGTCCTCGGCCAGCACCGCGGCATGGGTCAGGGCGTTGAAGAGCGTGGACTTGCCGGCGTTAGTGTAGCCGATGATGGAGAGGATGGGGAGGCCGTGGCGCCGGCGGCCGGCCCGCCGGATTTTCCGGGCCGCCCGGATATCCTCCAGTTCCTGGTTTAGACGATGGAGGCGCTCTTTTAGTCGCCGTCGGTCGATTTCCAATCGGGTTTCCCCGGGCCCCCGGCCGCCGATGCCCCCGGTCAGCCGGGACAAGGCGTCATCCCGGCCCCTGAGGCGGGGCAGGAGATATTTCACCTGGGCCATTTCCACCTGGAGCTTGCCTTCCCGACTTCGGGCCCGTTGGGCGAACAGGTCCAAGATGAGCTGGGTCCGGTCAATCACTCTGAGCTCGGTGAAGTCAGTGATGGAACGGACCTGGGCCGGGGTTAGTTCAGCGTCGAAGATCAGCAGGTCGGAACCCAGTTGTAGGGCCTGGATCACCAGTTCCGAAAGGCGCCCTTTGCCCATCAGGAAGCGGGGATCCATCCGGGAGCGATGCTGCAGCACCGTAGCTGCCACCTCCAGCCCGGCGGACCGGGCCAGTTCCACGAGTTCGGCCATGGAATCCTCGGCCTCCGCCCGACTCCGGGCCGCCACCCCCACCAAAATGGCCCGTTCCCGCAAGGAGGATCCACCACCGTCCTGGCGGCGGGCCAACTCCTCTTCCAGAGACTCCATGAGGGCAGCGAAATCCAGATCCAGGCGGGTCACATGGTCCGCCTGAAGGATGGCCCAGTTTCTGCCGTTTTCCTCATGGGGCAGGAGGTGGGCCACCTGAAGGGCCCCCGGATAACCTTCGGGAGTGACATTCAGGGCGGCCACCGCATCCAGACGCAGGAGGGCCAGGTCCATAAGATCATCCTGGGTGAGGGAACCCGTATCCAGATGGGTATGGATGAGCCTGAGTCCCTTCAAGCGGCCCCGGGCCCCCCGTTCCCGGGGGAGAGGCGGGATCAGGAGACCCTTGGCGTCGCCCACCAATACATGGGTCACCTGACCCTGGCGGTCGATGATGACGCCCACCTGGCGATGGATTTCGTGGGAGATCTCCGCCAGCTGCCGGGCCAACTCGGGGGTGACGAGCTCCCGGGGGGGGACCTTGCGCCGGAAAAGGCGTTCCAGCCGCCGATAGTGCTGGTGTTTAAGGCCGGTAAGATTGCCGCTGGGCCGATGGATGGCTGCTACCTCATAAAAACGGAAAGGCGATTGCCTGGTTCATGGTCGCCTTTTGATAGTACACAAGGCCGTGTGGGCCATGCGCCGGTAGAGCTTAAAATCCTCCTGGTTGGGAGCGTTATAGTCCAGATTGAAGTGCAATCCTTTACTGACATAGAGATAGTTTTCCTGAACCAGTTGGCCGGGAATGACGGTTTCCACCCTGACACAGCGCTGCCCGCAGATCGTGTCTTCGGAAAGCCGAAATTGGCCTTGGGGGAAGATTTTCTGCAACTCCTCCACACTCCGGCGTTTTTCCGCCAAAAGTTGGTCAAAATCCGCCTCGTCCCGGCCTGCCGGTCCCACAATAACCCCGATGGAGCCTTTGCCGTCCGGCGAGGTAAACCTTACCCGGCTTTGGGTTTCCTGGGGATAATCCTTTCGGAGCCAGCCTTCTGGGGGGGTCATGGTGAACAAGCCATTGGGGTCCTGGTAATCCTGGGGCCAGACAGGCTGACTGCCGGCAGACAGCATCCAGGGGATCACTGCCAAGGCGGTCCATATCAAGAGTCGGCTTAAAAATGGGAACAAAATCCACCTCCAACCATTTGGTTAAATTATATCGCATAAGACAAAAAGTTCTGAAAACTTTCCCCTCATGGCCCTGGGCCCTTTTTAGCGCCGGGGGACCAAAGGTTAACGGAGACCGGAGCTCCAGAGGCCGGAGGCTGGTCACAGGAGGGTGAGGCGGAAGTGATTTGGCCTAAAGAACCAAAAAGCGCGGTCCTCTCTTTTTTTCCCTCCCTTCTGATGAGCTTTACTGGGCTGGCGGAATCACTTTTTCTGCTGGCTGAGATGGGTGCGGGCCAAAAGCTGACTTCGTACCCGTAAGGTGGCCTCCAGGCCCTGGTGGGAGGTCTCGGCCAGCCTTCGGGCCCATTCCTGGCGAAGACCCTCCTCCAGCAAAAAGATATTGGCCTGGGCGATATGATGAGCTCCCTGAAGAGCGCCGCCCAGGAGTTCCACGGCCACCAGAAGGTCTGAAAGAAGGTGGGGACGGCAGTGACTGCCGGCTGCAGCCGCCAGTTCCAGGGCCCCAATGGAATGTCGCATGATGTGCCAGGGGCACTGGGTGGCCACCTCCACCAGGGCCTGGAGTCGGGGGCCCCGATCCCCGGCTCCCAGGGACTGGGCCATGGCGGCATAGGCTTGGACATCCGCTTGGCCAAGGCGGATAAACTCCCGGGTCAGTTGGCGGGTGCTTCCCAATTTCTGGGTCCAGAATTTTCGTCTCGCCCCTCGGTTGGCACTACGGGTCTGCTCCAGGCGGATGACTTTTTTGATCAATGCCAGAGCCACCAAGGCGCTGTAGGCCGAGGCCGCCCCACCCCCAGGGTCGGGGCGGGGCCGGCCCAGTTGCTGTAGAAAAGAGCCACCCATGACTGCTGGCTGTTTCCTAAAAAACCGGGATACTTACTTGGAACAAAAATAGACCGGAGCTTATAAGGCCAAAGGCATAATCCCTCCGCCGCCTTCCTTAAAAGGTCCCTGCCTTGCGGCGCCGGGGTTGGCATCGTATAATAAAATAAAGGCTATACCTTGGAGCCCAAAAATACAAGCGACTTCCTTATGAATAAAATACCTGACCAAAAAGAACTGGAACGTGAGCTGAGCGAGTACCTCTCCAAGAAATATGGCAGCCGTATCAAGGTGATCTCCCCGTACTGGCTGGCCAAACCGGAAACTGAGGCCAAAGGCGGCGGCAAAGAGGGCAAGTTCAGTCGTATAAATTTTGACCTGAAGCCGGAAGAGCTGGAGGCCTACCTGAACGAGTATGTCATCCGGCAGGAGGAGGCCAAAAGCATTCTGGCCACCAAGGTCTGCACCCACTTCAACCGCATCCGGCATTACCTGGAGAAGGGCCGGGAGCCAGAACCTGGAGTGGGGGCCATCAAAAACAATATCATCCTCATCGGCCCCACCGGGGTAGGCAAGACCTATCTCATCAAGCTTATTGCCAAAAAGATCGGGGTGCCCTTTGTCAAGGGGGACGCCACCAAATTCAGCGAAACCGGCTATGTGGGGGGTGATGTGGAGGATCTGGTGCGGGACCTGGTGCACGCGGCGGATGAAGACCTGGAACTGGCCCAGTACGGCATCATTTACATTGACGAAATTGACAAGATCGCCTCCTCCGGGAGTGTGTGGGGGCCGGACGTCTCCCGCACCGGGGTCCAGCGGGCCCTTTTGAAGCCCATGGAAGAGACCGAAGTGGATCTCAAGGTGTCCCATGACCCCGTCTCCCAGATTCAGGCCATTGAGCAATACCGCCGCACCGGCAAACGGGAAAAACGCACCTTGAACACCCGGCACATTTTGTTCATTGTCAGCGGGGCCTTTAACGGGCTGGAAAAGATCATCAAGGAACGCTTAAGCAAACAGGAAATCGGCTTCGGGGCCAAAATCACCACCCGGGAGGAGGAGCGGGACCTGCTTAAACGGGTGACCGCCGAAGATCTAATCAAGTACGGCTTTGAGTCGGAATTCGTGGGGCGGCTGCCGGTCATCGCAGTGCTCCATGAGCTGACTGCCGAGGATCTGTACCAGATCCTCATCAATCCCAACAATCCCATCATCACCGGCAAAAAGCGGGACTTTGCGGCCTACGGCATTGACATCAAATTTGAGGATGAAGCCCTGCGTCTTCTGGCGGAGCAGGCAGCCCAGGAAAAGACAGGGGCCCGGGGGCTGGTGAGCGTCATCGAACGCACCCTGATCCAGTTTGAAAAACGTTTGCCCACCACGGACATCCGGGAACTGGTGGTGACTCCGGAGATGGTGAAAAACCCCCGGGAAGAGTTGGAACGCCTACTTAAAAATCCCGACGACCCGGAACGCAAGGAGCGCTTCCGACTGGCGGGTCTGAAAGAGCGGGAACATTTGCAGAACTCCCTTTGGAGAAGGCAACAGGAACTGCTCCGGCTCTACGACCTGCCCCTCACCCCGGCCCGGGTGGAAATGCTGGTGAATCAATATCAGCATTATGACGGCGACCTGAAGGCGGCCTGTGAGGAAGTGGGCCGCCTTTACCGACAGGTGCGTCATTTTGAGGAACTGTTCCGGGAGGAACACAACCTTACGCTGCAGTTCGACGACGAGGCGGTGGACCGGATACTAGAGGAGGCTCTATCCCGGGAGGTCCCGGCCATGAGTGTTTGCCAGAACCTGGCCAAGGATCTGGAATACGCCTTGAAGCTGGTCCGGGACCGCACCTCCCAAGACACCTTCCTCCTAACCCGGGAGGCCATTGAGGATCTCGAAGGCTATCTCAATCAGATGATCCGGGAGTATTACCAGAAAACCCTGTTTCGGGAGTAAGTCCCGGAAGTCTGCGCCCAGGGATCCGGGGAAAGGCAGGGTTCATGACTCTATGCCCTTTCCCCGGTTATATTTCGGAAAGGTCATGATCGGAGTGTCGAAACTTTATTGTGGGGCGGTGGAGCCGGGGGACGTACTGCGCTACCGCCGCCATTCCCGGGAGCTTCCTTCCCATCTGCTGCAATTCGCCGCCGATAAAAAGCCGGTGGTGGTGTGGAATGTCACCCGCCGATGCAATCTTCGCTGTGTGCATTGCTATGCCCAGGCGGATATGACGGCGGCGCCCCGGGAGCTGAATCACGCCGAGGGCTTGGCCCTGCTTAATGATTTAAGGCAGTTCGGGGTGCCGGTGGTGCTGTTTTCCGGCGGCGAGCCCCTGCTCCGGCCGGACCTTTTCGGGCTGATAGAACAGACCGTGGCTCTGGGCATGCGGGCCGTGATTTCCACCAACGGCACTCTTATCACCTCTGAAGTAGCCCGGCGGCTCAAGGACCTGGGCCTTTCTTATGTGGGCATCAGCCTGGATGGCCTGGAGGCTACCCATGACCGCTTCCGGGGGAAGAAGGGGGCCTTCCGGGCGGCCTTGGCGGGTGTCCGCCACTTACAGGAAGCGGGAATCAAGGTGGGCCTGCGTTTCACCCTGAACCGGGGGAACTTCAAGGAGGTGCCCGCCATCTTTGATCTGGTGGAAATCCATGACATCCCCCGCATTTGCTTTTACCATCTGGTTTACACCGGCCGGGGCCGAGAGCTGCAAAACCAGGCCTTGACGCACAAGGAGACCCGGGAGACCTTGGACCTGATTCTGGCCCGCACCCGCCGGCTCTTCGATAAGGGGAGGGCAGTGGAGGTCCTCACCGTGGACAATCATGCGGACGGACCTTACATCTACCTGAAGCTGTTGCAGGAGGACCCGAAAAGGGCTGCCCAAGTCCTCGATCTGTTGCAGATGAACGAAGGCAATAACTCCGGCCGGGGCATCGGCTGTGTGAGCTGGGACGGCGAGGTTCATGCTGACCAATTCTGGCGGCACTATTCCTTCGGAAACGTCCGGGAGCGTCCCTTCAGCGACATCTGGACTGACCTGAGCGATCCCCTGATGGCCAAGCTCAAGGACAAGAAACGCTATGTCACCGGACGTTGCGCTGTCTGCCGCTGGCTATCGGTGTGCGCTGGCAACTTCAGGGTCAGGGCCGAGGCCCTGACCGGGGATTTGTGGGCTCCAGACCCGGCCTGCTATCTCACGGACGAGGAGATCGGCTTGGGTAGTTCGTAAGAACAGGTTCCCAGAGAGGTGTCCGGAGCCGGGTCCCCGGCTCCTTTTAATCACCCCAAGAGGGCGATGGCCTCACCCCGCAGGCGTCGGCGCATTGCCAGGCTGTCAGCGAAGACCTCCTCTCTTCTGGAGGTGTGGCGGTGATATAAGTTGAAGGTGCTACCCTGAAGGCCCCGGGCGATGGGCTCGATCACGGCTTCAGGCAGCACCAGATAGCGGGACCCGCCGGGGCCGGTGGAGCGGGCCAATTCCACCACCCCCTCTTTGCCCCACTCCCTGAACACCGCGACCAAAAGGGGTACAGGCCAGGCGGTGTCGGCCACCACCATGACCTCGGCCGCCTCCACCGCATAGCGGTTGCCGTTAAAGGAGACGGCCAGCCCTCCTTTGCTTCTGACCTTCTCCAAGGCTGGCACATCGGTGATGCTATCCCCCACATACATCACCTGGGAGAAGGTGAGGCCGGTTTGGGCGAGGCTGAGCTCAAGGGCCCGGACCTTCTCGGGCCCACCCATGGTGTTGGTCTCTTCACAAATCCGACCGATTGACAGCCGAGGAATGAGATCCCAGAAGATCCGGTCGAAAATCCGGATGGATTCCCTGGTCTTTGGGGGAAGATCCTCCGGGGCCTTGGCCTCCGAAGGGAGCTCAAGGGTGGGCGCGGCCAAAATTTCCTCCAGAAATCGCCTCAGCTCCTGGGCCTCTTTTTCTGCCAAAATGTAGCCGTCCAGGTCCAGCTCCGTACAATAGAGGCAATCCGGAGCAAAGCCCAAGCGGGCAGCCACTGCCTCGGCGAAGGGACGGTAGCTGGCGCTGACCATGTACAGGGGAAGTTCCAGAGAATGGAGAAACCTGTAGGCCTCTTCCGCCCCGGGGACCAAGGTCAGGTGGTTCCGGGAGTATTCGGCCACCTGGGCATTGGTAAGGCCGGCCAGTTTGAGAAAGGGCAAAATGAGTTTTAACGTGTCCCCCGCCTTGTATCCCGGCCTGCGGGCGATGTCCGCCAGATAGTCGTCATAACGGCTCACCTGGGTAAAGAAGCGGCCTCCGTCCAGAGGGAGGAACTCCCGGCATAGCTCAAAGGCGTTGTCGTTTAGAACCAGGGGACCTTCACAGTCGGTATTCAATTGCAAGGAATGCATCTTTGCTCCATTTGGGTGGTTCCGTAGTGGAAAATGGTTTAATACTCGGACCTGAGGGGGCCGGAAAAGCTGCCTTAGCCGTCTCAGTTGGGGGTCTTTTTCAGAAAATCCTCCACCTCAGAGGTAAGGTCCAGGCCTGCCGAAAGGAGTCGACCTCCGGCCTCGGGCCCCCGGGGGGTAAGGCGCACGGTGCCCTCGGCAACAGCCTTGAGGGTCAGAAGAATCAGGGGAAATTCCCGGCGGAGCTCCTCGGCCCGGATTTTGGCAAACAGGGGCTCGGCCTCCCCCTCCCGGAGCCGTAGGTCAGACAGGGTCTGCTGTCGCAGTTTCAGGCGGAATTGTTCCCATAGCGGTTCAAACTCCGGACCACTTAAGGAAAAACGGAAGTAGGTCACCGGGGGGCCGGCATCCAGCTCCGGGGTGGCCAGATGCATCATGGCCCCCGCCTCCCGGGCTCCCTGGGCCATAAGCTGCCACATTACTTCCTGCCAGGTGCCCTGGGGCCCGCCGGGTACCGCGGGATGCAGGTTAAGACATAAGAAAGTGCGGCATAATAGAGGGCTGACAATGAGCATATAGCCGGCCAGCACCACCACCTCGGCTGGATAAGCCCTAACCAGGGCGATGACCTTATGGTCGAAGTCCTCCCGTGCCGTCTCAATCTCCGGATGTCCCTCCCTTATCAAGCAACGCAATCCTTGGGAGGAAAGCGTGAGCAAAGGCACCCCCCGGCGACGCACGGCCTCTTGGAAGCGGTCTGAGGCCGGGCTTTCCCCCGGGGCCCGGTCGCAGAAGACATATGCCACCCGGGCCGGAATGAAGCCTTGTTCCATATAGGTAATGGCGGTGCTGAACAAATCAACGGCCGCTTGGTCCCGGCCGCTGGAGAACCAGCCGAAGGTGAACATGTCTTAAGTTAAGGAGGCCACTATGGCATCCATGATTCTTCGGTCAGGATAGTGTTCCCGACCGGCGCCAGCCAATTTGTAAGCCGCCAGGGCGTTGGCCAGGCGTACCGCCTGGGGAAGGTTCAGACCCTGATACAACCCGGCCAGATAGCCGGCGGCAAAAACATCCCCGGCCCCCAAGGTATCCACCAGATGCGGGGAAATATAGGGAGGGAAATCCAGGTAACGCACCGGGGTGAGCAGGCGAGACCCCAGGACTCCCCGCTTTATGAGTACCACCGGCGGCCCCCATACGGGATGGTGTTTCAGATCCCCCCCCAAAAGTTGCCATTCCCGTTCCGTGACCAAAAGGGTTTCGGTATGGTCCAGCAGATCCTCCAGGACCTCCCGGCCCCTACGGGCGTAAAGCTCCCCCGGGTCAAAAGAGACCCGCACTCGGCCGGCCAGACGCTTAAGGAGCTGTCTCTGAACCTTAAGGGGGCCGTCCCCTACAAAGGAGGTGACATGGATGAAGGCGGCGTGGGCCACCAGGTCCAGAGGGATGTCGCTCTCCCGCAGTTCGTCATTGGTATGGGGGGCCACCAGGATGGTGCGCTCCCCCTCGGGGTCTATCAGGATATAGGCTCGGCCGCTTTTCCCCTGGGTGGTCAGGTAATCCAGGATAACGCCCGGCAGACTTTGTTTCAGAAAATCCCCGTTCTGGTCTGCTCCCACCCGTCCCAGAAGGATCACTGGGACTTCCAGGCGGGCCAAGGCATAGGCTGTATTGGCCGCCTGGCCGCCGCCACAGCGGCCTTTCTCCTCGGCGAAGTGCGGCAGAAGTTCAAGAAGCCGGGCCTCGGCCTCCGGGGACAGGGCCTCCTCCCCGCCCCGGACCAGCCCGGAGCCCCACGCTGCCAGAAACCCCTTAATGTCGGCCACAGCATAAAGTTTGTCCAGGTTGACCGCCCCGAGACAGACGATATAACGCTCCATGCCGGAAAACTATCAGGAATCGGCTGGGTGGTCAAGTTGGGGGTCATAGATTCTTATGGGATTGCCGGACCTCTGGACATTTAAGTCTAAATGTCTAAATTGAAAATAACCGGGGAGTTAGAGGATAACTATGCACCGATTAATCAAGATCAGAATTATCCGGGACCTGGAGCATGTGGAAGAACGCATGCGTGTTTGGCGGGACCGGCTTTTCTCCCTGGGACAGGGGGAGATGGCCTATCGTCCCCCGGTGGACCTCTATGAAACTTTGGAGGGCCTGGTTCTCCGCTTGGAGATCCCCGGGGTGGCCAAAGAGGATCTGGCCATAGATCTGGCCGGACAGGAGCTGGTAATCCGGGGCCGGCGCCGGCCGGCACCACCTTCCCAGGTGACCCGGGTTTTGGTTTACGAAATCAGTTACGGCACCTTCGAACGTAGCTTTCTTCTCCCCATACCTGTTGATCCGGAAGGCGTGCGGGCCTGTTACACGGACGGCATCCTGGAGGTGCGGCTTCCTCGTCACCAGCCCCGGGCCCGGCGTATTCCCGTGAAAGAGTTGACGGAATCCTCAGATTAACAAATGAGGTGGACAAGCAAATGACCGAAGCGGCTCACGAACTGTCCCAACCCTCCCAAGAGAGCCAGGTTAAGCCGGGGGAGCAGGTGGTTCTCCCCATTTTGCCCAGCTCCGAGCTGGTTCTCTTCCCCCGCATCATTCTGCCCCTGTCTATTTGGGAGGACTCAGCGCAGAAACTGGTGGACGAAGTCCTTTTGGGGGACAAGATCTTTGGTCTTCTGGCGGCCCGGGAGATCAAACCCCAGGGTTTCGGGCCGGACCATCTTTATCAGGTGGGCACGGCCTGTATTATTCTTAAAATGCGCAAGCCCGAAGACGGCTCCGTGCGTCTTCTGGTTCAGGGACTTTACCGATTCCGGGTGGAACATTGGCTGGGCTATGAGCCCTACCTCACCGCCAAGGTCACCCCCATCAGCGAGGACTACGAACCTGATCTGGAGTTGGAGGCCTTGGTCAGTAGCGTCAAGGGCATGTTTCTCAAGATGCTGGAACTTTCCCCCTATCTCCCCTCGGAGTTGGGGGCCCTGGTACGGGAAATGGGCGACCCCCGGGTGCTGGCGGATGTCACTGCCGGCAGCCTCAACATCAGCAAGGAGGAAAAACAGGCCCTCCTGGAGACCCTGGACGTCAAGGCGCGGCTCCACCGGGTCCTGGCCCTTGTCAACCGGGAATTGGAAATCCTGGAGCTGGGGAAAAAGATCCAGGCCCAGGTGAAAGGCCAGATGGACAAGGCCCAAAAGGAGTACTACCTTCGGGAGCATATCAAGGCCCTGGAACGGGAGTTGGGGGAGGTGGACGAAAAGTCCGGAGAGATCAACGAACTCCGTACCCGCCTGGAGGAGGCCCATCTGCCTCCTCACGCCCTGAAAGAGGCCGAACGGGAGCTGGCCCGCCTGAAGCGCACCCCTTCCACCTCTCCGGACCACCAGGTCATCCGCAATTACCTGGAATGGATGATTGAGCTGCCCTGGAGTGTGTCCACGGAGGACAACCTGGATCTGGCCCAGGCCCGTCAGATTCTGGATGAAGACCACTACAACCTGGAGAAGGTGAAAAAGCGCATTTTGGAGTACCTGGCGGTTCGGCGTCTCAAGCCGGACATGAAGGGGCCCATCCTTTGTTTTGTGGGTCCCCCGGGTACCGGCAAGACCTCCCTGGGGCGCTCCATCGCCCGGGCTTTGGGCCGCAAGTTTGTCCGCCTATCCCTGGGGGGTGTGCGGGATGAGGCCGAAATTCGGGGCCACCGGCGAACCTATGTGGGGGCATTGCCGGGCCGCATCATCCAAAGCATCCGCCGGGCCGGATCCAACAATCCGGTTTTTATCCTGGACGAGGTGGACAAAATCGGGGCGGATTTTCGGGGAGACCCCTCTTCCGCCCTTCTGGAGGTCCTGGACCCGGAGCAGAATCACTCCTTCTCGGACCACTACCTGGACGTGGGCTTTGATCTTTCCAAGGTCATGTTCATCACCACGGCCAACATCCTGGACACCATTCCTCCGCCCCTCAGGGACCGCATGGAGGTTTTGGAACTGCCGGGCTACACCGAAGAGGAAAAGCTGGAGATCGCCTTTGGGCACCTGATTCCCCGTCAGCTGGAGGCTCACGGTCTCACGCCGGAGCAATTCTCCATCACCCGGGAGGCAGTGCGGGCCCTCATTGCCCAATACACCCGGGAGGCGGGTCTGCGCAACCTGGAACGGGAGATTGCCAGCCTCTGCCGGGCCGCTGGCCGGGAGATTGTGGAGGGCAGCAAAACCCACGTGAGTATTGAGGAAAGTGACCTAACGACTTATCTGGGGCCCCCCAAATTTTTCCGGGAGGCGGCCCTGGATCACCCGGAACCGGGGGTGGCCACCGGCCTGGCCTGGACCCCCACCGGCGGTGATATCCTCTTCATCGAGGCCCTGCGAATGCCCGGGAAAGGGGAATTGAAGCTCACGGGACAGTTGGGGGAGGTAATGAAGGAGTCCGCGGCGGCGGCCTTAAGCTACATCCGGGCCCGGGCCCCGTTTTTGGGCATTGAAGAGGACTTTTTTGAGGGGACCGATATCCATGTCCATGTGCCGGCAGGGGCTATCCCCAAGGATGGCCCGTCAGCGGGGCTGGCTTTGCTCTGTGCCCTGGTGTCCCTGCTTACCGGCCGCCCGGTGCGTAAGGGCCTGGCCCTCACCGGAGAGATCACCCTGAGGGGTCATGTATTGCGGGTAGGGGGGATCAAGAACAAGGTTCTGGCCGCGCATCGGGCCGGCATCAGCGATATCGTTCTTCCAGCCCAAAATACCGTAGACCTGGAGGAAATTCCGGCCTCAGTACGCCAGGCCCTTACATTTCACCCGGTGGACCGCCTGGATGAGGCCCTGGAGATTGCCTTCCCCCGGGTTGAAAGACCGTAACCGGGGGTGGAGGATCCTGGCCCAGGCTCCGCTATAAGGTCTGGCAGAGCCTGGAAACCTGTGATAAAAATGGCCAGACCCAAAAGGAGATGCTTATGGCCGTTTTCACCTGTGAAAAATGTGGCAGCCAGGTGGATACCCGCTGCAAGCCGCGAAAATGTCCTAAATGCGGGGAATCAGGCACCATGACCAAGGCGGTGGAGCCCACCTCCTTAAAAACGGGGAAGGGCAAATAATTTAGGAACCAGGGAGCTGCAGGTTGCGCCTTAGAACTTCCTTTCCAATGGCCCCATGATTTACGGCGTCGGGGTGGATCTGGTAAGGGTGGACCGGATTGGCCGGGTCTTGGCGCGATTCGGGGAGCGCTTTTTAAAGCGCATTTATACTGACCGGGAGATAGCCTACTGCCAGAACCGGGCTAGTCAAGGGGTTTTCCAGTTCGCCCAGCGCTTTGCCGCCAAAGAGGCCTTTTCCAAGGCTCTGGGAGTGGGACTGCGCCAAGGCGGCATCCGCTGGCGGGAAGTGGAAGTACTCCCTGACCCCAAGGGGAAGCCGGAGTTGTTTGTAAGCGGCCGGGCGGCCGAGCTCTGCGCTGCGGCGGGGGTCACCCGCATGCTCCTTAGTCTGGCCGACGAAGACAACCACGCGGTGGCTTTGGTGGTCCTGGAAATTTGAAATCCCGGGGGCCATTTCCCCTCAGTCCCTCTTATATTGAGGAGAACCTACGGCCATGTTGGTTTTGGTCACCGGTGCCAGCGGTTTTGTGGGAAATGAAGTGGTGAAGGAGCTCCTGGCCCGGGGACATGAAGTGCGGGCCTTGGTGCGCCCCGGCTCGGAAAAAAAGCTGCAGGAGCGGGATCGGGTGGTGCTGTTCCCGGGGGATTGCCTGCACCCGGAATCCCTGGTCCCGGCTGCTCAAGGCTGCGAGGCGGTGATTCACCTGGTGGGGATCATCCGGGAGTTTCCAGGCCGGGGGATCACCTTTGAACGGGTGCACGTTCAGGCCACCAAAAATGTGGTGGACGCAGCCAAGGCGGCCGGAGCCCGTCGCTACCTCCACATGAGCGCCTTGGGCGCCCGGCCCGAACCCGCCGACCCCTACCATGTCACCAACTTCCGGGCCGACCAATATGTCATGGCCTCAGGGCTCACCTACACCATCTTCCGGCCCTCGGTTATCTACGGCCCGGGGGACCAGTCTTTCAACCTGTTCGCCCGCCAGATCCGGCGACTCAAATTTTTTCCCGTTATCGGGGACGGGAACTACAAGCTTCAGCCCCTTCCGGTGACCACTGTGGCCCAGGCCTTTGCCCTGGCCCTGGAACTCCCCCAAACGGAAAACCGGATATACGAGCTGGGGGGACCAGAGTCCTTGACTTTCAATGAGATCATCGACACCCTGGCCCGGGTGTTAAAGAGACGCATCAGGAAAGTTCACCAGCCGGTATGGTGCATGCAGATGGCGGCCAAAATGTGCGGCCGCTTCCGCTGGTTCCCTCTCACCCCCGGACAGCTTCGCATGCTTCTTGAAGGGAGCACCTGTGATCCCACCCCCTTTTACCGGGACTTTGGCCTGACCCCGGTTCCCCTGGAAGAGGGCTTGGCCCGTTACCTGTCCTGAAGGGCTCGGGGGAAGGAACGGGGCTTATGTGACCTTGTCTTTTTGGGATCTTCAACCCCAAACCGGTTTTCAAGAAACATCTGCCAGGTTGGAGCTAACCGTTCCCGTCGAACAGTTTTTTCTGGGGGGTTTCCAGGGCGGTTCGCCGCCGCTGGCGGGCCAGTCTGGGGAAGCCCAGGGGATCCAGGTGACCGGCCTCCAGGTTTTCCAGGACCTCCTGGGCTCGGTCAATGACTTTTTGGGGAACTCCCGCCAGTCTGGCCACCTGGAGGCCGTAACTCTGGGAGGCGGCCCCCGGGGCCAGCTGGTGAAGGAACACGATGTTCCCACCTTCTTCCGCCACCAGCACCTGGAAATTTTTCACCAGGGCCTTCAGGCGGCTTAAGGCGGTGAGTTCCTGGTAGTGGGTGGCAAAAAGGGTGTTGACCCCCACCCCGCCCAGGTCATGAAGGGTTTCGGCCACGGCCCAGGCCAAGGCCAGGCCGTCAAAGGTGCTGGTGCCCCGACCGATCTCATCCAGGATGACCAGGCTCCGGGGGGTGGCCTGGTGGAGAATGCGGGCGGTTTCGTGCATCTCCACCAGGAAGGTGCTCTGGCCCCGTCCGATGTCGTCCACCGCCCCCACCCGGGTGAAGATGCGGTCCGTCAGGCCCACCACCGCCTTGTCCGCCGGGACGAAAGAACCCGCTTGGGCCAGAAGCACCGTCAGGGCCACCTGCCTCAGGATGGTGGATTTGCCGCTCATGTTGGGCCCGGTGATGATAAGGACCTTTTGGTCCTTATTGAGAAGGATGTCGTTGGGGACGAAGCCCCCTGGGGGTAGGACCCGCTCGATTACGGGGTGACGCCCGCCCTTAAGCTCCAGGATGGGGGTTTCCACAATTTCGGGGCGGCAGTAGCGGTGTTGGACGGCCACCTCAGCCAGGGAGGCCCAAACATCCAGGCGGGCTAAGGCCTGGGCTACGCGCTTCAGGCGGGGGGCCTCCCCACCCAGACGCCGACGGAGCTCCTGGAACAGTTCCACTTCCCGTTTGAGCCGGGCGTCTTCAGCACCCAGCACCTTGGCCTCATAATCTTTGAGTTCCGCGGTGACAAAGCGCTCGGCGTTCACCAGGGTCTGCTTGCGGTGGTAATCCGGCGGCACCAGGTGCAGATTGGGCCGGGAGACCTCCAAATAGTAGCCGAAAACCTTGTTATAGCGCACCTTGAGGGAGGCGATGCCGGTACGGCGCCGTTCCTTTTCCTCCAGGCGGGCGATCCAAGTCTTTCCTTCCCGGGAAATCTGCAGAAGTTCGTCCAGTTCAGGGTCGTAGCCCTCCCGGATAACGCCCCCGGCTTGCAGAGTGGGAGGCGGGTCCTCCGTCAGGGCCCGGGAAATGAGCTCATGGAGGTCGGCCAAATCTTCCAGCTCCAAGGCGGCCTGAGCCACCAGGGCCGGGCTAGCCATCGGAAGCAGCTCCCGGAGCAGGGGAAGCCTTCCCAGGGCCTGGCGCACGGCGGCCACTTCCCGGGGACTGGCCTGTTCCATGGCCAGCCGGGCAGTAAGCCGCTCCAGATCCCCCAGTCCTTTCAAGGCCTGGCGCCACCTTTGCCGCAGGAGTTCCTGTTCAACAAAAAATTGGACAGCGTCCAGACGAGCCTCAATGTCTGGGCGGTGGATAAGGGGTTGCCTAAGCCAGCGGGCCAGGAGCCGGGCCCCCATGGGGGTAAGGGTGGCGTCCAGAACCTCGAAGAGGGAACCTTGGCGGGAGCCGCTCCGCCAGGTCTCAAAAATCTCCAGGTGTCTGAGGGTGGCTTCATCCAGCCCTAAAAAATCGTCCCGGGAGTAGGGGAGCAGGTGGTCCAAGTGGGGGAGATTTGCTGCGTGGGACTCTCTGAGATACTGCAAAATGGCGCCGGCCGCCGCTACTCCCAGGCGGTTCTCCCCCAAACCGTAGCCGTCCAGAAATAAAGTGCCCAAAACCCGGGTCAGTTCCCGGCGGGCGCTGGTGTGGTCGAAGGCAAAGGCTGGAAGGGCGCGTGTTATGGGAGGGTCGGGAAACAAAGACAGGGCCTTGTTCAGGACTCCATTCCCTGTCTCTTCGGGTATAAGGATTTCCGCAGGTTTAAGCCGCCAGAGTTCGTCCCCCAAATGGTCGCTCCCGCTTCCTTCTGTGAGGCGGAACTCTCCGGTGGAGAGGGACAGGTAGGACAGGCCCCAGTGCTCTCCCTTAAGGGCCACCGCGGCCAGGTAATGGTCGGCCCGGGCCGGCAGGGCCGCAGGATCCACCTGGGTCCCCCGGGTAAGGATACGAGTCACCTCCCGGCGCACCAGTCCTTTGGCCTGGGCCGGGTCCTCCACCTGCTCACAGACCACCACCTTGAACCCCCGGTCCAGCAACCGGGCAATATAGCCCTCGGCAGAGTGCACCGGAAACCCGGCCATGGGGATGCGCTCCTCTTCCGCCCGACTCCGGGAGGTGAGGGCAATACCCAGGGCTTGGGCCGCCTCCTCGGCGTCCTGAAAGAACAGTTCATAGAAGTCACCCAGTTGGAAAAGGACCAGGGCGTCAGGATACCTGGCCTTCAACTCCAGGTACTGTTTCAGCATGGGGGTGAGACGGTCACTGGAAACTTCTGACATGGCGGGCTAGGATGGGCGGAGGGTTTACTAAGGGTAAGGAGCGGCCCCCCTTGCCGACCCACCGCCGGAAGGGAGCGTAAATGTCTGGGAGTGAGGGGCGAAGTCCCCCTCCCTCCCTTGTGGGGTTAATCCGTTGACCCCCCGGCAGCCGAGGCTTCCGGGGCTTCTTCCTGCTTGACCATCACCCCGGCGCGTTTCAGTTCTTCCCCCAGGATTTCCACGTTGTGCCTGAGGTGCCGGATGGTTTGGCGCTGCTTCAGCAGCTCGTAAATGCCGTAAAGCGAGGCGGTAAACACCCCCAGAAAAAAGGTGAAAAGGATCAGGACCCACAAGGGTATATTGGCAGTCTGCAGGCTGAGCACATAGATGTCAAACCGGAGCTGCACCGCGTGTTCCAGAACGGTCCGGTTTTCCAGAATGAAGACCACGGCAAAGATGCCCAACAGGGAACCGAAAATCACTTTGACGAAACGCATGACAGATCCTCATCTCGCAATTTCTGGAAGTGGGGCGCGAGACGCGCGTACGTCTGGCGGAAATGCTCTGGTATCACCCGGACCTCGGCAAAAACCGGAATATAGTTGGTGTCGCCGTTCCACCGGGGCACCACATGCCAATGGAGGTGGGCCTCCACCCCGGCCCCGGCCACCACGCCCAGATTCAGACCCACATTGAAGCCGTCAGGGTGCATGGTCTCCTTTAGAATATTAAGGGACTGACGCAATTTGACCTGCAGGTCCAGCAACTCTTCCAGGGTCAGGTCATTCAGGCCGGCCACATGTCTTAGGGGGGAAATCAAAAGGTGCCCATTGATGTAAGGATATTTGTTCATCATGATGCGGGTCAGGCGGCCGCTGAACAACACCAGGCGCTCGGCCAGGTCTTCTTCCGGCCAAGGGCAGAAGATACACCCGGGGGATTTGTCCTGCCCCAGGATATATTCCATCCGCCAAGGCGCCCAGAGCACCTTCATCTATCCCAAGTCCTCCTAAATTTTAGGTTCAGATTGCACTATAACACGATTTCCTCAAGTTTCAAGGGGATAATCCGCCGGAATAGTTGCTCCGGCCCCCAAAAAACCGGCCTCCCGAAGGAGGCCGGCCACGAGTGGGATGGAATGGCGGGTTATCAGAAACCCCTCTCCGACATACGGGCAAAAAGCATGGCCACGGTACGGTACACCAAATGGGCCATCTTGGTATAGGGCGCATAAAAGAACAGGCAGAAGACGCTCACCAGGTGGACAAAGTAGGTGGGATAGGCCAAAGAGGCGGCACCCATGAGGCGGAACAACCAGGAAGCCGCGCCAGTGACCCCCACCGCCATGATGAGGTAAATGAGCTGCCAGTCGAAATAGGTGCCGAATCCGGCTTTTTCGGCGTTGGCCTGACGCTGTTGGTAAAGATTCCAGATGCCGTAAAGCAAAAGGGCGGTGCCGGCCAAGGCCAGCCACTTCAGAGGGTCAGGGGGCAGCAGGAGATTATAAGGTGATTCATGGTGCAGCACCCATTCCCTAAAAAAGGCCCAGGCGGTGACCACCGCCAGAAAGATGAACCCGAAGACCAAAAGCAGATGGTTTACCGACCGGGCATAGGTGGTGTCACACTCCCGGAAGCGGTTGTGCATCAGGATATCTTTCAGCACCGGCAACAGGTTCTGGAGAAGCCCGCCTTTAAGCTTAACCTTCCAGGGGTTGGAGTTGTTCAGGTCCTGCCAGTATCTCGTCACCCCGAGTCCCAAAACCGCCACCGCAAAGAAGGCGGTAGGCAAGAAGATGAGGTCCACAAACCATACGGTGGGAAACATCTTGGAATACACTACCTTGCCTTCTGGGATGGTCAGGCCCTGGGTCACGCCCAGGAGGCCCAGGACATAAAGCCAGGCCAAAAACAGGACCACCGGGGCCAGGATGAGAAGGGGCAGGAACTTGATATCCCCCACCAGCCGGGCCAGGAAGGAGGGGAAGGCATAGTGCTCGATGCACATCTGCCGCAGGACCCCCAGCACCTCACCAGGCTTGGCTCCCCGGGGACAATAGACGGTGCAGTCACTGCACTGGTGGCACAGCCAGATGTCCGGGCTCTTGAGTACGTCCTTCAGTCCCCATTGGGCCCGGATCATCTCCTTTCGGGGGAAGGGCTGGTTTTCGGGGCTTAAGTTGCACACCACCGAGCAGGTGTCGCATTGATAACACTTTTTGGCGGTGTCCCCCCCGGCGGCGACGATCCGCTTGACGAACTGCAGATCCGGCTTGATTAGAGTTTCGCCAGCCATGGATCACACCTCCTACATACCCTTGAAGGGGTTGGGACCGATTTCCTTGACCCGCTCCACAAAGCTGTTGAGAATTTCGGGGAGCTTGTCGTATTCGGAAATGGCCAGTTGCACCAGTTGCACCCGGTCCGCCTCCAGGCCCAGTTTGTCCAGGGTCTCCGAAAGCTTGGTGAGGCGGTAAGCGCACAGCTCGCTGCCTTTGGCGAAGTGGCACTGATAATCGTCGCCGTACTTGCAGCCCAACAGGAGCATGCCGTCCACGCCCCGGGAAAAGGCGTCAGAGACCCATACCAGGTTAAAGGAGCCCATGCACCGCAGGGGCACGAAGCGGATCAAAGGATTGAGCCTGAGCCTGTGAAGGCCGGCGGCATCCAGGGCTGGATAGGCGTCGTTTTCGCATACCAGGCCGATGAGGCGGAGGGGGACCTCCTCATCATCCTCAATGTCATCCTCGGTGGGGACATCCAGGGACTTCAACATGGAGCCCATGATGTCCACACTGTAGTCCTTGAAATTGACGATGCGCTCAGGGCAGGCCCCCATACAGGTGGCGCAGCGGCGACAGCGGTTGATCTTGTAAAAGGGGGTCCCTTTCTCGTCTTCCTCGATGGCCCCGAAGGGACATTCCTCCGTGCAACGTTTGCATTGGGTGCAGCGCTGCATAAAAGGATCGGGGAAGGTCTCGTCCCAGGCCCGAGGGTGCACCGCCATGCCGATTTCGATATGCTCCAGGGCCTGGATGGCCTTGAGAGCCGCTCCCACCCCGTCGTCCATGGCCATGGCCATTCCCATGGGCTGACGCACGGTTCCTGCGGCATAGATGCCGGTGCGGCGGGTTTCATAAGGGAAGCAGATGAAATTGGAGTCGGCAAAGCCGTTGAACAGATCCAGGTCCGGCAACCCGGGCCCCTGACGGTAGTCCAGGTTCAGGATGGGGTTGTCCAGGGTGACCGGTACCATGCCGGTGGCCAAGACTACCAGGTCAGCTTCGAGGGCGATGTTTTCTCCCAAAAGGGTGTTCTGGGCCGTGACTTTGAGCTTGGCGCCGGGGGCCAGTTCCACCCCGGTGACCTCGGCCTTGGTGAGCATGACTCCGGGGTCGCTCTGGGCCTCCTTATAAAACATCTCCAGGTGCCCAGGGGTGCGGATGTCCTTGTAAAGAATCATGGCCACGGCGTTAGGGTTGGCCTGGCGCACATAAAGGGCCTGCTTCAGAGAGGCGGCGCAGCAGAAATCCGAACAATAGGGCAAATGCTCGGGGTCCCGCTGGCCGGCACACTGAATGAATACCACCGTCTCTGGAACCTTCCCGTCCGAGGGGCGCAGGATTTTGCCGTTTCGGGCCATTTCCTCCATCTGGAGGTTGGTGATGACATCAGGGGACAAACCGTAACCCAGCTTTTCCAGTTTGGTGGCATCGTAGGGCTTCCACCCGGCGGCCAGGACCACAGTGCCCACCCGGAAAGTCTCCTCGTTGCCGTTGTGGTTGACGGTTACGTCCAGAAGACCCGGCTGTCCCTCCATTTTCACCACTTGGGTACCGGTCAGGACCCGGATGTTGGGCTCAGCCTGAACTTCCTTGATCTTGGCCAGAACCGGCGGCTCCTGGAGCTGGGTGAAGGGGTAAGAGGTAGGGGTGGCCCGGTGCAGCTTGGCGCCGTAGCCGCCCAACTGGGCCTCCTTTTCCACCAGAACCACCGGATAGCCGTTTCTGGCGGCGAAGAGGGCGGCTGAGAGGCCGGCGGCGCCTCCGCCGATGACCAGGATGGTCTTGCTGATTTCCTCTTCGTTCTTGTAAGGTTCGGGTAGTTCCACCTTCTTGATTTTGGCCCCGTACATGCGGATATAATCCTCTGCCAGGGCCTGGGTCTCCTTGTCCTCGGGGTCCTGGGTCCAGGCCACCAGTTCCCGGAGGTTAACCCGTTCCACGATACAGCCGGGGAAGTCAAACTCTTCAAACTTCACCCGGGGAGAACAGGCGGCGATGAGGATGCAGTTGATCCCTTCGTTGGCGATATCCTGGCGGATCATTTCCAGACCTTCGGGACTGCACAGGACATCATGTTCTTTGACCAGACCCAGTTTGGCTTCCCGGGTGGCCACTTTGGCCAGATCCCCAAATTTGAGAGCAGCCCCGATGCCACAGCCCTTGCACAAATACGCGGCGTATTTCCGTTCTTCCATGGCTACCTCCTGCTCAGGCTGATAAGGCTTTTAAGGGCGGCCCCGGTGGCGTCCTCGTTGGACTTCATGACATCGAGGGGGCTTTTCATGCTGGCCACAGCAAAGACCCCTTCGGGCAGCAATTCCGGAATCACAAAGCCTTCGGGGGTATAGGACAGGGGCAGAGGGAAGGGGTTCTGCTTGGTGGAGGGCACCATTCCCACTGCCAGGACCACCAGGTCAAAGACCTCCCGGAGTTTTTTGCCGTCCAGGGTATTTTCCACAGTGACCACCACGTTGTCGCTGCCAGGTTCCTGGTCCACCTTGGCCACTTTGCCGCGAATGAGTTTGACATTCTCGTCGTCCCGGACCTTCCACATGAACTGCTCGTAACGGCCCGGGGTGCGCAGATCAATATAAAAGATGCTGGCCTGGGCCTCAGGGTCCTGTTCCCTCAGATAGGTGGCCTGTTTCAGGGAGGCCATGCAGCAGATGTAGGAACAATAAGGCAGATGATTTTCGTCCCGGGAGCCGGCGCATTGCACGAAGGCCACCTTTTTGGGGGGCCGTTGGTCGCTGGGCCGGAGAATCTTGCCCCCGGTGGGGCCGTTGCTGGCCGCCAGGCGTTCCATCTGCATGTTGGTGATAACGTTGTTCACCCGGCCGAAACCCAGATAGTCCACCTTGCTGATGTCATAAAGTTCCCAGCCGGCTGCCAGGATGATGCTTCCCACCTGAAAGGTGAGGGTCTGGGGGGCCATGTTGAGATCCACGGCTCCATACTGGCAGGCCTCGGCACATTTGGCGCCGCAATCCCCGGTGCAGGCCTCCCGGTCAATGACATATTTTTGGGGAAAGGCCATGTCGAAGGGCAGGTAAGCGGCTTTGGATTTGTCCAGACCATAGTTGAAGTCATTCACCCGCCAAGCCGGACAGGCCTCCGCACAGGCGTTACAGGCCACGCAGCGGTCATTGACATAGCGGGGCTTCACCTGGACGGTTACCTGGAAATCCCCGACACTGCCGGTGACCCCGGTCACCTCCGCAAGAGTGTGGAAGGTGATGCGGGGGTTTTCCCGGATGCGGCGGAATTGGATCTCCAGGCCGCAGGTAGGCGGGCACAGCTTGGGGAAGTAGCGGTGCAGCTGAGCCACCCGGCCGCCCAGGTACGGCAGTTTTTCCGTGATAATGACCTGGGCCCCGGATTCCGCGGCCTCCAGGGCCGCGGTCAGACCGCTCATGCCTCCCCCCACAACCAGAACCTTGTTGTTGTCGGAGCTCACTGCAGTCCTCCTTTAGGACCTTTGCCAATTGGGGTTTTCGGTTTACGGTTCCCGGTTTTCGGGAATAGCCTGACCTATCCCTTATCCGGAAAGGGAAGGGATGCCCTGGCCGGTGTTTCTATAGCGGGCTGTTACCAGAAACCGAAAACCGAAAACCGAAAAACCAGCTTAAAAAAGTGGCCGTGGCAGGCAGAGAAGACCACGGCCCAAAATGGGGCCCGGGGCTTCAGCAAGAAGCCCCGGGGTGGTTGGCGTCGTCCTTACTTCACCAGCTGCACGTAGGGTTTGGTCTCGAACTTCCACTCATTGGTCTTCGGGTCATACTGGGAGATGGTGAAGACCCTCCACTTGTTGTCGTCGATGTTGAGGAAGTCGGACCGGTAGTAGTAGCCGGGGTAACGGGTCTCCTCCCGGAAGAGGATGTGTCTCAGGTGCGCCTCGCCGGCCAGGATGCGGTGATACTGCTCCCAGGCCCGCATGAGTTCGTGCAGGTCCCGGGCCGCCATCCTCTGGGCGTCCTCCTTGAGGAAGGTGAGACGGCGCAGGCCCTCTTCCAGCATGGGCTTGTTGGTCATGTACATGGTGGCCACCCCGCCTACATACTCGTCCATGATCTTCTGCAGCCGGGACTGAATCTGCTTGGGCAGGAGATAATTGGGATTGATCTCCGGAGCCGTGGTGTAGTCCTTATATTTCTCGTAGATTTCAAAGGGCAGGAAGATTTCGGCGATGACCTCGTCGATATTCTGCCCGGGCTCCAGTTTGTCATCCTTGTGGTCCAGGATGAAGGCGATGGCGCCTTTGGCGGCCATGCGGCCCTCGGCGTGGGAGCCGGAGGAGAATTTGTGTCCGGAGGCGCCCACCCCGTCACCCGCAGTGAACAGGCCTTCCACGGTGGTCATGCGGTCATAACCCCAGAACCAGTCGTCGGGCGCGCCCAGATAATTCTTGGAGGGACCGCTCACCCACAGACCGGCGCAACCGGCGTGGGAACCCAGCAAGTAAGGCTCGGAGGGGATGATCTCGCTGGGCACCTTGTCGGGTTCCATGTTCATGGAGGCCCAGAGGCTGGCGGCGGAGATGGACATGTCCAGGAAGTCCTCCCAGGCTTCCGCTTCCAGGTGCTTGAGTTCCTTCTTGGAGAGCACCTTGGCCAGCTCCTGCATGGCCTTGTCGGTGTGCATCAGGATGGGACCGCGGCCGGCCCGCATTTCGATCATGGCCGCGTGGTTGCGGAGGCAGGTGCCGGGGGAGTCGGCGTAACCCGGGTATTCCTTTTTCACCTGCTCCCAGTTCTTCTGCATGTAGTCCTCATTGTAGGCGTTGGTGGCCTGGGCCTTGAAGAACAGGAACCAGGCGCCTACCGGGCCGTAGCCGTCCTTGAACCGGGCCGGGACGAAGCGGTTCTCCATGAGCACCATCTTGGCGCCGATCTCGGCGGGCATGGCGTAAGTGGAACCGGCGTTCCACACCGGATACCAAGCACGGCCCTGACCTTCGCCTACGGACCGGGGCCGGAAGACATTTACCACGCCACCGCAGGCCACGATCATGGCCTTGCACTTGAAGACATAGACCTTGTGTTCCCGGACGCTGAAGCCGATGGCGCCGCACACCCGGTTGGGGTTGTTCTTGTCGGTGAGGAGCTTTACAATGAAAACCCGCTCATAGATGTTGTCCATCCCCAGGGCGTTTTTGGCGGCCTCGGCCACGATGACCTTGTAGGACTCACCGTTGATCATGATCTGCCAGCGGCCGGAGCGGCAGGGGGTACCGCCGTCCTTCAGGGAGGGAAGACCCTCGTCCTTGGCCACCTGGCCGTCCACGGTGTGGCCTTCTTTGTCCTTTTTCCAGATGGGGAGGCCCCATTCTTCGAAGTCGAAGACCGTCTGGTCCACATGGCAGCCCAGGGAGTGAACCAGGTCTTCCCGGATGATGCCCATGAGGTCGGTGCGCACGTATTTGACATAGTCGTCCACCGGGTTTTCCCCGATGAAGGTGTTGATGGCTGACAGCCCCATGGCCACGGCGCCGGAACGGTCCAGGGCGGCCTTGTCCACCAATTTTACCTTAATACCGGTGGCCTTGGCCCAGGCGGCGGCCTCCACCGCGGCCCCGCAGGCGGCCATGCCGCCGCCCACGATGAGCAGGTCGGTCTCAATGGTTTCCACCGGAGGTTTCTGACAGTATGACCATTTACAAAATTCTCTTTCCAGAGCCATATCTTACATCCTCCTTGAGTTGTCGCTGGGTCCTGGGTCTACTTCGTGCGAGCCGGGCCGGTAAAGAAACCGGGTTTTTTCAGATCCGCCACGTCGGATGGAATGGTCTTCCCCTTGAACACATCAATGGAACCTTCCGGGGTGGTGCGGATGGGAAACTTGAAACGTTTCACGGTCTTGCCGTCCCGGAATTTGATGGTCCACATGATGTTGTCCGTGCCCCTTAAGGGGAAGGTGCTGGAGCCCAAGGGCATGATGTCCGCATAATGGCGGACCTCAATGGCCTGCTGGGGGCAGATTTTCACGCAGTTGAAGCATTCCCAGCACTGGTCCGGCTCCTGGTTGTAGGCCTTCTTTTTCTCAGGATCCAAGACCATCAGATCATTGGGGCAGATGTACTGACATGCGGTCTTGTCCAGGGCCTTGCAGCCATCACATTTTTCCGCAATTACAAAACTGGGCATCTGTCAAACCTCCTGTTTTGGGTTAACGAGTGTTGCCTGATTTTGCCCTCAGAAGGGAGAGGATCAGCACTCCCTTCCATATTGGCTATTTGCTTAAACTGCCAAAGGCTCCCGCCGGCAAAAGGTCGGGGCCTGATCATCAACCAACCTGCCCTCAGCCTTTCTCGGCGTTCTGGATGAATTCATCCATCACGTCGATTTTTTTCCGGGCCACGATTAGCTCGAAGATTTTATCTTTCACCTGTTTGGGCAGGAGTTCGATGCTCTTGGTGGTGGCAGCGTCGAATTTGGCCATGGGGTACAGTTTCAGGATCTTGTCCCGTTGGGCTGCGGTACATGGCACCGGCAGCACCTTCATACCTGCCAGCTCCTCTTTGCACAGGGATTCCAACCCGGCCGACTGCAGGGCCTTGAAGCGCTCTTCATTGATCCATATGTTGATGGGATAAGTTTCAGCCATTGCCATTCCTCCTTGTCCGATTCGATGTCCGGGATGTGAGCCTTACAGGGGTGGGATGCTGAAGGCCGGCTTGGCTTTCTTGAGATATTCCTCGGTGACGAAGGGGGAGCCAAAGCCATATTTCTTGGCGCATTCCATCACCACATCAAAGACCTCCGGCCGGAAAATCAGCCGGGTGGGCTTCACCTCATCCATGATGATGGAGCGGATTTTGGTGCCGCTGAACTTCTGCAATTCATTCCAGTGACCACACAGGCCGATGCAGGTGACCTCCCCGCAGTGGGGGCAGTAGGCCCATTCCAGCACATAAATGGGGGTGATGTTCAGTTTCTCCTTGGGGATGCTCATGAGCAGGTGATGGGCCTGGTAGGAGTGATAATAGGTGCCCACCCCGGCGTGGTCCCGGCCGAACATGTGGTGGGTGAGTCCCAGGTTGGTGCGGATGATGGCATGGTGCACCGCCTCCCGGGGACCGGCATAGCGCATGTCCCAGAAGGTCATGGACACCATGTGGATGTCTTCCCGGAAATAACCGGCCTTGCGCAGTTCGTCCTGGGTAAGGACAATGGCTTCATCAATATAGTCCCCGGTGCGCTTCTCCCCGACGATGCAGTTTACCAGGATGCCGGAGATGGACTTGCCCATGGTTTCCATCTGCTCCACCGGGCTGTCTCCGTGAGCCGCGATGTAGGCGTGTTTCATGAGCCATTCGTGGCCGGAGTGCGGGACATTCCGGGTCTGATGGGCCACAATCTTGATCCAGTTCTTTTCCTTGAATTTTTCCCGGTGCTGTCTGGGAGTAAGGAAGTAAGGGGTAAAGGGTTCCCGGACCACAGGTTCGTTCACCAGGGTGATTTTTCCGCCCAAGAACTTGTCCTTGTAATTATAGGTGCGTTTGACCCCTGGATGCTTGTCTTCCTTGGTGCCGTAGACATCCTGGGCAAACTCTTCCTTATTGTAAGTGAAAATCTCTTCAATATCGAAGATGGCCAAGGGATTGCCTTCATAGGTCAAAAGGACCGACTCGCCTTCCTTGATCCCGTATTTGGCAATCTCCTCGTCGGAGATGTCGAAAACAATGGGGATGCTCCAGATGGTGCCGTCGGTGAGCTCCATTTTTTTGCAGGTGGTCTCCACGTCGGCCCGCTTCATGAAACCCTCGAGGGGAGAGAAAAAGCCGTAGGCCAAGCCGATGGCTTCGGTGGCCATCTGCCGGGAGGCCGGCAGGGTTTTTAGTCCGGCAATTTTCTTTTTGGCTTCCGCCTTGTCAGTGATGACTCTTTCCACCAGTGGTTTCCCACCATGGCCAATCATTTCCATAATGCGTTCCCCTTTCCTTTGGATGTAACCTGATCGTTCAAGGCCTGGTTGTCTCTGGTGTTTGCCGAGACTCCCGCAGTGGCGCTTAGGGCCCGCTATGCCTCATGAGATTGGGGGTCTGCCCCGTCGGGAAATTTTTAGTGAATTAATTCACATTTTCCCTAGGATGACAAGAATGGAGATTAGACTAGAAGAGGAGCCTTGTCAATAGAAATTTTTCACAAATTTTTTCTGAGGTCAAGAGTTCCAGGTGGGTTCCACCAGGTAGCTCAAAGTGGTTTCCTGGCGGCCCCGCAGAACCACCGCCGGACCGGGTTTAAGGGGGAAGCGGCCTTGGACCTCCCGGTAGGTGGCCTCCCCGATGACAATGGGGGCCCCCTGTTCCCGGGCCACATCCAGAAGGCGGGCGGCCACATTCACGGTGTCCCCGATGACGGTGAAATCCATACGTCGGTGGGAGCCGATGTTTCCCATGATGGCCTCGCCGGTGTTGATTCCGATGCGGATTCCCCTAATAGGGGTGGCCCCGCGGTCCTTCAGTTCCTTAAGGCACTGGTGCATGGCCAAGGCACAGGCCACGGCCTGGGCCGCCCCTTGCGGCACTGGCAGGGGCGCCCCGAATAAGGCCATCAGGCCGTCCCCCAAAAACTTGTCCAGGGTCCCCTGGTGCTCAAACACCAGATCCACCATCTGGGTGAAAAAGGTGTTCAGCATCTCCACCACCTCAGCCGGATCCATGGATTCCGCCAGGGAGGTAAAGCCCTGGATGTCGGCGAAAAGCACCGTGAGATGGCGACGCTGGCCGCCCAGCTGCAGGCTCTCGGGATTCTTCAGAATTTCATTAGCCATGGCCGGGCTCACATACCGGCTCAAGGTCTCCCGGAGGAGGTTCTTTTGTTCGTAGAGACGCAGCCGACTTCTCAGGCTGGCCTCATGACCCGCTTCTTCCTGGGCGATCTCCTGCAGCAATCGCCTGAGCTCCGGGTCGTCGGCCTCCTCCGCCAGGGCCAGATAACTCCGGCGGGCTTCCATTTCATGGGAAATGGCCAGCTCGATGGCCTGAACGATGTTTAATTTTTCGTCCCGCTCCGTCATGATGCCTGATCTCGATTTTTCGTTGTGATAGAAGGGTCCTCAGACTACCGGGACTTCGGGCCCAGGGTCCCTCTTCATCCCATACGCTGGTATCCAATAATGTCTGGTAATCTCGATTATAACTATTTTTTGGCAACCACCCGCTTTTTTTCTTTAAAGACTATCTCGAAAATTCTTTGGGCCCAGTGCAGATTGGCGCGAAAATTTTTCCAGACCTTATTTAGACAAACCTCGGTTTTTCCTGGAGGAACCATGAACTCCCCGCCTTTTGTGGAAGTGGTGGTCTATGACGCCCCGGCTGCCCGGAAGGGAGGCTGCGATTGCGGCTGCGACCACCATCAAGGGGACCAGGCTGGACATCCCCATAGGCACTCCCATGGCCCCTGCTTGAGCCGGCCCAACCTGGAACTGGAGACCCTGGCCCTGGCCCTGACCCTGGAGAAAGCCTTTCCCGGCAGGGTCCGGGTGGAATACATCAATGTCCTTCAGGACCCAAGGGGACCCACTCTCCCCCAGACCAAGCTGTTGTGCTCCCTCATCTACCCTCCCCCCTTGGTGTACCTGAACGGGAAGGGGAGGTTTGCCGGAGCGCTGCCGGTGGAGCGCATCCGGGAAGAGGTGGCGAGAATCCTGGCCTCGGAGAGCTGAGCCGTTGGGGATGGATCTTATAGGTATCGCCAGGGTCGCCCGGTGGCGGTCTTCCCAGAAATCTTTGGCGGATACCCGGGTGTCAGGCGGATGTTTCTCTTAGTCAGGGTTGGGGTGAGCTATGAGCGGCAAAAGCGATAAAGGCTGGAACCCCTATGTGGCCGGGGCCTTGGGGGGATTGGTGAGCCTCTTGTCAGTGTGGCTGAGCGGCAAGTTTCTGGGGGCCTCCAGCACCTTTGTACGCACCGCGGCCATGCTGGAAAGCCTGGTGGCCCCGGAGCGGGTGGCGCAACTGCCCTATTTCCTGAAAAATCCTCCCCAAGTGGACTGGCAGTGGTTTTTCGTGGTGGGCATATTCCTGGGCTCATTGGCGGCCGCCCGTCTATTCGGTGACTTCCGTTGGCAGGCGGTTCCCCCCATGTGGGCAGGCCGCTTCGGCCATAGCCTTGGGAAACGGGCTCTGGTGGCTTTCGGAGGGGGAGTGGTGGCCATGTTCGGAGCCCGGCTGGCCGATGGCTGACCCAGCGGCCACGGGCTGAGCGGTTCGCTTCAGCTGGCCGTCAGTGGATTAATCGCCCTGATCTGCTTTTTCCTGGGGGGCCTGTTCATGGCCCGACTTCTATACGGTAGTGGGGGGAAATCATGAAAACCCTCATCTACGGCTTGATTACCGGCATCCTTTTCGGCTTTTGTCTGCAGCGGGGGCAGGTACTCCGCTATGACAAGCAATTGGGGGCCCTGCGTCTGAAAGACCTGACCATCGTTAAGTTCATGCTGACCAGCATCCTGGTGGCCATGGTGGGGGTGTATCTTTTGCGGGACCTGGGTCTGGCCAGGCTTTCTGTCAAGGAAACGGTTCTCGGCGGAAATATTATCGGTGGCCTGATTTTCGGATTGGGCTGGGGCTTATTCGGCTATTGTCCCGGGACCGCTGTGGGTGCCTTGGGGGAAGGGCGCTGGGATGTGGTCTGGGGCCTTGGGGGGATGCTCGTCGGGGCCGCCCTCTACGCCGAAGCCTTCCCCTGGTTGAATAGCACGGTCCTGACTTGGGGAAAACTGGGGAAACTCACCCTGCCTCAGGTCCTGGGGGTGAGCCCCTGGGCGGTGATCCCCGTTATGATCCTTGGCTCTGTAGTGCTGTTTTACTGGCTGGAGAAAAGGGGCCTTTGAGCTATTGCTTTAAGGAGGGCCTCCATAAAAGGGATCCAGGAGGCTTTTCTCTCTGGGCCTCCCGGTTTTTAAACCCTTTACCGGTGGCAGCCGCATAATTTCCGTGGCCTTTTTCAAGGCAGATCACTTCTTTTTTAATTGGTTACTGAAACTCCGGGACCGGAAACCGAAAAGTCATTCCCACTCATGAGCGCCCCGCCCCTCATCACCCTTCTTACCGACTTCGGCAGCCGGGATGTTTATGTTGCGGCCATGAAGGGGGTGATACTGGGAATCAATCCGAGGGCGGGATTGGTGGACCTGACCCACGAGGTTCCTCCCCAGGACATCGTCACCGGGGCGTTTCTTTTGGCGGAGGCCGCCTGGTTTTTTCCGCCGGGTACCATCCATTTGGCGGTGGTGGACCCGGGGGTGGGGACCTCCCGTCGGGCCTTAGGGGCTTATGCCCGGGGGCACTACTGGGTGGGGCCGGATAACGGCCTTTTTTATCTGGTGTTTCGGGAAGCCGAGGCTATGACCCTGGTTTCCCTGGAGAATTCCGCCTATTTTCGGCATCCGGTTTCCGCCACCTTCCACGGCCGGGACCTTTTCGCCCCGGTGGCCGCCCACCTGTCCCTGGGAGTGCCCCTTACGGCCTTCGGCCCCCTGATCCATGATCCGGTGCCTCTTCCCTGGCCAGCCCCCCGCTTTGCCCTGGAGAGGGTAGAGGGAGAGATAATTTATGTGGATGGGTTCGGCAACCTGGTGAGCAACCTAAAAGGTGGCGAACTCCTGGCTTGGCTTGATAAGGCCCCTTTTACTTTGACCCTGGGCTCCCTTAAACTTTCCTGCCTGAGTCAGACTTATGGGGACAGGCGTCCGGGGGAGTTTCTGGCCTTGGTGGGAAGTCACGGTTATCTGGAGGTGGCTTTGGCTAAGGGAAATGCCGCCCGTCGACTTGGAGTGGGGAAAGGGTCGCTTCTCGAAATAAGGAAAATGGTGTAATTTTAGACAGATCATTTCAACAGTCCTGAACCGCTAAGATGTCAGGGGCTTCCCTTTCCGGACCTTCTCCACTGGTATCCTCCCGGCCCCTCGGGGGGGGAGGCTATATAATCTTTGTTGCCCTTCTGGCTGGGGCTCTCCTGGTCTTGACGATGTGGGCCGCCGGGGTAGGGCCCTATCGGCTAGGCTATGGCCAGCTTTGCACCTTAACAGTACGCTGGCTGGGGGGTGAGGTCCTGGAGCCGGCGGAGGCTACCGCCTTGGCGGTCTTCTTCCACATCCGCCTGGCCCGGATTTTTCTGGCAGGTTTGGTGGGTGCCGGACTTGCTGTGGCGGGCGCGGCCTTTCAGGGGCTGTTGCTGAATCCCCTGGCGGAACCCTTTACCCTCGGGGTGGCGGCGGGCGCGGCCTTTGGAGCCTCTTTGGTCCTGAGTCTCGGATTTGACGGCGTCTTGTGGAGCACCCTGGGATTGGTGCCCTTGGCCGCCCTCCTGGGCGCGGCCCTGGCCTTGGCCCTGGTTTTGGCTCTCGGAGGACTGGCGGGGGGATTTCAGCACGGCACTCTGATTCTGGCCGGAGTCATCGTCAGTGCCTTTCTCTCGGCTCTTATCAGTCTGGTGAAATTTCTCTTTGCCGACAACCTCTCCACCATAGTGTTCTGGATTATGGGGAGCCTCTCCGGTCGGGGCTGGGCCCACGTGCTCTTTGCCTTGCCCTATGTCTTGGCTGGGAGCTTTATTCTGTTCCTCTATGCCCGGGAATTGAACCTTCTCACTTTGGGGGACGCGCCAGCCCAGCAACTGGGGGTGGCTGTGCGTCAGGTCCGTCTGATTTTATTGCTGGCGGCCTCCTTGGTCACCGCCGGAGCGGTGGCGGTTTCCGGCATCATCGGCTTTGTGGGCCTCATTGTTCCTCACCTGGTGCGTCTTTTGGCAGGTCCGGACCATAAACGTCTGCTGCCGGCCTCCGCCCTGGCCGGAGCCGCGCTTTTGATCGCTGCGGACACCCTGGCCCGGGATCTGTTACCTTACGGCCAGGAAATCCCGGTAGGCATTGTCACGGCCCTTTTGGGTGGCCCTTTCTTCTGTTACCTTCTCAAGCTGACCCGGGGACAGAACCTCATGTAATCCGGATCAGTAGATGCTTCGTGTGGAAAACCTCACCGTCGCCTATGGCGAACGGGTCATTCTCGAAAACCTCAGCTTTCGGGTGGAGTCAGGGGAATTCGTGGGCCTTCTGGGCCCCAACGGCTCCGGCAAGAGCACCCTCCTTAATGCCCTGACAGGGCTGGTACCGGTATTAAAAGGCCTGATCAGTTATAACGGCACCCCCTTGTCGGCCTTACGCCCTCAGGCTCTGGCCCGCCAAGTGGCTCTGGTGCCGCAATTCACCTGGATCAGCTTTCCCTTTACCTGCTTTGAGGTGGTGCTCATGGGGCGCTACCCTTACCGCCGGCGCTTCCAGAGGGAAGGCCCCGAGGACTTGGAGGCGGCCCGGCGGGCCATGGCCCATACCGGCACCACGGAGTTGGCTCCCCGTCTCATCACCCAGGTGTCGGGAGGGGAGCGCCAACTGGTGGTGCTGGCCCGGGCCTTGGCCCAAGACACCCCTATTTTGTTTTTGGACGAGGCCACTGCGCCTTTGGATGTGCGCTGGAAGCTGGAGATCTTTGACCTGTTGAGTGACCTGAACCGGAGTCAGGGCCTTACCATCCTGGCGGTCATGCACGACCTCAATTTGGCCACCCAATATTGTGAGCGGTTGATTTTTCTCAAAGACCGGGGAATATACCGTGAGGGCGACACCTTCTCGGTATGTCAGCCCGAGGTGCTGGAAGCGGTGTACGAAACCCCGGTTTTGGTGCAACCCCACCCGGCCACCGGCCGACCCACGGTGCACTTTCTGCCCAGAAACTGGAAGGCTCAGGGGGAGTAATTCAGATGTTTGGGGATTTTCCGGATGGGATTTGGTGGCCTTTTTTAGTGTCTTTGGGTGTCCTGGCCTGGATTGTATCCTTGCTCTTGGTGCGGCACCGGACTCAAAAGTCCCTTAATGGGGCCCTTGGCTCCTTAGAAGAAAGGTATGGGGAGGGGGGAAATATGTTCGAAGAATTTCTCCCTCAGGATGAGCAGGCATTGAACCTCATCCGGGACTACCGCCGCCGCTACCTCTTGAAGTTTTGGCTGGACACCCCCCTCAATTTCGCAACCATCAACGAGCTCTCCCAGTCTCTGATAAAAGACCTCGCGGCCATATACTACCCGGAGGAGGAGCGGCCGGAACTGAAGGCTTCCCTGGCCGATCTGGTGGCCCTCCACCGCCGGGTGGGAGTGCGCCTCAGCGACTGGCTGGAGACCCTGCCCTTCCGCCCCCTGAAAAACCTGGAACTGGCCACGGTCCTGCGCCTCCATGAAACCTATCATAAGGTGAAGAACCATCCGGTTTACCGGTTCCTGAAACGCCACCACCTGGACCGGGCAGCCCGTTGGCTGTGGACGGCCTACAATGTGGCCAACCCCTGGTACTGGGGGCGGCGGGCGGCCTACACCGGCAGCCGGGAGGTCCTGGCCCGCCTGTTTCTGGCAAAAGTGATCAATGTGGTGGGGGAGGAGGCCATCCGCCTTTACAGCCGGCGCTCACCCAATCTCCGGCTTTACCGGCGCTATCAGGCGGGAATCCAGGAGCTGTTAAACTTAGCCCTGGCGGAAAACGGCCAACTGCCAGCCGGGGCCCAAACCTTTATTTTACAGCAAATTCTCAGGGCCAAAGGCCTGGATGACCGGGAAAAGGTGGTCCTGCTCCACAAGCTGGCGGCCCCCCGGCGGCAGGAAGTGAATCTGGACGGGTTGGGGGCTCAGGACCGCCAGGAAATCCGCAGATGGCTGGAAGGCTTGGGCCGGATATTGGGACCTGGGCCAAAGACGAACGAACGCCTGTTCCAGGTGAAAACAAAGTGGGGGGAGGCTTTGGGCAAGTAACCTGAATGCCCGTGTCCTTCCCAAATATCTTAGGTTCCGCGGGTCGTGTCCCCCTGGTTCAGGTCTTCCCGGGAAACTTATCGAGGCCCGGGGCCGCCATGATCCTGGCCGGCTTTCCCTTTACCCTCTTGGGGGAGGGTTGGGGGGACCAAGGGCGGGGGCGGTGGTTCCACGTAAACCCACAGGCAGCCCCGCAACTCCACCGGATAGGGCTTCCCCTCGTGAACTTTTTTTCCCCCGGGAGTGGACACCGAAATGATCCACCAGCCGGGGCTGTCCAGGGTGCACACGAAATACCCCATGAGGTCGGTTTTCACCGCCCGGGTGAGGAGAGGGGCATTCTCCTCCCCCAGCCGGTCCTTGGGGAGCTGATCTTTGGGGACGAAAAAGCCGTTGAACTTTTCAATCTCCACGGTGGCCCGGGTTATGGCTTTACCCTTGGCTATGGCTTTGCCTTTGAAGGCCACTCCCGCCGGCCAGCCATAAGGACGGGTCAGAGGAATGATTTCCACCGGCAGGTCCACCGACTGGTCCCAGCCCCTCTCTGCCATCACATGCCAGGGAGCTTTGACATAATCTTCCAGAAAGACCTTTTCCTCGGGGATGAACTGGGGCGCGGCCGTGAGACAGAGGTAATAGTCCCCGGGGCCGTTAGGCTTGTACTCCACCTCAAAACCGCGGCGGGACTTGCCGCTGAAGGGGTCCTGCAAGGCCACCTCCCTGGCCGTCAGGTCCTCCCTTTTCCCTTGGGGAGTGAACATAAAAAATTTGGGGGGTGGGGTCTCGTCTATGAGCATCTCAAAGGGGTGACCCCAGAAATACCGCCATTTCATGATCTCCCCGGGCCTGCCGTAGCAACCTTCCACCTGGGGCCAGTACACGTGATAGTGGGCCCCGGCGGTCGAGGCCAAGGCCAGCCACCCCAAAGCAGCCAACCCAGTAAGGGCCGACCTCCGTTTTCTCTTGACATTCATTAACAGTCTCCCTTTCTGGAAAATCTTATGTTTCCTGGGCCAAATGCTCCCGGGCCTCCATTACCTGGCGGGCCACAGTGTCCACCGCCTTAAGGTCCGTCCAGGGACTCAGGATAAAGGACTTCAGGGCGGCAATGGGTGGCCCTTGGCAGCCATTATAGGCGGCGTGACGATAGCCGGTGGTCCAGGACAAAAGCACCCCCTCCCCGGCCATGGCCCGGTCGTGCACTATCTGAAAAATACGGCGGTTGTAATCGTTATGGGCCAGCAGGGCTTCCTGGTAGGAGGGGTCGGAGAGTTCCCGGGAAAAAGCCTCTTTGGCATTAACCCCCTCGGGATACACCCGAAACAAGGTCACCGGCCCGAAATTAAAATCGTTCAGCACCTCAATGAAGGGATGGGCCTCCAGACGTTCCCTAAGCCTAGTGGCCATTTCCACCACATGACCGATGAGGACCCGGTATCCTTGTTTCCCGAACAGGCGCATGTTGGCCAACGCCGCCAAGGCCCCGCTTCCTGGCCGGGAGCACTCGAGGGTGTAAATTCCGGGACGGTATTGCCCGAACTGGTAAAGGTAGGGCATCTCTTCCGGGTGGCGGGAGAGCCGGACCAGGTCCTCCCGGTTTTTGACCAGAAAGGCGCTGGAGATGTAAGGGGCATAGCCGGTTTTGTGAAAATCCACCCCAAGAGAATCAGCCAATCCCAGATGGGACAGTCTCTTGAGGGAATCCTGGAGGGACTTCAGGGTTCGGGCGTGAAACCCCAGAGGATTGTTCTCAAAGTCGTAGTCCCGAAACACTGCCCAGATCCAGCCGATAACCGCGTCGGCGTGGACATGGGGCGGTTTTAAGATCCGGTATTGGGCCGCCAGTTCGTCCCGAAGCCGCACTATGGCCGCCAGGTCGTCCAGGCCGAAGGCGTCGGTGGTCCCCAGGGTGGCGATGATCACCGCCACCTTTTCTCCGGAGGCGAATGCTTGGCGCAGGTAGTCCTCCAGGGCGGCCAGATCCATCTCATTGTTCCGGGTGGCGGGAAGGGTGACCAGGTTTTTCATGCCCAGGCCCAGCCAGGCGCTGACATTCAGGCGGGCATAGTGGGAGGCGGAGGAGGCCACGATTTTCAGGTCTTCCCGCACCCCTTCCTCCATGCCCCGGCCCTCCAGATACTTCTCCATCCCTAGTTTGCAGCCATACAGAATGGTGCCGGTGCCGCTGAAGGTGAACACCCCTCCGGCACGCTTGGGGTCATAGCCCACCAGGTCAGAGAGCATGGCCACCGCTTCAATCTCGGCCTCGGCGAAGCGGGCGGCATACTCATCCCAAATGATATTGGGATTAAAAATGGCCGCAGCCATCACCGCAGTAATGCTAGGGATGGAGGCCGAGGGAATGACATTCACCTGGGAGTTGGGGTGGCTCCAGACCGGCATCCCCCGGCAATAATCCACTAAAAGGTTGGTGACCTCTTCTACGGAGCTCATCTCCTCCGGGAAGCCTGACTCCTGAGGGCGCCGGTAATTTCGCCGGGAATCCTGGCCCAGGATGGGGGCCGCGGACTTGAGGTCGTCCACCCGGTCCAGAAACCGGGAAAGGGTATGGACAAAATAGCCGTCCATGACGGGGTTGGACACCGGATGGGGAAAGAAGGACTTCAGATGGTCCAGAATCTCACTAAAGTGGAGGCGTTCTCCCTGATCTGGGCGCATGGCTCCTCCCGGACCGCAATCTCATTTGGTCCTGTTTAACAAAGTCCATCCATGGAGTCAATTAACCGTAATGCTTTGAGGAAGCCTTAAGCAAGGGGGAGCTGAGAAACAGACCGGAAGACGGCGGAATGGGGAAACTTAGGCCACCTGGGACCAGTAGCGGTCCACCTGATCCTGAATCTCTTGCAGAAGCATTTCGTTACGGTCCGGGTGGAAAAGATGGGCAAAGCGGCCTTGGCGTTTCAGGTATTCTTCCACCGGTAGGCGGGGATGGGGGATTTTGGTGTGCACCACCCTGCCGTTGACATATTCCTTTAGGGGCCAGATGCCGGTTTTCACCGCCAGGCGACCCAGTTCCACCGCCTCTTTCGGATCAAAATCCCACCCCGGGGGACAGGGGGCCAGGGCCAGAAGCAGACGGGGACCCTTAAGGCTTTTGGCCTTCGCCACTTTGCGGGCCAGGTCCAAAGGTTCGGCCCCCAACACGGTGGCGGCATAAGCCGGCTGATGGGCAGTCCAGATGGCAAACAGGTCTTTTTTGTAGCCGGTGAAACCCGCCCGGCTGAGGCTCATGGCGGTCCGGGCCCCATGGGGGGTGGCCTCCGAATACTGCTGGCCGGTATTGCCGAAGCCTTCGTTGTCATAGCACAGATAGAGAAAGTTGAGCCCTCGTTCAATGGCGCTGGAAGTGGCTGATAGTCCCATGCCGTAGGCTGCGCCGTCACCGGTCAGGACCACCACCTCCAGGTTCTCCTCCGGCCCGATATCCCCCTTTTGGAGGAGGAGATCCAAAGCATCCCGCACCCCCTGGGCTCCGGCCGGGGCCGAGGCCATGGCGGTGTAGAGCCAGGAGCCCCGGAAGGGGGTAAAAGGGTAGGTGGCCAGAAGGGTAAGACAGCCGGCGGCATTGACAAACACCGTCTTGGGACCCAGGAGGTCATACACTTCATGGAGGACTTCCAACCCGCTGCAGCCGGCACACATGGGGGTGCCGGCACCCAACAGGTGAACGGTGGGAAGCGGGGAGGAGGCTGGGGAACGGCGGTCCTTCATGGCTGGTTTCATGTCCGAAGTTAAATTAATATAACACGTTTGAAGGATAAATTAACGATGAAGCCCCAAAAATGACCCACCGGTTTCCTTCCCGGTTCTGATTTTGGCAAGCTTATTTTAACCTGTGGTGGTGCCTGAGGCATTTTTAAAACCAGCCCGCTGAGGTTAATCGCAGAGAGTTCGCCCAAGGAGTCAGGGGGCCCAGTAGTCCTGAGGTTTTTGACAGGGCCGAAGGGCAAGGCATTACTTCCGGGAGGGACCTGCTGTCCAGGGGCCCCCGGCGGGCTTGGATTTCCTGAAAAAGTAAGTCAGGCCCCCGCCATAAGTGTGCAAAAGTCCGCGTAATTAAGTGGCCTCAGGTGTTTCTGAACCTATAGGCCTTAAATTAAAGGTTCTCCCCAGTCCTCCTTAAATCTCCAGTATCTGGAAGTCCTATGGCAAGGAAGTTCCGGGGCGGTCCGGGGAAGGTGGTATCTGGCCTTTGGCGGGTGGAGCAAACACCACCCGGGGCAAATGGGGCCGGGCCGGACGGCTTAAGGATCAGGCCCAATCTAAGGCCTTGATTCTTGTCAGGGTATAAGGCAAGGGATATAATGCCATATTGGCATGTGCCCTCAAAACCCTCCTCACCTTCTGCGCATTGAAGGCCTAAAGGTCCATTACGGCGCGGCCCAGGTCCTGTTCGGCATTGACCTGACCGTGGCTCCTGGAGAGACTGTGGCCCTGGTGGGGGCCAACGGGGCCGGGAAGACCAGCCTCCTCAAGGCGGTCATGGGGCTGGTGCCTCCCTCCGGCGGGTCCATTTTTCTGGATGGGGAGGAGGTAACTGGCCTGAGTCCGGCGGCCATGGCGGCCCGGGGGGTGGCTCTGTGTCCCGAGGGCCGGGAAATGTTCGGAGACCTAACCGTCAGGGAGAATCTGGAGCTGGGGGCCTTGCCCCTGAAGGTAGACCGACCTGAGCGCCAGCGTCGCCTGGATCTGGTCCTAAGCCGTTTCCCCCGCCTCAAGGAGCGGCTGGGGCAGGTTACCCGGACCCTTTCCGGGGGAGAGCAGCAGATGGTGGCCCTGGGCCGGGCTCTCATGGCCCAGCCCCGTCTGCTTCTGTTGGATGAGCCCAGTTTGGGGCTGGCCCCCCTGGTGGCCGACGAGATTTTTGACATCATCCACCAGTTGTCCCGGACCAAGGTGACCATCCTCCTGGTGGAACAGAACGCCGCCCGGGCCCTTACCGCCTCCGCCAACGCCTATCTTTTGGCCAACGGCCGCATTGTCACTTCCGGGAAGAGTGAGACCCTCTTGCGGGATCCGGACCTGCGCCGGGCCTTTTTGGGGGCGGCCTCCGGCAACAACCCGGCAGCCTCCCGTCTGGGAGCCGCGGGTTTAACCAATATTCGACTGGGAAAGCCTGACATGAGCAAAAAGACATTCATGCCCCCCTTCAAAACCGTAGCCGAACTGGAGGAACACCAGCTCAAGGGTCTTAAGTGGACGGTGCGCCACGCCTATGAAGGCTCGAGTTTTTATAGGGGAAGACTGGACCAGGCCGGGGTGCGTCCCGAGGATATCCAAAGTCTGGCCGACCTAAAGAAGCTTCCCTTCACCACCGCCGAGGATATCCGGGATGGTTACCCGTTTCCCTTACGGGCGGTGCCCTTTGAACAGATCGTGCGTATCCATTCCAGCTCTGGCACCACCGGCAAACGCAAGATCTTGGGGTACACCCAAAAGGATCTGGACGACTGGGCCCACTTTTTTGCCCGTTGCTTTGAGATGGCCGGCGTCACCCATCTGGACCGGGTTCAGATCGCCGTGGGCTATGGTCTGTGGACCGCAGGCGTGGGCTTTCAGGCCGGAGTGGAAAGGCTGGGGGCCATGGCCATCCCGGTGGGTCCCGGAAATCTGGACCTGCAGTGCGAATTCCTGGTGGATCTGCAATCCACAGTGTTCTGTTGCACCGCCTCCATGGGGCTGTTGATGGCCGAGGAGATTCACCGTCGGGGTCTGGCGGACAAAATCCATGTCAGAAAAATTATTTACGGCTCGGAGCGCTCCAGCGTCTCCATGCGCAAAAAGATCTCTGAACTTTTCGGGGGGGCGGAGCTGTTTGACATTCCGGGCCTCACTGAGCTTTACGGACCGGGCACCGGGATTGAGTGTCCCCACCATGACTGCATCCATTACTGGGCTGATTACTACCTCCTGGAAATAGTGGACCCGGAGACCCTGGCGCCCTTGCCCGACGGGGAATGGGGGGAAATGGTGGTCACCACCCTGGCCAAGGAGGCGGCCCCCCTAATCCGCTACCGCACCCGGGACATCACCCGCATCATTCCAGGACCTTGCACCTGCGGCACCATCCTCCCCCGCCATTCCCGCATCCGGGGCCGCACCGATGACATGTTCAAGTTTCGGGGGGTGAACATCTATCCCTCCAGCATAGACCGGCTGCTCTCCGAGGTGCCGGGGCTGGGCTCGGAGTATCAGGTGCACCTCACCCGGGACTTCCAGGGCCGGGATCACATGCTCATCAAGGTGGAACGGGGAGAAGGGGTCGAACCCCGCCGGGGGGAGGAACTGGCCCGGGAGGTGCGTTATCTAATCAAACACAAGCTCCTGGTCACCCCGGAAGTGGAGGTGGTGGCCTATGGAGACCTGCCCCGTACGGAGCGCAAAAGCAAACGCGTCTTTGACACCCGGATAACTGACGCCGTGGTGGAAGGGCTGCCCGAAACCGGGTGAGGTACCCGCCCAGGGAATGGGGCGGTGGGTGGAAGAAACTGAAATCCACCCGGAGTTCAGTACAGCCTGCCGCAACCGGTAGAGGTTTTGAACTCCGGGGGTCCTTCGTGAGTCTTCGGACTGCTGTCTGTCCCTTTTCTTTGGGGCTGAATTTTTCATGACTTCCCTGATGAATCATGCTATCGGTAGCAGAGGAGAACAGGCGTTTCAAAGGGGAATTGACTTAAGAGAGCGCGCTAGGCCATGAAAAAGTGGGTGATAGTTCTATTAGCTTTGTGCTTCCTTATGATGGCTTGTGCCACTTCGACCCCCCAGGTCAAAAGGGTGGAGCCGGACCCTTTTTATAAACAGTCCTGGTGGGGAATGGATCCCACCTGCTCCCCGGGCTGCCCGGCGGGCCAGGGGGGGGCCTGGTAAGCCAAAGGGAGGGTTTCGACCAAGAAGTCCCGGGTAAAGGAGGCCCGGGGGGACTCACTCGCCCTCCGGAGCCAGGTGCCCGAGAGAGGTTGGCCATTTGATTGCAGAGGAGGGGAATTATTTATGAAAAAATTTTTCAAGCTCCTGATTTTGGCATCATCCCTGGTTTTTCTGCTAATGGGCTGGGGGCTGGCCGCCGAACCCATCAAGCTGGGAGCCTTTTTCGCCCTCTCCGGGCCGGCAGCCCACATCGGTACCCCCACCAAACTGGTGGCGGAGATGGTGGTGGAGAAGATCAATAAGGAAGGGGGGATCAACGGGCGGCCCCTTATGCTGATCATTGGCGATACCGAAAGCGATCCGGCCAAGGCGGCCACCATCGCCAAGAAGTTCATCCACCAGGACAAGGTGGCAGCCATTATCGGACCCACTTCCACCGGGGAGGCCATGAATGTCAAGAAAATTGTGGAGGAAGCCGGCATCCCCATCTTCATGACCGTGGGAGGGGACCCGCCCATCATGAAGGAGACCGGCCCCTACACTTACATTTTCAAATCACCCCAACGCTCCTCGGTGGCGGTGCAAAAACTTTTCGGCTACCTGAAGGACAAAGGCCTCACCAAGGTGGCCCTGATCACCGCCACCGACCCCTTCGGCAAAGACGGGGCCACCTGGCTTAAGAAACTGGCTCCCGACTTCGGCATCACCTTTGTGGCGGAGGAATCCTTCGGTCCCAAGGACACCGACATGACTGCGCAGCTCACCAAGATCAAGAACGCCAATCCCCAGGCCATTATCTGTTGGACCATCGGTCCGGCCGGTGCCATTGTCTCCAAGAACAAGGCCCAATTGGGGATCAAAGTGCCCCTGTTCCAGTGTCATGGTCTGCCGGATCCCAAATATATTGAGCTCGCCGGCAAGGCCGCCGAAGGTGACCGCATGCCTTCCACCAAGCTAATGGTGGTGTCCGAGCTCAAGGACGACGACCCCCAAAAGCCGATAATCCAGAATTTCATCAAACTTTACCAGGAAAAAGGGTTTGACAAGCAGTTTCCCATCAATACCCATTCGGGCTACGCCTGGGACGCCATCATGATTGTGGCTAACGCCTTGAAGAAGGCGGGTCCGGATCCCAAGAAACTCCGGGACGCCATTGAGGCCACCAAAGGCTATGTGGGGATCTCAGGGATTTATAATCTCACCCCGGAAGACCACAACGGCCTGGGGGTGGACTCCATGGTCATGGTGGAGGTGAAGGACGGCAGATTTGTCCTGGCCAAGTGACTTCCGAGGCCAAGGGGCCGGGGGACGCCTCCTCCCGGCCCCTCAACCCTGGGGTGACCTTCCTTCAGGTCCGCCGCGGCGAAAGGGCCCTGAGCCTGGCGGCCAGTTCCCGGGGATCGCCGGTGGGCGGCTGGCAGGTGTAGTGATGGCAGACATAAGCCACCGGCAGTTCCTTAACTAGGGAATAATCCTGGATTCCGGGGATCAGCCGGTCAAGGGGCTCCGGATCCCTGAGGTTTTTGAGCAGGAGGCGGCGCTCCGGCAGAAAATGGCGGTGGGCTTCGGCCACCAGTTCCTTTAACCGCAAATCCCCCGGCACTCCCACTAAGGTAATCTCCAAGGGGGGCAGGTGAGTTATGGTGGCCACCTTAAGGTAGTGGGCAAAGCCCCCGGGGATTGCAAGAGCCTGGGATTGGAAACGCCGCAGAATGGCCTCCCAGCGGGCATGAAAGCGCTCCTTTCCGGTATAACGTCCTAAGCGCCAAAATAGCCAGGCCGCCAGGGAATTGCCGGCAGGCACCGCCTGGTCGTAAGGATTTTTCCCTCGAACCAGCGCAACTTCCTGGTCCCGGGCCACATAAAAGAAGGCCCCGTCCTCTTCGTCCAGAAAAAGGTCCTCCATCTCCTGGGCCAGTTTTAGGGCAGTCTCTAGCCAGACAGGGTCAAAGTCGGTCTCGAAAAGGTCCACCAGGGCGTTGGCCAGCCCGGCATAGTCATCCAGGAAGCCTGGGATGTTCACCCGGCCGTCGGCAAAGATGCGCCAGAGGCGGGTCTTCTGTCTCAGGGTGGAAAGGAGGAAGCGGGCTGCCCGGGCCGCAGCTTGGTAATATTTGTCCTCCCCCAGAACCTGAGTCCCCAGACAAAGGGCAGTTATCATCAGACCGTTTAAAGCGGTGATAATCTTCTCGTCCCGGTGGGGTTTGACCCGCTTCTCCCGGGCGGCCCAAAGCCGCGCCTTAAAATCTCCCACCAGCCGTTCTGTCTCGGCCCCAGAGAGGTTTAAGCGGGAGGCCAGCTCCTCCAGGGAGTAGGGGAAGGTAAGGACATTGCGGCCTGCAAAATTACCTTGGGGGGTGACGCCGAAGGCGACCGCGGCCCGCGGCGCCTCAGGCCCCAGGATTTCAGCCAGTTCCTGGTGGGACCATATGTAGTATTTGCCCTCCACTCCCTCGCTGTCGGCGTCCCAGGCGGAGTAAAAGCCCCCCTCGGGGGAGGTGAACTCCCGGAGCACAAAATTAAGGGTTTCCATGGCGATGCGTCTGGAAAGGGGGCTTTCGCTGATCTGATAGTGGGCCAGATATACGGGCACCAGTAAGGCGTTGTCATAAAGCATTTTTTCAAAATGGGGAATGACCCAGGCGCCGTCCACGGTGTAGCGGTGAAAGCCGCCTCCCAGCTGGTCGTAAATGCCGCCCCAGGCCATCTTCTCAAGGCTTACTGCCACCACTTCCAGGGCCTCGGGGTCGCCGGTGGCCCGGTAGTGGGTGAGGAGAAAGCCGAGCTCCAGGGCCCGGGGGAATTTGGGGGCGCCTCCGAAGCCGCCATTTATCCGGTCAAAGTCCTGCTTCAGCAAGTTGGCGGCCTGATTCAAGGTGGCGGGGTTGAGGTCCGGCCCGCCGCCGGGTCTTTCCGCCAGAAGCCTAAGGCGCGCCTCCACTTCGTTGCTTATCTGGTTGACGGTCTCCCGTTTTTCCCGGTAAACCTCGCTCAATGCCAGAAGAAGGCGGGGGAAACTCGGCAACCCGCCCCGTTCTTCAGGGGGGAAATAGGTGCCAGCATAAAAGGGTTTTAAGTCAGGGGAAAGGAACACACTCATGGGCCAGCCGCCCCGGCCGCTTATGAGCTGGACCGCGGTCATATAGGTTTCATCCAGGTCGGGGCGTTCCTCCCGATCCACCTTGATGTTTATAAAATGTTCGTTCATGAGGGCGGCGATGGCTTCGTTTTCAAAGCACTCGTGCGCCATAACATGACACCAGTGGCAGGTGGAGTAGCCGATGCTCAAAAAGATGGGCTTGTCTTCCCGGCGGGCCCGTTCCAAGGCCTCCGGTCCCCAGGGATACCAGTCCACCGGGTTGTCGGCATGTTGTCTAAGATAGGGACTGGTCTCCCGGGCCAGGCGATTTTTGGTTTTTCCAGACATGGTGACTTCCTTTCGGTTTTGCGGGATGGAATATAGGGGCGAGGGGCCCCTTCAGGAAACGGTCTCGGCTGTTTAAGAGAGTGAGGAGGCTAAAACGGCGGGTGGGGGCGATCCGGACAAAGACCGGTTCCTTTGGGTTTTTCCAGAAAATATAAGACTGGCCTGGGTCATGTCCAGACCCTGAACTAAGATAAAGCCGGGTGTCTTTAATCCAATGGGTAGGGCACTGTGTCCTCTCCCTCTTCTGCCTTTCCTTCTCGCCAAGCCAGGAGGTACAGGGGTTTTGGTCCGGGATTGTGAAGCGCGTGGGGAATGCCCGGGGGTATGTGGATAAGCACCCGGTCACCGGTGACCAAAGATTCCCGCAAATCTCCAGGCCTTGGTTCCCACCTAAATAGGCCGGTGCCGTGAAAAGGGTAGAGCCACTCCCACTGGCAGGGATGCAGATGATTGCCCCGGGTGGTGCCGGGATTCAAAGATACCAGGTGAAAATTTTGCGTGAGCTGCTCAGGGTTGGCCCCCCGACCTTTAAGGGGGAAAAAGCTGAAGCCCCGGGAGTCTTCCCAGATCACCCCTTCAAGGTTAATGAATTCCACTTCCTTCATGCCAGTCATGAGAGTCATCCCTTCTTAGAAAGTGGGCGGGGTCACTTGTTGATAAGGCCCGGCTGTGGCGGACCCCCAATCCCTTCAGCCCCCTTTCCTTGAATTTTTTCGGATTTTTGATAGATTGGTGGAGACCATCCGTCAGTGGTCCAAGAGATAGCCCATGTATGCCGTTAATGACCTGGTACTGGTATATCTGGACCGCCAACCGGCTTTTTATGCCCGCATAAACCAGATTATTCCGGATGTCAAGCGGGGCTGGTACCAGGTGGAGCTCTTGGCCCTCACCCTGCCATCCCAGACTCTCACCTGGATACTGGATGAGTATCACCTTAAAGGGGAGGAATTCACCATGGGGGGCCGGCCGGTGCAGTTGGTTCTTATACCGCCGAAACCCAAGCCGGCTCCGGAAGAGCCCACCTCTAGCCCCAGGGGGCCGGGCCGGGTCCTCAGGCTGGTGCGAAAATCCTGAGGCCCTGGCCGTTTTCCCGAAATACGGTTGTTTTTGCAGGCCCAAATATTAAAATTAAAGTAATCAGCCGAAACCTGACCCGCGAAGTCCATGCGCCTGTTACTGGTTCAGCCCACCACCAAATATCCTGACCGCCGGCCCTTGCGGAGCCGCACCCGCTGGCTGGTGGGCATGACCCTTCCCTACCTGGCAGGCCTCACTCCCAAGGGGGTCCAGGTACAGTTGGTGGACGACCGTCTGTCCCCCATTCCCTATGAGCGCCCCTTTGACCTGGTGGGCATCACCTGCACCTGCGCCACTTCCCCCCGGGCCTACGAAATAGCCGCCGAATTCCGGAAGCGGGGCGTGCCGGTGGTCATGGGCGGCTTTCATGTGAGCCTGCATCCCGACGAAGCCCTTCAGCATTGCGATGCCATTGTGGTGGGGGAGGCGGAGGCGGTATGGCCGGAGGTCATTGAGGACGCCCGCAGAAGGCGCCTCAGACGCCGCTATCAGGCTGCCGGTTTCCACAATCTGGCGGGTCTCCCCCGCCCCCGTCTGGAGCTCATAGACTACCGGCGCTATCGGGTGAAGATTGTCCCCACCCAGACTTCCCGGGGCTGCCCTTACCATTGCGCCTTCTGTGAGGTGCCCATTGTTTACGGCCACACCTACCGGCGGCGACCCTTGGGGGAAGTCATCGAGGAAATCAAAGCCAATGTGCGGATCACAAGTCTTAGAAACATCTACTTCATTGACGACAACCTGACGGGACACCGGGAGTACGCCCGGGAGCTGTTCCGGGCCCTGATCCCCTTGAATATCCGCTGGAGCTGCCTGTGGACCATCAACACTTCCCGGGACGAGGAGCTCCTGGACCTGGCGAAGAAGTCCGGCTGTTACCATGTAAACATCGGGATTGAAAATGTCTGCCCCGACTCCATCGCCTCCATCCAGAAGGTGCAGAACCAGGTAAAGGAATATGAAATACTGCTGGGACGGCTTAGGGAGCGGGGCATCTTTTACTCCCTGAACTTCATGTTCGGCTTGGACGGGGACACCCCGGAGCTGTTCGAGGAAACCCTGGCCTTTCTGGAACGTATTAAGGCGCCCATGGCCTTTTTCAATGTGGCCACGCCCCGCCAGGGCACTCCCATGTGGGACCAGCTCATGGCCGAGGGGAGGGTGCACAATCCGGAGGCGGAACGCTATCTGGGTATGATCTGCAACTTTTACCCTCGTCACATGAGCCCGGAGGAATGTGAACAGGGGGTGTGGCGCTGTTTCGACAGGTTTTACTCCTTTCGCTCGATATTCAGGCGTCTTATTCTGCCCCCTACCCGCTATCTGTTTCAGGGTCTGCCCAGCAATCTGTTTTTTCACTGGGCCGCCAAACGACGGCTGGACCCGGTGGATTTTTATTAATCTCCCAGCCCCCCGCCGAAGGAAAATCTGTTACAATATCAAAGTTATGCTGGCAGGGGCGTCTAGCCTAAGGAGGGGAATGCCGCCTTGATTCCGGTCAATACGAACTGGACGGCCAAAGCTGCCAGGATCAGGCCCATGAGCCGGGTTAAGAGGCGCAGGCCGCTTTCCTTGAAGAAACCCAAAAGCGCGGAGGCAAAGCAAAAGATCAGGAAGGTAAGGAGCATAACCAGGGCTGCTGCTGCCACCACCAAGGCGTCCTCGGTCCGGTTTTGGGAGCGGGCGGTTAGCACCAAAACAGTGGATATAGCCCCGGGTCCGGAAAGCAGCGGCATAGCCAGGGGCACCAGGGCGATGTCCCGGTAGTCTGTGGCCACCAGGCTGGAGGAAGTGTCCAAGCGGGTGAAATGCCCCCGGGCCTCCAACATGTCAAAGGCGATGCGGAAGAGCACCAGGCCGCCGGCGATCTGGAAGGCCGGCAGAGTGATGCCGAAGAGATCCAGAATCAACCGCCCCAAACAGACAAAGCTGCTTAAAATCAAAAACCCGTACAGACAAGCCTGGGCGGCCAGGGCCCGGGCCTTTCCGGGAGGAAAATCGGCAGACAACGCCAAAAAGGGGAAGATATTTCCCGGCGGGTCCACAATGACAAACAGGGAAATGGCGCTGGTAAGAAAAAAGGCGGCGTGAGTCTCCATCACTCCCCTCTCGCAGGCGGCTAGCTCCGCGCAGGGATTGGTCATGCCACACTATCAAGTTAATAAGACATTTCAGGAAATCAACGAAAAGATCAAAAAAGGCCAGGTGGTGGTCGTCACCGCAGAGGAGATGGTTGACCTGGTGCGGCAGAAGGGCGAGGTAGCCGCCGCCCGCCAGGTGGATGTGGTGACCACCGGCACCTTTTCCACCATGTGTTCCTCCGGGGCCTTTCTCAATTTCGGGCAGACCAGGCCCCCTATCAAGGCCTCCCGGGTGTGGCTCAACAATGTGCCGGCCTACGCCGGTCTGGCCGCGGTGGATGTCTACCTCGGCGCCACCGAACCGGCGGCCGACGATCCCCTGAACAAGGTCTACCCCGGGCAGTTCAAATACGGCGGGGGGCACGTCATCCAGGACCTGGTGGCCGGGAAAGCGGTCACCCTGGTGGCGGAGGCCTACGGCACCGACTGCTATCCCAACAAACGGGTGGAAAAGGAAATCACCCTGAAGCAGATGGTGAACGCCATTCTCTGCAACCCCAGGAACGGTTATCAGAATTACAACTGTGCCGTGAACCTTTCCAAAAGGACCATATATACCTACATGGGACCCCTCAAGCCCCGGGCCGGGAACGCCAATTACTGCACTTCCGGCGCTCTCAGTCCTTTGCTGAACGACCCTTTTTACCGCACCATTGGCATTGGCACCCGCATTTTTTTGGGGGGTGGCGTGGGGTATATCTGCTTTCCAGGGACTCAGCACCACCCGGGGCGGCCCCGGGGGCCCAACGGCGTGCCCACCCGCCCGGCAGGCACCCTGATGGTAATCGGCGACCTGAAGCAGATGTCACCCCGCTATCTGGTGGGGGTGAGTCTTTTGGGCTACGGCTGCTCTCTGGCGGTGGGGCTGGGGGTGCCCATCCCGCTCTTAAACGAGGAAATGGCTCATTATTGCAGTGTCAGTCATGAAGAGATTCTGGTTCCGGTGGTGGATTATGGACACGATTACCCCGCCGGCACCGGCCGGGTGCTGGGGGAGGTTAGCTATGCCCAGCTCATGAGCGGCAAAATCACCTTGGGAAACCAGGAGGTTCCTACCGTGCCCCTGTCCAGCCTGGTCCGGGCCCGGGAGGTGGCCCAGATCCTCAAGGAATGGATCACTGCCGGCAAATTTCTCCTGGGGGAACCGGTGGAGCTTTTGCCGACTCAGGAAACGCCCCCCGGCCGGGGGTCGGTGGGCCAGGACAGTTGACGGCAACCCAGGAAAACCAGGGGTATGGCCTCTCCCATAATTTCGCAGCCGCCGGAGTGGCGTCCCTGGTGGTAAATTCACAGGCGGCACCAAGACATGGTTGAATATTTTCGCCGTTGGCGACGAGTGCTGCTGCTTTTTTCCGGGGGACTGGATTCTGGTTTGCTTCTGGCCTGGGGGCGGGAAGTCCTGGGGCAGGGCCTGACGGCCCTTACGGTGACGGGGCCCCACATAGTTCCGGGAGAGACCCACGCCGCCTGGGATCTGGCCCGCCGGTTGGGGGTGCGTCATCTCCTGATGCAGTTTGACCCCTTAAGCCTTCCTGATTTTGCGAGCAACCGGGTTACTCGCTGTTATGCCTGCAAAAAGGCGATGCTGGCTCAGGCGGGCCGGGTGGCCGCCAGAATTCAGGCCGAAGTCATGTGGGACGGCACCAACCTGGATGACCTTAAAGACTATCGTCCCGGCCTTAAGGCGGCATTCGAAGCGGGGGTGGTGAGCCCCTTGGTGGAGCTGGGTTTAGGCAAGAAGGAAATCCGACAGCTTAGCCGTAAATTGGGCCTGCCAGCCCATAAAGCTCCTCAAAGCTGCCTGGCTACTCGATTCCCTTATGATACGCTGTTGACCCGGGAGGATTTGGCCCGGGTGGGCCGGGGCGAGGCCTGGCTGCGTCACCGGGGCTTTGGCCATGTGCGCCTCAGGGTTAGGGGCGAGGAAGTTTATCTGGAGCTTCCCGCGGAAGATTGGCCCCGGTTTTTCAATCAGGGGTTTCACCGCCCCTTCGCCCGGGTCCTAAGGGGTCTGGGGTTTGGGAACCTTAATCTGGCCCTTTAAGCTAATTGTTTAAAGAACCGCCGGGAGCTGCAAACCGGAAACAGAGCCGAAATGAAGCCGACCACAAGGGCCCTCGGGCTGTTTTCCGGGGGCTTGGACAGCATGCTGGCCGCCACCCTGCTCAGGCATCAGGGTATCGAGGTGGTGGTGTTGACCTTTGTCACCCCCTTTTTCGGGCCCGAGCGGGCCCGGGAGTCTGCGGCTTATCTGGGCCTCCCCCATTGGGAACAGGATCTCACCGAAGCCTATTACCCGCTTTTGGTGAAGCCGCCCCACGGGTTTGGGAGATACCATAACCCTTGTGTGGATTGCCATATACTGATGCTTAAGGAGGCGGGGGGCCTGATGGAATCCCAGGGCTTCCATTTCCTTTTCACCGGGGAGGTGCTGGGGCAGCGTCCCATGAGTCAGCATCGGGGGGCCTTGGCCCTCATTGCCCGGGAATCCGGTTACGGGGATTTGATTCTGAGGCCTTTATCCGCTCAACTGCTTCCCCCCACCCGTCCGGAACTTCTGGGCTGGGTGGACCGGGAGAGGCTTCTTAATCTCAGTGGCCGGGGGCGCAAACGCCAAATGGAGCTGGCGGCCAAATGGGGTATCAGCCGTTATCCCTCTCCGGCCGGGGGGTGCCTCCTTACTGATCCGGGCTACGCCTCCCGTCTCAAGGAACTCCTGGCCTTTGATCCCAGACCCAACCGTCGGGACCTGGAGTTGCTCAAGTGGGGGCGTCACTTCCGTCTCCCCGACGGACACAAGGTGGTGGTGGGCCGCACCCAACGGGAGAACGAAGGCTTAAGCCGACTTATTCTTCCGGGAGACCTGGTCCTCAAGGTGGAGGGCTTTCCGGGACCATTGGTTCTGGTGCCGGGAGGGGCGGATTCAGGCATCGGCAAGGAGGCGGCCTTGTTGGCGGCCTCTTATAGCGACGCTCCCCTGGGACAGGAGGTGGCGGTCATTGGCCGGGGGGCCGAGGGGCCGGTGCTTTTCCGGGCAAGGGCCCTGCCCAAGGAAACTGTGAGGGACTGGCTGATTTAACCTGATTTTTGTGAAAGGACAAACCAGTCTGACTTTTTCAGGATTTGGTCGGACCTTTGGACCTGAACACATTTCTGCAACAGTTGGTGAACGGGCTGTCCCTGGGCAGTCTTTATGCCCTTATCGCCATCGGCTACACCATGGTGTACGGCATATTGCGCCTCATCAATTTTGCCCACGGCGATCTCATCATGGTTTCGGCCTATGTGGCGGTGATGGGGGTGGGCCTTTTTTCCTGGCCCTGGCCTCTGGCCGGCCTCCTGGCGGTGGGGGCCACCGGCCTTTTGGGGGTGCTGCTGGAGCTGGGGGCCTATCGCCCCCTTAGGCAGGCCCCCCGGATTTCCCTTTTGATTTCCGCTATTGCCGCGTCGTTTCTGCTGGAGAACCTGGCCCTGGTGCTGATGGGGGGCATTCCACGGCCGGTGCCGGTGCCGGGGTGGATTTCCGGCAGCCTGTTGTGGGCCGGCACTTATATTCCCCGCCTGAGTCTGGTGATCCTGGTGGTTACCGCCGGTCTTTTGGCGGGGCTTTTCCTGCTCGTGTACCATACCCAGGTGGGCCGGGCCATGCGGGCCTTGGCCTATGACCTGGAGATCGCCGGCCTGATGGGGGTGAATGTCAACCGGATCATCTCCCTGGCCTTTCTGACTGGTTCCCTGCTGGCGGGCTGCGGTGGTCTTTTATGGTCCTGGAAGTATCCCCAGATCAACCCCTTCATGGGCATCCTCCCGGGGCTCAAGGCCTTTATCGCCGCGGTTCTGGGGGGGATCGGCAACCTCGGCGGCGCTGTGCTGGGAGGGCTGATCCTGGGTTTTCTGGAAATCATGCTGGTGGCCTGGTTTCCCGGCTGGTCCGGGTACCGGGACGCCTTGGCTTTCAGTCTGCTTATCTTCATTTTGCTGGTCCGGCCCACCGGGCTTTTGGGGGAGGTCCCCCGGGAGGAAAAGCTGTGATTCCTGATGGGGCACCTGCATCTTTTAATCAGCCGGACATCGGGGAGTAGATCTTATCAAGAGACTCTGGCTCAATCTTCTGGCCCTGGTCCTGTTTCTGCTGCTTCTTTTCGGGGCGGAGCGGGGTGCCGGGGAATACGAAGTCCGTCTTTTGACCCAGGTGGCCATCTTCATCACCTTGGCGGTGGTCTACAACCTGGTGGTGGGGGTGGCGGGCCAGCTCCATCTGGGTCCCAATGCCTTTATAACTCTCGGGGCCTACACCACCGCTTTGCTCACCCTGACTCCGGCGGAAAAGGAGTTCATTTTCCTGGTGGAGCCCCTGGTCTGGCCGTTGAGTGACATCACTTTGCCGTTTTTCTGGGCCCTGGTGGCAGGGGGGGTGGTGGCCGCGCTTTTTGGGTTTCTCACCGGTTTCCCGGTATTCCGGGTCCGGGGGGACTATTTGGCCATTGTCACCTTGGGTTTTGGCGAGGTGGTGCGGGTGTTGGCCAACAATCTCCAGGGTCTAACCAACGGCCCCCTTGGATTGAAGGGACTTCCGCCCTATACCAGCCTATGGTGGGCCTGGGGAACTGCGGGTCTGGCTGTGGCAGTGGTGCAGGCTTTGCGAAATTCCGGCTATGGCCGGGCCCTGGAGGCCATCCGCCAGGATGAGACCGCGGCCCAGGCCATGGGGATAAACACCTTCCGGCACTTGATGCTGGCCTATGTGCTGAGCAGTTTTTTCTTTGGAGTGGGCGGGGGTCTTTTGGCGCACCTCATCACCACCATTTCCCCCAACCTGTTCACCTTTTTTCTTACTTTCAACCTGCTCATCATCATTGTGGTGGGCGGGCTGGGTTCCACCACTGGGGCGGTGCTCTCTGCGGGTCTTATCACCTTGGCGGGGGAGTGGCTCAGGGTGGTGGAAGAGCCCCAGGTGATCCTGGGCCACGTTCTCCCGGGCATCCCGGGCCTGCGCCAAGTCGTTTTTTCTTTGGCCCTGCTTCTGGTGATCATCTTCTTCCGCCGGGGATTGCTGGACCGCCGGGAATTTTCCTGGGAGGCGGCGGTAGCCTGTCTGAACCGTTATTGCCCCGGGCGAAGCCAGAGCTTGCGGCGGTGAGCCGGGACGGGGTATGAAATTTTTCTTTTTTCTTGCTGTATGGTTGGCAGGGTATATTCTCGGGCCGGTCTCCGCCTGGGCGGGAGAACCGCAGGAGCAGCGGATCCCTGAACCGATTACCATAGCCGCAGTGGGGGATATCATGCTGGGGAGTGACTTTCCCAGCCCCCGCCTCCCCCCCGAGGACGGCCGGGCCCTCCTGGCTCCCGTAAGTCACCTCTTGGGCCAGGCCGACCTAAGTTTCGGCAACCTGGAGGGCCCCTTGTGCGACGGCGGTCTTTGTGCCAAAGACCTCGACAGTCCCAATGTTTATGCCTTCCGCACCCCCACCCGGTTCGCCCGCACCTTGGCGGGGGCGGGCCTTAAGGTGTTGTCCTTGGCCAACAACCATGCCCTGGATTTCGGCGAGGCCGGGTTACGGGCCACCAAACAGGCCCTGAGGGAGGCGGGTCTCAAGTTTTCCAGCAAGGACGGAGAGGTGGCCGAATATACCCTGAAGGGGGTGAAGGTGGGCCTGGCGGCTTTTTCCTTTGGGCCGCCCCCGCGGTCCATCGTGTTTCTGAAAGAGGCCTGGACTGAAATCGCTGCGTTGGCTGAAAAGTATGACATCCTGGTGGTCTCGGTGCACGGGGGCCGGGAAGGGCGCGGTGCCCTTCATGTGGGGGACGAAACGGAATATTTTCTGGGGGAGAATCGGGGAAACCTGGTGCGTTTTGCCCGGGGTGCGGTGGACCGGGGGGCCGACCTGATTCTGGGCCATGGCCCCCATGTGCCCCGGGCCTTGGAACTGCATGGCGGGCGGCTGATTGCTTACAGTCTCGGCAATTTTTGCACCTACCTCGGCATGAACCTCTCGGGGGAGAGCGGTTACGCCCCGCTGTTGATGGTGGAACTTGGCCCTAAGGGGGAATTTCTCCGGGGATGCCTCCATTCCTTCCTCCAGAAACGGCCCGGGGGCCCGCAACCTGACGCCGAGGGTCGGGCCGCCGCCCTCATAAGGCAACTTTCCCTGGAAGATTTTCCCACCAGCTCCCCCATAATCACCAGCAAAGGGGAAGTGCTTCCCTTCAGGTCAGGGGACCGAGGTGAACGGGGCAGATAAGGGCCGCCAGGGTATCCGGGGAAGACCTGAAGAAAGACCTCTTCTGGAACTGAGACATTTGGGGGTGAAGTTCGGGGGCCTGTTGGCCCTGGAGGATTTCAACCTGTCTTTGCCCCCAGGGGCGATCTACGGCCTGATAGGCCCCAATGGCGCGGGGAAAACCACGGTATTCAACCTGGTGAGCGGCTTTGTCACCCCCAATGAGGGGGTCATCATTTTCATGGGGCGGGAGCTCACCGGACTGCCCCCCCACACCCGCACCTGTCTGGGACTGTCCCGGACTTTTCAGAACATTAGACTGTTTGAACACCTAAGGGTATTGGACAACGTATTAGTGGGCTTCCACTGCCATCGCCGTTCGGCGTGGTGGGAGGCGATTTTGAGACTGCCGCGGTTCCGGCGGGAGGAAAGGCTGCAATGGCGAAAGGCCTGGGAACTCCTGGAAGAGGTGGGGCTAAAGGACTTCGCCGAGGAAAAGGCGGGGCAGCTCCCCTATGGGCATCAACGCCGGCTGGAGGTGGCCCGGGCTCTGGCCACTGAACCCCGACTTCTGCTTCTGGACGAACCGGCTGCGGGGTTGAACCCCCAGGAGACCCTGGAACTGCTGAACTTTCTCAGGGACATCCGGGACCGTCATGACCTCACGCTCTTGGTGATTGAACACAACCTGAAGCTGGTGATGAACCTGTGTCAGCACCTGACTGTGTTGGACCATGGCCTCACCATCGCCGCGGGCCCCCCTGAGGAAATTCAGAAACACCCGGCAGTGATCAAGGCATATCTGGGCAATCCTGACAATGCCCCAAGTACGGGGGCAGGCCCTCCTTTAATTTGAGGAGGACGCCGAAAATGCTGGAGATCGAGGCCCTGGAAGTGTGCTACGGAGCCATTAGGGTGTTGCGGCAGATATCCCTGAGTGTGCCTCCGGGGCAAATAGTGGCCTTACTTGGAGCCAACGGCGCCGGGAAGAGTACTGTGTTGCGGGCCATCTGCGGTCTGGCCCCCGTTGCCGGCGGCCGGGTGTGGTTAGCCGGAGAGGAATTGACCGGTCTCCCCCCTCACGAGGTGGTGCGACGAGGAGTAGCCTTATGTCCGGAGGGCCGCCGGCTGTTTGCCAACCTCACGGTGCAGGAAAACCTGCTCTTGGGGGGCTATGTAACAGAAAAGCGGGAGCGCCGCCAAGCCTTTGAGTGGGTGTTGGCCGTATTCCCCCGCCTCAAGGAACGTCTTAACCAGCGGGCCGGTACCTTAAGCGGCGGAGAGCAGCAGATGGTGGCCCTGGGACGGGCCCTCATGAGCCGTCCCCGTCTGCTGCTTTTGGACGAGCCCTCCCTGGGGCTGGCCCCCTTGCTGGTGCGGGAGGTTTTTCGGATAATCAGGGAAGTCAATGACCGAGGGACTACCATTCTGTTAGTGGAACAGAATGCCCAGGCCGCGCTTGCCATTGCTCATCGGGGCTATGTGCTGGAAAACGGCCGCCTGGTGCTAAAAGGCACGGGGGCCGAACTCCTGGCCCATCCCCATCTCAAGGAGGCCTATCTGGGGGGCGGCCTTGAGGGAACCCCCCCCCCTGAATGAGATGGAGTGAAGCTTGGCGGCAAACCTTCGCGAACTTTCCGCTATCCAGGGCCCATGATAATTTCTGAAAGATGACAGCCTGATCGAAACAAGCCAGATACAGGAGACTCGACATGCTTCAACCCCTAATCCTGACCAAGGCCCCCAAGGGCTACACCTATGACCTGGACAAGCTTTTGCCCCCCAAGGAGACCATTGCCCGGGTGAAGGCCCGGTTGGCGCAGCTAAAGCTGGACATATTGCAACAGACGATGCGGGTTGACTCCGGCCGTCTGGACATCCCAGTCTATATCAGCCTTTTGGGGGCGGATGCCCAGCGGGTGGTGCCCACCAAAAAGCAGATGGGCAAAGGGGCCACACCGGCGCAGGCCGAAGCCAGTGCCCTGATGGAGCTGGTGGAGCGTTTCAGTTTCTTTTCTTATCTGGCCGAAGGTCCCTTAACCTTTGCCCGGGCCCGGGAGCTTTCGGGGCCGGTGCTGGACTTTGCCTATCTGTCCCGATCTCTGTTTGACGATTCCCCGGAGGCCTCCAGGGCCGCCGAGTTATACCCGGGCTGGCCCCTATATTTTGTGCCGGCCACCAATTTGTCCCTGGGGGAGGCAGTGTGGCTGCCCATTCACTGGTTTTACCTGATTGAGGAGTATAACGGCCCGGCGGCCGGCAACTGCCTCGAGGAGGCTGTTCTCCAGGGTCTCTGCGAGGTGGTGGAGCGCCATGTGGGCTCGGTCATTAGTCACGAACGCCGGATAACCCCCCGGATTGACCCTTATTCCGTCACCGATCCGGTGGCCCGGGAGCTATTGGAAAAGTTTTGGCGACAAGGCATTGTGGTGCATCTGAGGGACTTCTCCCTGGGGACCGGCATTCCTTCCGTGGGAGCCCTGGCCTATGACCCGGCCACCTTTCCGGAGGAAAGCGAGATAGTGTTCACCTGTGGCACCACCCCAGACCCCGTCAAGTCCCTGGTGCGGGCCCTGACAGAGGTGGCCCAGCTGGCCGGGGACTTTCACCGCCGCACCAGCTACCGGCCCACCCTGCCCAAGTACGCCACCCTGGAGGAGGCCGCCTATTTGATGGCGGAGGGGCCGGAGATACCCCTGGCCGCTCTCCCGAACCTGGCCCATGACGACCTGGCGGAAGAGGTGCGCCGTTGTCTTTTGGCTCTCAAGAGACTTAACCTGGAGGTCCTGGTGGTGGACGTGACCCACCCGCAGTTGGCGTTGCCGGCGGTGTATGTGCTCATTCCGGGCACCCATTTCCTGGACCACACCCGTAACACCAATGTGGTTTTTCATCTGGCCAAAACTGCGAGCCTCTATGCTCCGGCGCCGGCGGCGCAGGCAGCCTTGGCGCGACTGGCCGCCTTGTTTCCGGGGCGTTTTGATGTGCACTTTTTCCAGGGCATCACCCTGGAACGCCTGGGGCGCCCCGAAGAGGCACTGTTTCATTTCCAGGAGGCCCTGACCCTGGGGGTTCCGGAGCACGAAGTGGCCAGTGTTTATGTGCATCTGGGTTCCTGCCACAAGGACCTGGGGGAATATGCCCAAGCGGTGAACGCCCTGCTTCAGGCCCGGGAGCTCAACCCGTCACTCAAGGAAGCCCATCACCTGCTGGGATTTTGCTTCTTCAAGTTGGGGGATTATCAAGAGGCGGTCCACTGTTTTGAGCGGGCCATTGAGTTGGATCCGGGCTCTGGCATCGACTATGCCAATTTGGGGATCAACCTCTTGAGGTTGGGACACCCGCGGGAAGCCGCCTTTATCCTGCAGCAGGCCCTGGAGCTGGATCCCTCTCTGGACTTTGCCCGCCGGACCCTGGCGGAACTGGGGGAAGAGATAATGCCAGCCTGATAGGGGCACCACTTGGAACCGTGTTGGGGATTCTCACCTGGTCAGCTTCCCCCGGCACGCTGGACAAAAACCCGGCCCCTTGCGGTCGGTGTCGCCCAGGGTATTGGAGAAGAACATGATACAGCGGGGATTCTGGCAGTGGGGCAGGCCAAGCAGATGCCCCACTTCATGCACCGCCTCCTTGAGAGTGCGAATTTTGAGAAGCTCAGGGTCAGGGGGCCGGCCGTAAAACCGAGGATCCAGGCGGGCCAGGGAGATCACGGCCTTATGGGTTCCCGGGTCGGCCAATCCGAAAACAAAGTGAAGGCGGGGGACAAAGAGGTCCACCGCAGTAATCCCCAGCACCATATCGGCGGGTTCCTTCTGCCAGGGGGAAAGAAGGGGCAGGAAAGCCTCCGCCCGGTATTGCCGTCGGGAGGGATCATAGGCCTCCAGGGGCACTTTGGCAGAGCCGGCCACCTCCACCTTAAGGCCCAACTCCCGGACGAGACCCTGGGCAAGTTCCTCGATGAAGGGTCCGGGAAGGGCGGCAAACAAGAGGAGAAGCAAACGCATTGCACCTCTTCAAACAAGGGGAAGAATTACCGGACAAATCACAGGGAGGCTCAGACCTCCCCCTGATCAACCAGGTCTCCCGGCTCCCTTCCCGGCGGTGGAGAATAGCCTTTACTCCTCGTTCAAATCCGCGGCTTCTTCGCCTTTTTCCTGTTCCGCGGCCTCCAGGGCCTCTTCAATGGCCTGATCGATCTCCCCGGCGTCGTCCTCTCCCAGGGCCTCTTTGAGGTGAGGGCCCAGGCGCCGCATCATCCGGGCCATGGCGGCCGGGTCGTTTTCGTCCAAGTCGGCCAAATCCCCCCAGCGGCTTGGATCAGCGAGGCGCTCCATTCTGGTTTCTTCCGACAATCGCACCCGCACCCGGGAAAGCAGCCGCTCCATTTCCGGGCTCCCGCATTTGGGGCACACTGGGGTGAGGGGCGCGTTCCAGCTGAGGAGGAGGAATTCTGAAACCCGACGACACTGGGAACAGCGATATTCGTAAATGGGCATAACTACGGGTCACTTAGGTTTGGTAATTAACCAACCGGATTTCTTAATTCACCCGGATGCGCATCTTTTCCAGGCGGGCGATCTGACTTCTCACCTCCCCGCAATGGGGGTCATTTGGGGGCAGGTTCACCAGGGCCTTGCGGAAATGAAACAGGGCCGTGGGGTAGGCCCGGGCTTTAAGGCTGTAAAGGCCAAGGAAATAATGGGCCAGCCCTAACTTCCCCTTTTCCCCGTACAGGGTTCCCAGGTTATGGTACACCTCCAGGTAAGCGGGGTTTAGGGCATGAACCCGTTCCATGGCAGCTAAAGCTTGGTCCACCTGCCGCCGCTCCTGGTAGATCCTGCCGAGGTAGTAAAGGGTCACCTCATCCTGGGGGTACTTCTGGGCCAGGTCCTCCAATAGGGAGAAGGCTTCCTGATAGCGATTCCGCTCGAAGTGAAAGGCCGCCAGCTCCCGTTTGATTATGCTATTTCCCGGGTCCAGCTTCAGGGCTTCCTGGAACTCTGCCAGGGCCTCCTGGGGCCGCTCCAGCCGTGCCAGGACCAAGGCCTTGCCGTAACGATACGCCGGATTGTTGGGCTCCTTGGCGCTGGCCTGGGTCATCCGCCGCAAAAACTGGTGGGGGTTGGAGCTGGCGACATCCACCTTCAGGGTGAAGTACTGGAACTCCGGGCTCTGGGGACTTTCCTTAAGTTTGCCGGCATGGGAGGCCATTTGGTGGGACAGGTCCACCAAGCGGGTATCCACCTCGGGGTGGGTACTCAGATAGACGGGAAGGTCACCCCCTTCAAACCAGCGCAATTTGCCCAGTTTCCGGAACACCGCCATCATGTCCCGGGGATTGTAGCCTGCCCGCACCATCCATTTGAAGCCCAGGCTGTCGGCCTCTTTTTCATGGTCCCGGCTGTACTTCAGCATGGCCGTTTCTCCGGCGGCCATGGTGCCGGTAAGGAGCGGTCCGGCCGCCGCACCCCCCAAAAGCACTGCGGCCAGGGCCCCCACCAAGGTGGCGGCGTTCACCACCTTGCTTTTGTCTAACTGCCGGGCCAGGTGCCGGGCATAGATGTGGGAAATTTCATGAGCCAGGACCCCGGCCAGTTCACCTTCCCGTTCCATGGCACGGATAAAGCCGGTGGTGACAAAGATATAGCCCCCCGGCACGGCAAAGGCGTTCATCGTGGGGTCGTCCAACACGAAAAATCGGAACTGGTAAGGGTTGGGGTCCAGTTGAGCCACCAGCTTCTGGCCCAGGCGGTTGATATAGGAGCAGATGAAAGGGTCGGCCGAGATGGAATAATAGGCCTGGAGCTGCTGAAAAAACTCCTCCCCGATCTGTTTTTCCTTTTCCACGCTCAGGGAGTCAAAAACACCACTTTTGACCGGGTGGGGAAACAGCAAGAGTGAAAATATCAAAACTCCCGACAAGATACGCCATCCGGTCCGGGGTCGCATTCAGGAACCCTCCACAGGGTGGGATTGGCTGGAAATCTGTTTTTCAGGGGGGAGGAAATCCGCGGCGGTAAGCCTTCCAGCCTCCAGCCACAGGCCTTCCAGGTCGTAGAACTCCCTCAGTGGCTTGATAAAAAGGTGTATGATGATATCATTGTAATCGAGCAGCACCCACTGGCCTTCCTCCAGGCCTTCCACCCCCAGGGGCCTCACCCCATCCCGGCTCAGATCCTCCTGCAGGTGTTGGGCCAGGGCCAGGACATGGCGCCGGGAGCCGCCGGAGCAGATAAGAAAGTAATCGGCGTAACCGCACAGGCCCCTGACATTCAGGATCACCAGATCCTGACCCTTATGGGCGGCAAGGATCCGGGTGGCCAGCCCCACGAGTTCTTCCGGAGTCAACGGTATTTTGACAGCCTGCGTAATTTCCCCCATTTATATATATAACCTGTTTTTTAGTATAAAACGGCGCACCGCTTCGGGCAAGAGGTAACGAATGGAACGGCCCTCCCGCACCAGGCGTCTTATCTGGGTGGCGGAAATGTCCAGGAGGGTGGTGTGCTGACATAGCACCCGATACCCCGAGGGGTGTTCAAAGCCCTGCCCACCAGGCAGGGGCCGGAAATCCGGATGCACTTCCCGGCAAAGCACCTCGGCCAGATGTTCCCGGTCATAACCCGGCCGGTCCAGGACCACAAAATGACTGAGGGTAAATAGTTCCCGGTAATCCTTCCAGGTGGCGATATCCAGGATGGCGTCCAGGCCCAGGATAAAATAAAGTTCCCCCTGAGGGCCGAATTTTTGCCGCAAATATCTCAGAGTTTCAATGGAGTAGGACTTGCCTGGCCGTCGTCCCTCCAAGTCGGACACTCTAAGACGGGGGTGGCGTCCTACAGCCAGGCGGGTCATGGTGAGGCGCACCTCAAAGGGGGTAACCTCCGCTGGAGCCTTATGGGGGGGGTAAGCCGCGGGGATAAACCACACCTGCCACAAGTCAAGGGCTTCGGCCACCTCCTCCCCTGACCGCAGATGCCCGTGATGGATGGGATTGAAGGTCCCCCCAAACAGCCCCAGACGTTTGGGTGCGGTTCCGGCTTCCATGGGTGATTAGGGGGGCCGGGAAGTGGCTGCTCCCCCGCCCGCCCTCCAAGCTCCCTGCCCTCCCTCCTCAGATAGCTGATGAAGGCAGGGTCTTATCCGGGCTTAACCAACTTTCCCCTCCCATCCGGGATGGGGGCGTAGGTAGGGGGAGGGGTGCCAGGATCCGGGCTCCAAGGCCCCCTTCCCCACTTTAGGTCCTCACCTGGCCCTGACCGTAAACAATAAATTTGGTGGTGGTCAGTTCCTCCAGGCTCATAGGCCCAAAGGCATGCAGTTTACTGGTGCTGATGCCGATTTCCGCGCCCAGGCCCAGCTCTCCGCCGTCGTTGAAGCGGGTGGAGGCGTTCACCAGGACCACCGAGGAATCCACTTCCCTTAGAAAGCGTTGGGCCCGGTCATAGTCCCGGGTGATGATGGCCTCTGTGTGATTCGAGCTGTAGCGGGCGATGTGGTTCAGGGCGCCGTCCAGGTCCGGCACGATTTTCACCGCCAGAATCAGGTCCAGAAACTCAAAGCCCCAGTCCTCTTCCCGGGCGGGCTTGACTTGAGGGTCAATCTCCCGGGTGCGCGGGCAGCCCCTAAGCTCCACTCCGGCTTCCCGGAAGCGCCGGTGCATGCGGGGAAGGAAGGCGGGCGCGATTTTTTCATGCACCAGCATGGTCTCCATGGCGTTACACACCCCGGGGCGCTGCACCTTGGCATTAAAGCACACAGTCTCAGCCAGGTCCAGGTCTGCGCCCTCGTCCACAAAGATGTGGCACACCCCTTTATAGTGTTTGAGTACCGGGATGCGGGAGTTCTCCGCCACAAAGCGGATGAGACCTTCGCCTCCCCGGGGGATGATGAGGTCCACCAGCTCATCCTGTTTAAGGAGCTCCAGGGTGGCTTCCCGGGCTATGCTGGGAACAACCTGCACGGCGCCGGAGGGGATGTGGAACTCCTCCAGGGCCTCCTGCATTAGACTGGCCAGGGCCAGATTGGAGTTTAGAGCCTCCTTGCCGCCTTTGAGGATGATGGCGTTACCGCTTTTGAGACACAAGGCCGCGGCATCTACTGTGACATTGGGCCGGGACTCGTAGATGAAGCCAATGACCCCCAGGGGGATGCGCATGCGCCCCACCCACAACCCGTTGGGCCGACGCCACATCTTCACCACCTCCCCCACGGGGTCAGGGAGGGCCGCCACTTCATGAAGTCCTTTGATCATGGCGGCCATGACTTTGTCTGTGAGGGTCAACCGGTCGATGAAGGCTGCCGGATAGCCGGCATTTTTGGCCTCCTTTACATCCCGGGCGTTCTCTTTCTGGATGGCGGCCTGCCGCTCCTTGAGCAACTCAGCCATCCGCAGCAGCACCTGGTCCTTGACGTCCCTCGTCAGGGTGCTAAGGGAACGGGCGGCCTGTTTGGCGCTTTTGGCCATTTCTTTGATAACTTTGGGGATATCCATAGGCAATTGTCAGCCGTCCTGCAAAAAGTCATTAACCTGATTTATGGGTTTAACTACTTTATAAATTCGTATTTTGCAACGGTTTCACTCCAGGTCAAGGACAACGGCAGCAATTCCTGAGCTCCAGGGACCATTAAATTCTTATCCCTTTTTCTCGGCTACTCCGGCCTCGGCGAAGGTGGCCATTTCCCGGTATATACGCACTCCGGCCTCCAGGAGGTTCATGGCCAGGACGGCGCCGGTTCCCTCCCCCAGCCGCATCTGCAGGTTGAACAGGGGCTTAAGGCCCAGATGATCCAGGATGATTTGGTGTCCGGGTTCCACCGAACGGTGTCCGGCGACGAGGTAGTCCGCCACCGCCGGTACCAGCCGCACCGCGACCAGAGCCCCGGCGGCGGCGATGAAGCCGTCCAGCACCACCGGGCGCCGGGCGGCGGCGGCGGCCAGGATGAAGCCGGTGATGGCGGCGATTTCCAGCCCCCCCACCGCCGCCAGGGCCCCCAAGGGATCGTCACCGGTTACCTTGTGCAGGGCAATGGCGCGGTTGATTACTGCCACCTTGTGGCTCAGGGTCTGGTCATCCACGCCGGTGCCCCGGCCGGTGACCGCCCCGGCAGGGCGACCGGTGAACACCGTGGTCAGGGCCGCGGCGGCGGTGGTGTTGCCGATCCCCATGTCCCCGGGGGCCAAAACATCCACCCCATCCTCCACCGCCTCCTGGGCCCGTTCCACCCCCACCCACACAGCCCGGAGGGCCTCCTCCCGGGTCATGGCAGGCTCCTTTGCCATGTTTCGGGTGCCGTAGGCCACTTTCCGGGACACCAGTTTCATCCCGGGCTCAAACTCGTGGTTGACCCCCACGTCCACCACCTCTACCCCGGCCCCCACCAACCGGGCCAGGACATTGATGGCCGCCCCTCCATTCAGGAAATTGTGCACCATCTGAAAGGTGACCTCCTGGGGATAGGCACTCACCCCTTCGGCCACCACCCCGTGGTCGGCGGCGAAGACCACTACCCGTTTCCGTTCGAAGCGGGGGAAAATCTCCTCCCGGATGGCGACATAACGGGCCGCCAGCTCCTCCAGCCTTCCTAAACTTCCCTGGGGCTTGGTGAGGGAATCCAGGCGTTCCTGAGCCCGAGCGAGCCACCCCAGGTCCAGGGGGCTGATCTGGGAGGTGAGTTGTAGCAGCTCATGTTCCATAAAGTTCATCCTTTTTGCGAGGTGATTTCAGGGTCAGAGGGATACCGGCCACCAAAAGCACCACCAGATCGGCGGCGGCGGCCAGCAACTGGTGGAGCCAGCCGCTCCAGTCCCGGAACTCCCGGGCCAAGGGGTTTTCCGGCACAATCCCCCAGCCCACTTCATTGCTCACAAAAATGGCCGGAGTGCCCAGGGATCGGACTTGGGCCTCCAGTCCCCGGCAAAGTTCCTGCATTTTTTCTTTCCCCGGGTTTTGCAAAAGCCAGTTGGACAGCCACAGGGTAAGGCAGTCCACCAGGATGACCTGATACCTTCCCTGGGCTCGTTTCAAGGCATCGGCCACAGACAGGGGTGCCTCCAGGGTGTCCCAGCCTTCCCCCCGCTCCCGCCGGTGTCGGGCGATGCGTTCGGCCATCTCCCCGTCTTGGGCCTCAGCGGTGGCCAGATACAGCCGAGGCGGCGGGAACTTTTGCGCCAGGTCCAGGGCGTAGCGGCTTTTGCCGCTCCTGGTCCCCCCCAGTACCAGGGCCAGATGAAAGGATGCCTGAGACATCAATAAGGAGACTCTCTAAGCTGCTCCAGAATTTCCTGTTTTAATTCGGGCAGAAATCGGCTGGTCTGATAATATAGTTCCACATCCCGGACCAGGGTGTCCCAGGCCTCCTGGTCCTGGCGGGCATAAAGCAGATAAAGGGTGCGTTTAAGCAAAAGCTGGCCCAGGCGGTCAGTGAAATTCAGGGCGCTGAAATCGAGCCCGGGAATCTCGGCCAAAATGGCGGGTGGCCTGTTCCGCCTTTGGCGCAAGACCTGCTGCATCTCCCCCTCGGCCTTCCGGGCTCCCTCCAGGAATACCTCCTTAAAGGCCAGGTTGTTGACCCTGAGTTCTTGGGGCCCCAGCTCATAAAACTTTTCCGGCAGGTTCACCAGGAGTGACCCGGCGTGACTTTCGTGAAAATAGTCAAAGCGGTTGTCCAGATCCTGGAAGAACAGACGGCCTTCCCTGAAACGCAGGCAGTCCTTGAGCGGCCGGGGCGATCCGCTGTGCCCCCCGGTATCCCCCAGGTATTTAAGTTGAGGGCCCTTACCGGGCAAAGCCAGAAAGTGGTACTTGCCGCAACAGTGAGCCCCACCGGTGTATTCCGAGATGATCCAAAAAAGGTCCGGCCTAAGTTCAATACGGATGTATTCCTGGAACCGGCCGCCTTTCAGGGTGGCTACCTTTTGCCCGGAAAAACTGACCTCCAGGGTTTGTAGCGGGGCGCCGTCCGGAGGCCCGGTGAGATGAAAGGCCACACCCGCCCCGGCGTCCACCTGGACTGAGGGCTTCCCGGCCGTTATGCGGGACAGGTTCCCATAACCCGCGATACGGGGCTGGGCCTCACCTGTAAGGGGCCAGAGGGTCACCAAAAGCCCGAGGCTGACCCGGTAAACTACCCGGAGTGTCATACATGTTCCCTTGAAAACCGCTTACCCATTGACCCGCCGGGTTAAATCTGAAAAGATAATCCAAGCTTTGTCAGGGGGCCGGATATGGATTTTACTTTAACACCGACGCAAAAGACAGTCCAGGAAAATGCCCGGAAAGTGGCGGCAGAGGTTATGGAAAGGGCCCGGGCTTTGGACCGGGAGGGGGCCTTTCCCCAGGAAATTCTTGGCCGCTGGGCCCAGGAAGGCTTTTTCGGCCTGGCCTTGCCCAAAGCCTATGGGGGTGGGGGTCACGATTACCTGACCTATTGCCTGGCCCAGATGGAGCTGTCCCAGGCCTGCCCCGCCTCCGCCCTCCTGGTGCACCTGAATCACTCCCTGTTCGGCCTGGGACTGGCCCAATTCGGCAGCGAAGAGCTGAAGCGGCAGTATCTGCCCCCGGTGGCCCGGGGCGAGGTTCTGGCCTGTTTTTGCCTGACTGAACCGGAGGCGGGATCCGATCCGGGGGCCCTTAAGACCACCGCGCGCCGGGCGGGGGACGGGTGGGTAATCACGGGCACCAAAAACTTCGTCACTGCCGGAGACCGGGCAAAGGTGGGCTTGGTTACGGCAGCCACTGACCCCTCCCAGGGGGCCAAGGGCCTCAGTATGTTTCTGGTGGACTTCGCCACCACCTCAGGGGTGCGGCGGGGGCCGGTGGAAGAAAAGGTGGGGCTCAGGGGGGCACCTCTGAACACCCTGGAATTCTCCGAAGCTTGGATCCCCCCCAAACACCTGGTGGGGGAACTGAACCAGGGACTGAAGCAGGCCCTGGCCATCCTGGACGGGGCCCGGGTAGGAGCTGCAGCCCAGGCGGTGGGCCTGGGACGGGCAGTACTGCGCCACACCCTCACCTACGCCCGGGAGCGTCGCCAGTTCGGGCAGCCTCTCACCAACTTCCAGGCCATCCAGTGGAAGCTGGCGGACATGGCCACTGACCTGGAAGCTGCCGCTCTCCTCACCCTCAAAGCCGCCTGGCTTAAGGACCAGGGCCGGCCCTACAGCACCCTGGCGGCCATGGCCAAGAAGTTCGCCACCGACATCGCCATGGCCGCCGCCACCGAAGGGGTGCAGATCCTGGGAGGCTATGGCTGCCTCAGCGCCTACCCCCTGGAACGCTATTTCAGGGATGCCAAAGCCGGCCAGATTTACGAAGGCACCAACGAAATCATGCGCCTTGTCATCGCCCGGGAGGTGGTTAAAGGGTTAGTTTGAAGGGGGAGCCTTCGACTCCTGGCCTTCTCCTTTGGTATCAGTCTAAATAGCGGAGTCCCAAATGACCCGAAAACGCTTAAAACAAGGCCTGGTCCAGGTGTACACCGGGGATGGCAAGGGAAAGACCACCTGTGCCCTGGGGTTGGCCCTCAGGGCGGTGGGCCAGGGGTTCCGGGCCCACATCATCCAGTTTCTGAAGACCGACGACACCGGGGAAGTGCAGGCGGCCCGGCGGCTGGCCCCGGACTTTACCATTGAGAGCTTCGGTCACCCGGGCTTTCCCCGCCTCACCGATCCGGATCCCCAAACCCGGGAGAGGGCGGCCCAGGCCTTTCAGCGGGCCCGCCAGGTGATCATGGCCGGAGAGCACGACTTGGTGATTCTGGACGAGGTCAATCTGGCCCTGGCCTACAATCTGGTGCCCCTCCAGGCGATGCTGGAGTTGATCAAGGCGCGGCCTCCCCAGGTGGAAGTGGTCTTGACCGGGCGGAGCGCCCCGCCGGAACTGGTGGAACTGGCCGATTTGGTCACGGAAATGCGGCCGGTGAAGCACTATTTCGAAGCCGGGGTCAAGGCCCGGCGGGGGATTGAATGGTAATCCCGGCTTATAATGGTCCCAAAGGAGGAACAGGTGAACAGGTCATTTCTAAATAAGGTCACCTTTCGGGTGGAGGGCATGGAAGAGCGGGGAGGATTTTTATGAGTGGGCTGCCCCGACGCCGTGTGCGCCGAGATCAGAAATATCCCGGGGGTGGCCCGGGTGGAATTCGACCAAGAAACCCGGCTGTTTTCGGTGAATTTTCACCCCCGTTTTGTCACCCCGGAACAGATTTTTGCGGCGGTCTGGCAGGCGGGCAAAAAGATGGGGAAGGAGTATCTTCCCCAGGCGGTGGACTGAACAACCGGGCCAAACCACGCCGGGAACGGCAGGTTGACCTCCGTTTCCCCGGGATAGCCGAAAACGGGACACCGGCAGCCGGTTTTACTTCCACACCCCGTCAATGACCGCCTCGCAGTTGGGGCATTTGCCGTCCTTAAGGATGAAGCCCCGGATGGTGTAGCCCACCCGATCGATCAGCTCCGTGCCGCAATTGTAACAGAAGGTGCTCTCGCCTCCCTGGCCGGGGATATTACCGGTATAGACATAGCGCAATCCGGCCTTGAGGCCCAGCTCCCGGGCCCGAAGCAAGGTGGCCGCCGGAGTGCGAGGCCGGTCCAGCATCTGGTGGGTAGGGTAAAAGGCGCTCACATGCCAGGGGATACCCGGGTCCAGGTCCTTTAAAAAATGGGCGATTTTGGTGAGTTCTTCATCGGAGTCGTTCAGGCCGGGGATAATCAGGGTGGTTACCTCCACCCAGACCCCGGCCTGTTTCAGCCGGACAATTGTGTCCAACACCGGCTGCAGGCGGGCTTTGCAGATTTTGCGGTAAAAGTCGTCTCTGAAGCTTTTTAAGTCCACGTTGTCTGCGTCGATGAGCTCCGCCAGGGCCTGGGCGGAAGTCTCGGTCATAAAGCCGTTGGATACAAAGACATTGCGGATGCCCGCCGCCCGGGCCAGGCGGGCGGTGTCCAGGGCGAATTCCATGAAGATGGTGGGCTCCGTGTAAGTGTAGGAGATGGTGGCGGCCCGGTTTATTCTGGCCCCCTGGACAATGTCCTCAGGGGAACGGGCCACCCCGGTAATCTTGCCTTCGTGTCTCCGGGGATACTGGGAGATGTCATAGTTCTGGCAATGAAGGCACATGAAATTGCAGCCCACGGTGGCAATGGAGTAAGAGCGGGAGCCGGGGAGAAAGTGGAACAGGGGCTTTTTTTCGATGGGATCCAGATTTTCCGCCACCACCCGGCCATACACCAGGCTAAAGAGGGTGCCTTCCCGATTTTCCCGCACGTGACACAGGCCCCGTTTCCCCGGGTCAATTTTGCACTCGTGGGCGCATAGGTGACACTGCACCTTGTTCTCTTCCAGCTTTTCGTAAAACTGGGCTTCCCGCATGGACTTTCCGCCTTCAGGGTCTTTTATATAAGGTATAACCTCAACAAGTGCTTGTAAAGGCGAAAAACCGGCAGGGACATACCCAGGATCACTCCCATGACAGGTCGGTATTGCCCTGAAAAGAAGTTTGTGTTACATCTAACCAGGATGGTGGGCGTAGCTCAGTTGGTTAGAGCACCGGGTTGTGGCCCCGGAGGCCGCGGGTTCAAGTCCCGTCGCTCACCCCAGGTAAATGTTTGATCCCACCAATTAACTTATTAAAAACATTCAGTTTCCTTGTCGATAAACCGTAAGTGACCCTGAGTCCCTAGCGGCACGGACGGTTTTTCCTTCCACCCTCCCAAGGTCGGTCACGGCTTCAAATATTCCCCCAAGCCCCTTCTTCCGGGAAGCAGAGAAATCTTCCTCGGGCCTCCCCTCTTTGGCGGGAATTCAGGAGGAGGCTCAAAACCCGCAAGACCGGTAGACTGGCTGGTATTGTTGAAGGGCATCGGATCCGGATAAGGTCTGACAGTTTGCTTTGGTGATCGGGATCATATAAAAAGGCTTTCTGTTTGCGGATGTCTCCTGGTCATCCCGGCCTAACCGGACTGCCCCCTTTCCCCGGAGCCATATTCGCGGTAGTATTTTGTAAATATGTTGGAGTAGCTTATATTTCGAGAGCGACGGCCCTGGAAGCCGGTTTTTCCCCAACGCTGGCATGGGAGGGGCAAAAGACTTGCACCCCAAACTCTTCCTCATGAAAGAGAACAATTAACTTGAACAAGCCCCAGCCGAACCGATGCGGGTTCCGGTGGGCAGCCAATATCAAGTGAATCCCTTTTGGGGCAAGACATGGGTTCATCCCCCTGGTTCACCTTTGTCCACTGTGCCGACCTGCACCTGGACAGCCCCTTTGAGGGCCTGCACGCCGTGGAACCGGAGATTGCCCGAGTGCTGCGCCGGTCCACCTTTCAGGCCTTTGACAATATCATAGACCTGGCCGTCCGGGAGAAGGCCGACTTTATCGTCGTGGCCGGGGACATTTACGACAGTGTCCATCAGAGCCTGTATGCCCAAATCCGCTTCCGAGAGTCTCTCAGACGGGCAGCGGAGGCTGGCCTCCAGTGCTTTATCGCCCATGGCAACCACGACCCTCTGTCAGGCTGGGACGCAAAGCTTGCCTTGCCGGAGGCGGTGCACCGCTTTGGTGGTCAGGAGGTGGAATGCTTTGTGGCCCGGCGGGGAGGGGAGATTTTGGCACACCTATACGGGATCAGTTATGCCCACCGAGAGATCAGGGAAAACCTCGTCTCCAGATTTCCCAAGAAGAGAGAGGGACCGTTTGCCATCGGGGTATTGCACGCCAATGTGGGGGGCGACCCGAACCACGACAACTATGCCCCCTGCTCCCTGGCCGACTTGCTGGGCTCCCCTCTGAATTACTGGGCCTTGGGACATATCCACCAGCCCCGTATCCTTTCCGGGGCGGATCCCTGGGTGGTCTATCCCGGCACGCCCCAGGGCCGCAGCGTCAAGGAGCCGGAGGCCCGGGGTTGCTATGTGGTGCGGGTGTGGGAGGGGGGGCGCATAACTCCCGAATTCGTGGCCACCGATGTGGTACGCTGGTACGTGGAAAGTCTAGATGTGGGGGGCCTTGCCACTTTGGACGCCCTGTTGGACGAAATGACCCGGCATAAAGAAGACATTCGCAAGAAAGCCGACGGCCGGGGCGCCATCTGGCGACTGGTTCTTTCCGGTCGCGGTGAGCTCCACGGCCGCTTGTGCAGGCTTGACCTGGAACGGGACCTGATCCTGCCCCTTAGGGAGGAGGAGGCCGGACGGCCGGACTTCGTCTGGCTGGAAGCCATCCAGCTTATGACCCGACCACCGGTGGATTTATCTAAGAGGCGGCAGGTGCAGGACTTTATCGGCGAGGTGCTCCGGTCGGTCGAAACTATCCGAAGAGGGCCGAATCCCAGGGGCCTGCTGGAGGAAGTGGTGGCCCGGCGTCCGGAATATCGTTTTTTGGCCCCCCACTTGGAAGGGTTGGCCCAGAAGGAGTGGCTGGCCCTCCTGGATGAAGCGGAAAGCCTCCTCCTGGATTTGCTCGGGGAAGAGGAGGTCTGACGGTATTTCCCCAATAGTCTCGGATTTTTGTCGGCTCCATGTTTATCACCGACTTTTTTATTGATGGGTTCGGGATTTATCACCACCAAGGGGTTGAGGCTTTGCCGCCGGGGCTGGTGGTGTTTGTCGGCGACAACGAGAGCGGCAAGACCACCCTTTTGGAATTTATCCGCACCGTGCTTTTTGGCTTCCGGCGCCGGGGCAACCGCCAAGATTACCCGCCGCTTCGGGGCGGCAATCATGGAGGCCGGCTGGTACTTTTGATGAGCGACGGCCGTCGGGTCATGGTGGAGCGTTTGGGGCGGCAGGTCACCATCACCGCCGATGGCGGATCCCCCCAAAAGGAGGAACCAGGCCCACGCCTTTTGGGGATTAACCGGAGCATCTTTGAGCACATCTTCGCCATTGGCCTCACAGAGCTGCAAGGGTTGGAATTGCTGACCTGGGAAGAGGTCCGGGCGCAGCTGTTTTCGGCCAGCGCCGGCTTGGGGGCGGCTTCGCTGCCCGCGGCTATGAAAAGCCTTGATGAGGAGTTGGGGACCCTATGGGCCCCCAAGAGCAAAAAGCGGATCGCTCAGCTCACCGACCGTCTGCGGGAGGTAAGTTCTGAAATTAAAAGGCTTCAGGGCCAAGGGGCTGCTTATGCCGCAGCTCAGCAGCGCAAAGAAGAGCTGGAAGCCTTAATCCAAAGGCAGCGGGCCGAAATGGAGGAAATCCGCCTCCGGCTGCGCCGCCTGGAGCAGCTCCAACAGGCCCGGGAACCCTGGGCGGTTAAGGTGACCACCGGTACCCGGGCCAAGGCACTTGAGGCTGTAAAGGATTTTCCCCCTTACGGGCTGGAGCGGCTTAAGCATTATAACCAGGATTTGGAGCAAATCCGGCAGAACCTCATGGCCCTTGAAGGAGAAGTGACCAACCTTCGGTCGAAGATTGAGCAGGTTCTCCCGGATGAGGATATTTTGAAGCAGCGGGGGAAAATCGAGGTCCTCCTGGGGGAAAGGGAGAGAATCCACGCCTCCTTGACCGAGCTGCCCTCCTTGGAACAAAGCTTGAGTGGGGCCCAGGAGGAATATAAGCGACGGCTCCAGGACCTCGGCCCGGATTGGGACGCTTCCCGTCTGGCCCAGGTGGACACTTCGGTGGCCGTGCGTCAACAGGTCCAGGAGTTTGGCCAAAAACTTGAGCTGGCAGAGCGTCGTCTGGAGGAGGCCCGGATCCGGGAGGAATTTTGCGGGCGGGAGGTGGAAAAGGCCCGGCGTAAAGTCGAAGAAACCCAAGGCGCCTTGGCGGCCTTGCCAGAACCGGCAGTCCGTAATTTCGAAGAACTACGGAAGCGGCAGGAGATCCTGGGAAGGTTGCGCTGTCTGATTCACGGGCGGGAGCTCTTGGCCCTGAAGTTGCAGGATCGTCGGCAACGCCTGGAAGAGGCGGAGGCCAGGCTGAAGTCCCTAAGGTTGGAGCTGGAAACGGGGTTTGAACCCATCCCCTGGTGGTCTGTGGTGGCGGTGACCTTGTCCGGCTTTCTCCTGGATGTGTTCCTGAGCGCTTATGGCTATCCCGGGGCCGGCAACCTCACACTCCTGGCCGCCTTGGGGGCAGGAGGGCTGATTTATCTGGGGCGGCGGTACCTTAAGGCTCAGGAAGATGTCCGGCGATTGCGGTTGGTGGCGGAGGCTGAGGCTGAAGAAAACCGTCTCCGGGCTTTGGAAGAGGAGATCCAGGCGGTTACCTGCCAACTTGCCGCGCAGGAACAGGAACTTGCCAGCCGCTCCCGGGAACTGGCGCCGGAACCGATTCTGGACTTGGCCCGCCTGGAACACCTGGCTGTGGAATTGGAAAAGGCCAGGGAAGAATTGCAGGCCCGCCGCTCTCTGGAAGGGGAGAGCCTTAACGCCGAGAAGCAGCTTAAAAACAGCCTTGAGGCCCTGAAAAAGGCCGGACAGGAGACATGGCAGGCGGCCTCCGGACTTCGGGAAATACAGGCCGAGTGGTGCCGGTGGCTGGCGGTCCATGGCTTGCCCGAAACCGTCCGCCCGACGGTTTTCGAAGCCTTTCTGCAGGCCGTGGAGCGGGCCCGGGAAGCTGAGGCCAAGGTGGCAGAACTTCGCCAACGGTTGGCGGAAACCGAAAATTATATGAAGGGGGCCGGGAAACGTATTCAGGATCTGCTGGCAGCCTGCGGCAAATCCCCCCTGCACGTCCCGCCAGGAGTGGAAGATCTGGACCGCCTGCGCCGGGCTTTGGCGGAAGCCCTGGAGTCGGAGAGGGAAAAGTGGGAACTTAAACAGCGACTTGACGCCACCCGAAAGCAGTTGAACCATTGGCAGGTTAGGTTTGAGGAGAAACAGAGGGAAATACAGAGTCTCCTGGACATGGCCGGAGCCGGGGAGGAAGAGGACTTTCGCCGCCGGGCGGCCTTGCACCAGGAATATCTGGATTGTTGCAGGCGTCTCGAACAAACTGAAATCGCTTTGCTTAATATCGCCGGTAACCCGGAAGCCCTGGAGGAGTTGCTTAGGGAACTCAGCCAGACGGATTCCCTCACCTTGGAGGAGGAAAAAGTCCGATTGGAAGGCCGGTTGCAGGTTCTGCAAGAGTCCGTCTCCCGCGGCGACCAGGAATTGGGGGGTCTCACCCGGCAGCTCGAGGAGATGGCTCAGGATGAAAAACTGGGGGACTTGCTCCAGGAGCAAAGCGTCCTGAAGGAAAAGCTGCAGGATGCCATAAAGCGTTGGGCGGTGCTGGTGATTTCCCGTCACCTGCTGGAGGTGGCCCGGGAAATTTACGAGCGGGAACGGCAGCCCCAGGTGATTCAGGAGGCCGGCCGCTTCCTGGAGTTAATGATTGGTGAACGGCGCCGCCTTTTGTCGGTCCCCGGGGAGGCCGGCCTGCAGGTGGAAGACCCGACCTTAAGGCGTAGAGACGAACCCCGCTGGAGTGCCGGCCTGGCGGATCAGGTGTATCTGGCGGTACGCCTCGGACTGGCCCGGGAGTTCAGCCGTCAGCAGGAGCCTCTGCCGGTGATCCTGGACGAAGTGCTGGTCAAGTTCGACCCGAGGCGCCGCCGGGGGGCGGCCCGGGTGATTCTGGAATTCGCCCGCCACCAGCAGGTGTTGCTGTTCACCTGCCATCCCGAATTTCAGAAGATCATTTGGGAGCTGCACCAAAAAGAGGGGTTCCAGGAAACCCCGGTGTCTTTTTTCCACATCACCGATGGGAAACTAACGCCGGTGAGCCCCCGGCCTCAATAATGAGCCTCATGGGTCACAACTTCACCAGCGCACCACTGACAGCAGCATGGCCTCTAATACTTTAGCCCGGGAGATCGCTGCTTTGGGCCGTCTTATGGGAATCACTCCCGGCTTTCGGGACAACCAGGGGCGGCGCCACCGCACCTGCGTGGCCACCTACCAGGCCCTGCTTACCGCCATGGGGGTGCCCTGGGAGGATGAAGAAACGCGCCGGCAAGAACTTGAACGGCGCCTGCGGGCCCAGACTGACAGGCTGCTCCCTCCGGTAACTGGTTTGTTTTTTCCGGACTCGGTAACCGTTATGGTCAAAACCCAACATCCCTCCCTGCCTTCAACACCTTGGGCTCGGGTAGAGCTCACCTCGGAGGAGGGCCAGCGGCATAGTTGGGAAAGGCCCCTGAAACTACCGGTCAGGGTCAGGTTTCTGCCGGTGGCTGGGGGGTTTCGGGTTCCGGCGGCCCTCCCCCTGCCTCAGGACCTTAAGGCAGGATATTATGATCTGAAACTTCTGGTGGATTGTGGCTCTGAAAGAGAAAATGCCGGCAGCCTTCTCATAGTGGCTCCCAAGACTACCTTCCAGCCGCCCTGCCTGGCCGGAGGCCGTCGCCTATGGGGATTAAATTTGCCCCTTTATGCGATAACCAGCAAAAGCAACTGGGGAATGGGCGATTTCACCGACCTGGCGGAGTTGATTCGCTGGGCCGGGGATCTGGGGGCTGACTTTGTGGGGGTCAATCCCCTGCATGCTCCACCCCCCCTGGTTCATACTGACATCAGCCCATATTTTCCGAGTTCCCGCCAATTTCTCAACTTCTTGTATCTGGATTTGGAGAAGGTACCGGAATTTCAGGACTCTCCGGAGGCCCAGGCCCTTATGGCCCATCCGGCATTTCAGGCCGACAGGGAACAGGCCCGGGCATCTCCCCTGGTGACCTACGAGCTGGTTTTCCGGCTGAAAAGGGAACTTTTGGGTTTGCTGTTTGAGACTTTCTCCCGCAAACATGGGCTTACCCCCCCCCTTTCGCCCCGGGGTCAGGAATTTTGGAGGTTCGTTGAGGAAGCCGGCGAAGGACTGCAAAAATTCGCCCGGTTTTCGGCCCTGGCCGAATATTTCCGGGAGGCCGACTGGCGGTGCTGGCCTGCGGCGTTTCAGCAGCCGGAAGCCCCTGCGGTGGCAGCCTTCGCCCGGGAACACCCCCGGGAAATTCTGTTTCACCAGTACCTCCAGTGGCTGACAGAAGGGCAATTGCGCCAGGCCCAACAACAGGCATACGCTTCCGGCCTCTTCTTCACCCTTTATCAGGATCTGGCCCTGGGTGCCAACCCCGGTGGATATGAAACCTGGGCCTACCCCGGACTTTTTGCCCGAGGCGCGGCCCTCGGCGCCCCCCCTGACGCCTTCAACCCCAAAGGCCAGAATTGGGGTCTGCCGCCCATGATCCCAGAACGGCTGAAGGAGCTCAGGTTTCAGCCGTTCATTGACATCCTTAAGGCTAACTTGCCTGTGGACGGCATGTTGCGCCTGGATCACGTCATGGGCCTTTTCCGGCAGTTCTGGCTTCCTTACCCGGGGGAAAAGGCCTCTGGGGCTTATGTCCGATATCCCGACCGGGAGCTTCTGGCAATCCTGGCCCTGGAGAGCTGGCGGCGGCGGACACTGATCATCGGTGAAGACCTGGGCACCGTGGCGCCTTATATCCGCCGGGAATTGAAAAGGAAAGGGATTTTCTCTTACCGGGTGTTCTATTTTGAGCGCCGCAACCATGACTTCCTGGAACCGCAAGAATACCCCCGGGAAGCCCTCGCCGCGGTTAGCACGCATGACCTGCCCACCTTGGCAGGCTATTGGGAAGGGCGGGATATCCAGCTCAAAAAGTCTTTGGACCTCTATCCCCTTCAGGGGATGGCGCAGGAGGACGAGGCCGGGCGAGCAGGGGAGCGGCGCCTTATGGTGGCGGCCCTCATACGCCAGGGTCTGCTGCCGGAGGGCTACTCTCCGCCCCCAGCCCCCTGTCCGGCAGCGGTGCGCCGGGGGGTGTTGGCCTTCCTGGCCCGAAGCCGGGCGGCCCTATTCGAGGTGAGGTTGGAGGATCTCCTGGGCCTTACCGCCCAACAGAACCTTCCCGGGACTACCAGCCAGCACCCCAACTGGCGGCAGAAAATCTTCCCGGCCCGGGAAGATCTTAGCCGAAGTCCCGAAATCGCCGACCTCACCGGGTTAATCCGGAAGGAGAGGGGCAAGGAAAAGGGGGGCTTCCGGGAAAGCCATTGATTTTTACAAACTTAACACCTGATAACCGAAAAGTTTGTTGACTTCGGCCACCAAGGCCTCAGAGGGAGTGAGGTGCAGGGACTCGGGGAGGGCCAGGACGCCGTTGCCTTCGGGATTGAGAAAGTGGAGGTAAGCCGGCACAGGTCCGGGATGACGTAGGAGGATCTCCTTTAAGGCCAGAAGTTGTTCCGGGGTGACGGTGGCCGCCTGCAAACGCAGGTCCAGGCGGTTTGGCCACTGGGGCAGAGCGGTTCCCAGGGGGGCCACTTCCCGAGCCACGATTTTGGCACCCCGCTCCTCCTGGACCACCTCCCCCTTGAGCCACAAGGGGAGACTCGGTTGATTAAGCCAAGGCGCTACTTGGTCCAAAAGTTCCCCGAATACCAGGGCTTCCACGGAACCGGTGAGATCCTCCACCGTGAGGATGGCCACCCGGCCTCCCTTTTTGCTCACCTTCTCTTTGGCCTGGGTGACCACCACTCCCAGGGCCACGGTTTCTCCGTCGGGGAGGTCGGAGAGGTCGGCGGTGGTCACCTTCACCCAGCTTTTTAGAATATGGCGATAGGAGTCCAGGGGGTGGCCGCTAAGGTACACGCCCAGGGCTTGCTTTTCCCGGGCCAGTTTTTCGGACTCGCTCCAAGGGGGCACCTCAGGCAGCCAGTCGTCCGGGGTCTCGGCTGCCAGGGTCTCGAACATGGATTTCTGCCGGAGGCCCTGAAGGGTTTTAACCCGCTGGGCCCGCTCCAGCCCCTGGTCCAGGCCGGCCAGAAGACGGGCCCGGTTGGGTTCCAGGGAATCAAAGGCCCCGGCCTGTATGAGGGCCTCAATGACCTTGCGGTTCACCTTGGTGAGGTTGACCCGTTCCAGAAAGTCGCTGAAACTGACAAAGCGCCCCTGGGACCTGGCCTCGAGGATCTCTTGGATGGCCCCCGCCCCCACATTTTTCACTCCCGTCAAGCCGTAACGCACCCGGCCATCCTCCACCGTGAAGTCCCGACGGCTGAGATTAAGGTCCGGGGGGAGGAGCTCCAGACCCTGCTCCCGGGCCTCCAGGATGTGTTTGGCCAAGGCCGCGGTCTGGTGAATTTCGCTGTTCAACAGCGCCGCCAGGAATTCCAAGGGATAATGGGCTTTGAGATAGGCAGTCTGGTAAGCGATAAGGGCGTAAGCGGCGCTGTGGGACTTGTTGAAGCCGTAACCGGCGAATTTTTCAATCAGGTTGAACAGGGCCTCCGCTTTGTCCCGGGGGAAACCCCGGGACACGGCGCCATTGATGAAGCGGTCCCGCTCCCCGGCCATGACTTCCGGTATCTTCTTACCCATGGCCCGGCGCAGGATGTCGGCCTCAGCCAGGGAATAGCCGGAGATGGCCGCGGCGATCTGCATCACCTGCTCCTGGTAGAGGATGACCCCGTAGGTTTCTTTAAGTATGGGCTCCAGCTCCGGGAGAAGGTAGGTTACCGGCTCCTCCCCGTGCTTTCGGCGCACATAGTCCTCATGCATGCCACTTTCCATGGGGCCGGGGCGGTACAGGGCCACCAAAGCCACCACGTCCTCAAAAGTGCTGGGCTTGAGACGCACCATCAGGGCCCGCATGCCGTCGCTTTCCAGTTGGAAGACCCCGGCGGTGTTGCCCGTCTGGAGAAGGGCAAAAGTCTTGGGGTCGTCCAGGGGAATGGCGTGGATATCAAAGCGGGGATCGTGGTTGGCCCGGATGAAGCGTTCCGCTTGGTCAATAACCGTAAGGGTGCGTAGCCCCAGAAAGTCGAACTTCACGAGCCCGACGCGCTCCACCCCCTTCATGTCGAACATGGTGACCAGCTCCCCTTTGGTACCCCTATAAAGGGGGAGATATTCCACCAAGGGGCGGTCGGCGATGACCAGCCCGGCGGCGTGGGTGGAGGCATGCCGGGGAAGGCCCTCCAGGACTGCGGCGACATTAAGGATTTCCCTGACCGTGGGGTTGGTGTCCCGCAGCTCCCGCAGCCTGGGTTCCCGCTCCAGGGCCTGGGCCAGGGTGATGCCCAGATGGTCGGGAACCAGCTTGGCAATTTTGTCCACTTCGGCGTAAGGCACTTCCAGGGCCCGGCCCACATCCCGGATGACCTGCCGGGTCTTCATGCTGCCGAAGGTGGTGATTTGGGCCACCTTGTCCCAGCCGTAGGTTTTGGCCACATAGTGTATGATCTCCCCCCGCCGCTCAAAGCAAAAATCCAGGTCGATGTCAGGGGGGCTTAGGCGTTCCGGGTTAAGAAAGCGCTCAAAAATGAGTCCGTGTTTTAAGGGGTCGAGGTCGGTAATACCCAGGGCATAGGCCACCAGGCTACCGGCGGCCGAACCCCGGCCCGGCCCTACGGGGATGTGTTTTTTTTGGGCGTAATGGACGATATCGGCCACCACCAGGAAATACCCGGCGAAGCCCATCTTGTTCAGAACCTCCAGTTCATACTCCAGGCGGCGCTGATATTCCTCTGGTGGCTGGCCCGGGGAGGACTCCACGGCCAGCCTGGCTTTCAGACCCTCCCGGGCCTTCCGGGCCAACAGGGCCTCCATGGACTCCTCGCCGGCCTCCGGATACACGGGGAAGCGGAACTGACCCAGCTCCAGGCTGACCGCACAGCGGTCGGCAATCTCCCGGGTACGGGCCAAAAGCTCGGGGTGGGGCAGGGCCCGGGCCATCTCTTCCGGGCTCTTGAAGTAGAGCTGGTCGGTTTTGAATTGCATCCGGCCGGCGGTGTTCACGGTCTTCCCGGTCTGGATACAGAGGAGCACATCGTGGGCCCGGGCGTCATCGGGGTGGAGATAATGGCAATCGTTGGTGGCCACCAGCGGCAGACCCCATCGGGGGCCCCAGGTCATCAGGGCCTCGTTGACCTTTTTTTGCTCCGGCAGATCATTGGCCTGGACCTCAAGATAGAAGCGGTCGGGAAAAATCTCGGCGTATTCCCGGGCGGTGGCTTCAGCGCCCTTCAAATCGTCGGCCAGTAGCCGACTGGCCACTTCGCCGTGAAGACAGGAACTTAGGGCGATGAGACCGGCGTTTAGTTCCCGAAGGAGCTCTTTGTCCACCCTGGGCTTGTAATAATGGCCCTCCAGGTGGGACAGGGTGACCAGGCGCACCAGGTTTCGGTAGCCTTCTTGGTTCATGGCCAGGACCACCAGGTGGTGATGCTCTCCTTTACCCTTGCGGTCATGGCGGCTTCCGGGGGCCACATAAAGTTCGCAGCCCAGAAGGGGTTTAAGGCCAGCCTGCCGCACCTTTTCATAGAACTCCAGCACTCCGAACAGGTTCCCGTGGTCGGTGATGGCCACCGCCTCCATCTCCAGCTCCTGGGCCCGGCGCACCAGGTCCGGGAGGCGGATGGCCCCGTCCAGAAGACTGTAAGCCGTGTGTACGTGCAGGTGGACAAATTCAGCAGGCGGCATGGATCTGTTCCTGATGGCGCCCCTTTGCATCCGTACCCCGGATGGCTCGGCGTTCGACTCCGGCAACTTTGAGGCGCCGCCGGTGTCTGCTCCCGGTCATTTTCGTGGGTTTATCTTATACCAAAGGGTGAGTCCAGGGCAAGGGAGGACGCGGGAGGTGAAGCCCATTGGCAGGCCTGGGTCCTCTTCTGGATACCAACCTTGACAAAGTCAAAGGGAAATCAATATGATTAACTGGATTTTCGCCAGTTCCTCCCAAGATGTCCGTGGGCGACGCGACGGGTTGGCGGCCGGTTTGCGGGATAAGATTTGCTGACCTCACCAGGGGAAGGCAAATTAGCGGTATGTGGCTGAGGTTCATCGAGGCCTCGCTCCGGTTTTGCCGATCTAGGGGCCGGAAATTTTTAAGGGCGCAGGGGAAGGCAAGCCAGAGCAGGTTAGCGCCCCTGACTCCGGAGGTGAGGAAATGAAGCAACCAGGCTGGCATATTTGGCTGTTGGTCGGGGCTTTCCTGGCCGCCTTGTCGGCATGTGAAACTTACTCCTTTTATTCCGCCCGCAGCCGGGCCGCGGCCACTCCGGGGCCGGAGACGCCGGCTGCGCAGCCCGAACCCCCGCCGGAACCCCAACCCGCAACGCCGGACCCCAGCTCCCAGATGAAGGTCCTGGAGGAGCGGCTGCAACAGTTGGAAAGACGCCTGGCGGAGCTGGAGCAGCGCCAGGCGACGACGCCAGCCCCGGGGAAAGCTGCGTCGGGGAAGCGCCCGGATAAAGGCAGGGCCGAGCTCCCATCCTCTCAGCCCCCGGCAGTCACCCCGGCCGCTCCTTCCACCGTCGCCGGGGACAGGTTGTATAATGAAGGTCTGCGACTTTATCAGAGCAAAAAATTTCCGGCGGCCCGAACCAAGTTCTCCCAATATCTGAAAGAACAACCCCGGGGCCCCAAGGCCGCGGAGGCCCGTTACTATCTGGGGGATAGCTTTTATCAGGAAAAGAAATACGCCGAGGCCAAAGAGGAGTTCAACAAACTGGTATTGCAACATCCCCAAAGCATTTTGGCCCCGGCCGCCTTGCTCCGTCAGGCCTATGCCTATCAGCAGTTGAATCAGAAGGCCAACTATCAGGCGGCTTTGAAAAAGCTGGTGCAAAAATACCCCCAGAGCCCGGAGGGGCGGGAAGCCCAGAAGCTCCTGAAACAGGCGGAACCCTCCCGGTAGGATAAAGGCATGCTGAATTTCCTGCGCAAATACTCCAGACACTGGGTCATTGCTGTCATTATCGGGGCCATTGTGGTGGTTTTCATCTTCTGGGGGATCGGGGGCTTCAAGTCCCCCCAGGCCCAGGAAATCGCCTGGGTTTACGACCAGCCCATTTCCATGGCCACTTATGTCCAATATCTGACTATCTTGGAAAAAAAGACCCGGTTCCGCCGGGAATTACGGGAGGAGGACTACAAGGCCTTAAGAGAGCAGGCCCCGGACAATCTGATCCGCCTGACACTCCTGACCGAAACTGCCAAACGTTGGGGCCTCACGGTCAGCGACGCGGAAGTGCGGGCCGCCATCCTTCAGGACCCGGATTTTCACAACCAAGGGGCCTTTGATCCCCGACTTTATGATCAGTTTGTGGGAAAAGGCCGACTCAGACAGTTTGACAAGGCTGATTTTGAAAGATGGGTGCGTCTGCAGCTGTTGGCGGCCAAGGTGGTAGAGGCGGTCACGGCCTTCGCCAAGGTATCCGAGGCGGAGCTGCAGGAATTTCACCGCGTGGCCCGGGAGACCGTGCAGGTGGACTTTCTGGTGGTCAGTCCCGAGGCCTTTCTTTCCCGGGTGCATCCCAGCGAGACAGAGCTGAAGGAGTATTATGACAAGCACCAGGACGAGTTCCGCACCCCAGAGAAAGTGAAGGTCCACTATGTGGTTTGCCGGGCTGAGGACTTCCGTTCCCAGGTGAAGCTCACCTCCAAGGATCTGGAAGACTATGTCAGTGAGCACCGTCGGACTTTGGTGCGGCCCCAGAGCATCCGGGCCCGGGAGATCTTCCTGGCCTTTCCCCCCAAAGCCGGAGCGGCGGAACGGCAAATGCTGGAGAAAAAGGCCCAGGAGCTGAAACTGCAGGCGCTCCGGGGGGAGGATTTTGCCCAATTGGCCCAGGCCCACTCCCAGGACGCCGCCACCGCCAAACGGGGCGGGGATCTGGGAGTAGTGAAGCGGGGCCAGAAGCCTCCGGCCTGGGAAAAGGTGGCCTTCGCCCTGGAGCCGGGGCAAATTGGCTTGGCCAGCACTGACAAGGGTCTTCACCTTATCAGACTGGAGGACATCAAAGAATCGGCTCCGCTGCCGGAAGCGGAGGCCAAGGCCTGGGCAAAGGAGAAACTTTCGGAAGCCCGGAGCCGGGACCTGGCCCGGGAGGAGGCCAAGCGCCTGGCCGCGGAAATGGCCGCCACTTCCTTCACCGCCACCGTCCAAAAGCACCAGCTCACTTCAACGGAAACCCCCTTTTTCAGCCAAACGGAGCCAGTTCCCGGGCTGGGAGAGGTGCGGGCCTTTGCCGAGGAGGCTTTCCGTTTGAGGCCCCGGGAGGTGGGGCTGGCAGAAATACCCCAGGGTACGGCCATTCTCCAGCTTCTGGATCGTAAGCCTGCGGGCCAACTTACCCTGGCCCAGGCCAGGGAGCGGGTGCAACAGGCCGTGGCCCGGCAAAAAGCCCAGACCTTGGCGGCTGAGGAAGCCGAAAAACTCCTGGCACGCCTGCGGCGGGGGGAACCCCTGGCCCGGGTGGCGGCCCAAGCGGCGCTCCCTCTCAGGGACAGCGGTCCTTTTACCCGGGTGCAGGGCTTTTTAAACCAGCCCCTGGCCGAGGCCATTACCACCACGGCCTTTCAATTGAGCGAGAAGCAGCCCTACCCGGATAAGCCCGTTTTCTGGCAGGGGAAATACTATCTCCTGGCCTTCAGGAACCGGCGAGCCCCTGCCCCGGAAGAATTCCAGAAAGATCGGGATACTCTGGCCCGGCGTCTTTTGGAGGAAAAGCGTCGCCTTCTGCTGGAGGCCTGGCTCACGGAGGAGTGGCAACGGGCCCGGGTCCGCAAAGCCAAACACCTGGCCGAATCCGGAAAGGAGGAGTAGGGCTGAAGGTTTTGCCAAAGGATTAAGGTAAAAAATTTTTGCCGAGGTGCGTGGTAGGTGGTAGGGGGACCAGGGGTCCCCCGTCCACCTTATAATAATTTTTATGCCCATCCTTACTTAAGCTTCGGGAAAATGTGAGCCGAATGTCACCTCCTCGCCCCCTGGTGGGAATTGCCGGATTATAGATGACTCCTCCTCGGGACCTCTGTAACACCTCCTGGCGTCAGGCGGTGCAGGCCGCCACTCATCGGGCCCTGGAGGCCCGGGAACGGCTTTTGGCCGACTACCCCGAGTGGCCTATCTGGCGACGCCAGATAAAAAACCTCAAAAACGAGGTGGTACGGAACTGGCCCGAATATGTAGCCCGGCTCCGGTCCCAGGTGGAGGGCTGGGGCGGGGTGGTGTATCTGGCCCAGGACGCCTCGGAGGCCCGGCACTATATTCTAAAGGTGGCCCAAAAGCATGGAGCCCGGAGGATAATCCAGTCCAAGTCCATGACGGCTCATGAAATCGGTCTGGAGTCTTTCCTTCGGAGCCAGGGGCTTAAGCTCACCGAAACCGATCTGGGGGAGTTCATCGTTCAACTGGCCGGTCATCCGCCGGCACACCTGACCGCGCCGGCCTTGCATCTGAACCGGCACCAGATATCCCGGATACTTTCCCATCACCTGGGTCAGGATGCCCCCGAAGAGCCCGGGCCTTTAACCCGGTATGCGGCTAAGGCTTTGGTTCCCAGATACGAAGAGGCGGAGATGGGGATTACCGGGGTGAATTTCGCCGCGGCCCGGGAAGGTGTCCTGGTGTGTCTGGAAAACGAGGGCAACCTCAGGCTTACTGCCTCTCGGCCGCCGGTGCATTTGGCCCTGATGGGCTGGGATAAACTGGTTCCCTCACTTGAGGCCCTGGTCCCTGGTCTGCGTCTTCTTCCGGCCAGCGCCACCGGCCAGCGTCTCACTTCGCTGGTGCATTTTTTCCGGGGGCGGAAAAGCCTGCCGCACGGTGACCAGGCCTTTTACCTGGTGATTCTGGACCACGGCCGCAGCCGGCTGGCGGCCCATCCTGAGGTAAGGGAAGCCTTGTACTGCTTGCGTTGCGGCGCCTGTCTGAACATCTGTCCGGTGTTCCAAATGGGGGCGGCTTATCTTTACGGGCGGGTGTATCCCGGAGCCATTGGCATTCTTTTGGCCCCATTTTTGCCGCCGCCGGGTGACCTGACGGATATGTGCACCCAATGCGGCAGTTGCAAGGAGGTATGTCCCGCAGACATTGATTTGCCTGGGAAAATTCGTTACTTACGTCAAAAAGCCCGGTCTTTCCGGATATATCATACTTTGGCGGCCTCTGCCGGGGTGCTTTTGGGGGAGCCCCGAATGTTCCGGTTTTTTGAGGCTTCGGCCCGCCGTCTGCTGCCCCAGGGCTCAAGGAAAACCCTGGGTTGGCTTTCAGGCTTCGGCCCGGCGTCTGAAAGTTTCTGGACCCGATGGAAAAAAGGGGGAAGTAAAAGAAGTAAAAGAAGTAAAAATAGGGTGATCTTGGCAGAAAAAGGACTTTTCATCGGGGGGGATGCCGAGACGCCGGGTTTCCCGGGGAAAGTCCAGGGCCACGAGGTTTCCCGGGCGGCTGAAGGTCATTTTGTTAAGGGGGGGGCGGCGGCCCGGTTTGCCGAAGCGGGAAGCACTGTGGTCCACCTGGCCGGCCCCCAAGAACTGGCCCGGTATCTGGCGGCGACAGCCCGGGGGGAAATCTGGCTGGCGGAGCAGCCCCCTTTGACCAGGGTGGCCCTGGAGCTTTCCAGGTTGGGGGTTCCTTTTTGCCAGGTGGGGGAGCATTGGGCCCCGGAGGCCGACACGGCCGTAACCCCGGGCTTGGGGGCGATCCCGGAAACCGGCTCCGTGATGGTGGCTCCGGGATCGGGACCGGCGGTCTGGCTTCCCTACAAGGCCCGGCGTCACGTGGTGCTGGTCCCCCTTGGCCAAAGCGCCCTGAGTCTTAAAGAGGCTTTGACTCTGACGGCTGAGTCTCGCTCTCATTGGATAAGCTGGCTCACCGGCCCCACCCGTACTGCCGACATAGAAAAACTGCTGGTGCTGGGGGCCCAGGGCCCGGAAGAGCTGACAATAATTTTCTACTCAGGCGATCACGGGGAATCCTGAATCTAATGCCGCAAATCGTGCCAGCCCAGGAAACCCGAAACAGGACTGCCCGGTTGCAGGAAAATCTGGCTGCGCACCACATTGTCCTGGCCCTTCTGCGTCAGCCTGCTGACCTTTTCTATTACACCGGTACGGTGGCGGATGGGTTTTTCGCGGTGCCAGTCTCCGGGAGTCCCAGATTTCTGGTCCGCCGGCCCCAAGACCGTTTGGCTTCCCGGGATCTCCCTTGGGAACTGGTTTTTTACCGGGACTTGGGGGAACTGCCCGCACTTTTGGCCGATCTCAGCAATTCCCCGGAAGGGGCCCTGGGCTTGGAACTGGACGTGGTTCCAGCCTCGCTTTATCTTCGCCTGAAGGAGCAATTGTTCACCGGAAGACCCCTGCGGGATATTTCTCCCCTGATCCGGCGTCAGCGGATGGTAAAAAGTCACTATGAACTGGAGCAGATCCGGAAGGCTGCGGCCATGCTGGACGACACCCTGATGGGGGTGCCGGAGCTTTTGCGCCCCGGCGTCACGGAGCTGGAGTTATCCGCGGCTCTGGAATACCGCCTGCGGCTTTTAGGGCACCAGGGACTTATCCGTCTGCGCAGTTTCAGTCTGGAAATGTTTTACGGGCATGTATTATCGGGCCTCTCCGGCCTGGAGCTGGCCTACACCGACACCCCCAGCGGCGGGTTGGGTTTCAGCCCGGCCTTTCCCCAGGGCCCCAGCCTGAAGCCCTTGGCCCCGGGAGAGCCGATCACCATTGATATCGCCTCCTGTTTCAACGGCTATGTGGCCGACATGACCCGCCTTTATGTGCTGGGGGATCTGCCCCGGGAAGCCTGGCGGGCTTATGACCTAACTTTGGAGCTTTTTCGAATATTTGAGGCCGAAGCCCGGCCGGGGATGAGCCCGGGAGACCTTTACCGTCGTCTCTGGCAGGAGGTAAGAAATGCCGGTCTGGGGGACTATTTCATGGGCCAGGGCCAGGAGCGGGTGAGCTTTCTGGGTCACGGGGTGGGCTTGGAGCTGGACGAGTATCCCTTGCTCACCGCCCGCTTCCCCTTCCCTTTGGAGGAGGATATGGTGATGGCCTTTGAACCCAAATTCTTCCTGCCGAAAATCGGTATGGTGGGCCTGGAGGACACCGGCCGGATCACCCCTCAGGGGGTGGAATGGCTGACCAAGACTCCCAGGGAGGTTAAGCGGGTGTTTTAGCCGGGGGGCATCCGCCATAAGGAAAATTGCCCCGGAGGGTAGGATAAGTTAGAATGTGAACATCACGGGCACCACGAGAGTCAACCAGGCCATGACTGAGATGAGCTTTCTGGAACATTTGCAGGAGCTGCGCCAGCGGCTGATTGTCTGTATTGTTGCCCTGTTTATCGGCGCGGCGGCGGCCTGGCCCCTCAGCTCCACGGTGCAGCGCTTTATCCAGCGGCCTTTGACCGAGCCCTCGGTGGTGCAAAAGCTGCAATATCATGTGGCCTCATGGGCCCACCGGAAGTTTCCCGATCTGTCCCGGCGTCTGGGGTTGGATCCCCAGCCGCCTCAGGTTACCCCTCACAAACTGAATTACATGGCCCCCCTGGAGCCCTTTTTCGTCCAGATGAGGGTGTCCCTGATCACCGGTTTTGCCTTGGCCTTTCCGGTGATCCTCTACCAGCTCTGGCTGTTTTTTGCGCCGGCCCTTTATCCCCATGAAAAGAAGTATGTCTATATTTTTCTCCCCTTTGGCACTGTGGCTTTCCTTCTGGGGGACCTTTTTTTTCTTTATCTGGTGTGGCCGCTGATCATCTCCTTCTCCTTGGCCTACGAGAGCGAGCTGCTCTTTTCCATGCTTAATCTGAGCCAGTATGTTAACTTCTGTTTGCGACTGCTTTTGCTGTTTGGTTTGGTATTTGAGCTTCCCTTAGTCATTTTGGTACTGAACCGCCTCGGGGTGGTGACCGCCGATTTCTTAAGGCGTCAGCGGCGCCTGGCGGTGCTCCTCAGCGCCTTGGTGGCGGCGTTTCATGCCGATGTGGTCACCATGACGGTGGTGGCCATACCCATCTATGCCATGTATGAAATCTCCATCCTGGTCATTCGTCTGTTCGGTCGTGAAAGTCAGGAGGAGCCGGCGGTGGCCCCGGATGCGGCTAAGGCTCCGGGCCTTGAGCCCCCGATGCCCTCCCAGCCTCGCGGCCCTGCAGGTTGACAGGATTTTTAAGACTTTGTATATTTGTTAACCTGTTCGGTTAAGCAAATTGACCTGAAGATGACTTCCGAATTCCAAGAGCTGCCATCCCCACCCTCTTCCCCCCCGGAACTGGAAAAACCCCAAGGCTGGTGGGGGCGAATATTGAAACGCCTCAACCACTGGCTGGGTGGCCAGCAGTTTCATTATGTCGGGTTCCTTCCCAGCCGTCCCAGCTTTTTAATGCGTTTCACCCTGGGCCCCTTTTTCGACAAGGTGACGGTGAAATCCCGCCACCAGGAGCGCCTCAAGGAACTGGGGGACCAGGGGGTGGTGGTCTATGCTCTGAAGTACCGGAGTCACCTGGACTTTTTGTTTTTCAATCGCCGGTATCGGCAATTGGGGCTCCCGGCTCCGGAAGTGGCCTTTGACCTGAATTTATGGATATTTCAGCCCTTCGCCCATCTGATCCAGATCATTGTTGCCACCCTGAACTATCTGACCCGCAAACGCTCCTGGCCCAATCCTTTCCAGGATGGCTATTTTTTACAGGTACTCAAAGAAAAACGCAGTGCCCTTTTGTTTCTGGTGGACCAGGTGGGTTTTCGTCACCGCTTCCTGAAACCCCGGGAGGATCCCCTGCGTCATCTTTTGGAGATCCAGGAACAGCTGGACTTTCCCATTTTCCTGGTCCCCCAGTTGGTGATGTACAGTCAGGACCCTCCCCGGGAGGACAAGGGACTGTTGGATCTCTTTTTTGGAGACCGGGAGAATCCCGGCCGCCTCCGCAAGCTGTGGCTGTGCCTGTGGAGAGCCAAAAAGGCGGTGGTGGAGGTGGGGGAACCGATAAATCTGAGGGAGCTTATGCCGGCCCCGGCGGCCCAAAGCCTCATGGCCCAGGAACTGCGGCAGGAGCTTATCCGCCGTCTGGACCAGAAACGCTGGCTGGTCACCGGACCCGTGATCAAATCCCGGGAAGAACTCCTGGAGCTCACCCTCACCGACCCTGGACTGACCCGGTTCATGGAACACCTGGCGCAGACCGAAAAAAAGAAGCTGGCCAAAATCAAGAAGAATGCCCAGGATTATTTCTGGGAGATTGCTGCGGACTTCAATCTCATTATAGTGCCCATCATGCACCGCCTGGTGGAGTGGTTGTCCCGGACCCTGTTTGACGGCATCGTTTTTGATGCGGAGGGCTTTGAAAAGGTTCGGGAGGCGGGGCAGCGGGGGCCCTTAATTTTTATCCCCTGTCACAAAAGCCATCTGGATTATCTGATTCTCACCAACCTGATCTACCAGCATCATCTGCATCCACCCCGCATTGCCGCGGGCAAGAACCTGGCTTTCTGGCCATTGGGACCCCTTTTTCGGGGATCCGGGGCCTTTTTTATTCGCCGCCGCTTCCTGGGGGGGAAACTTTATGCCGAAGTCCTCTATCATTACCTCAAGACCCTGATCAAATGTGGCAACAATTTGGAGTTTTTCATAGAAGGGGGCCGGTCCCGCACCGGCAAGCTGGTATTGCCGAAGCTCGGCCTTCTGCATATGATCCTCAGGGCCTATTTCGAGGGGGCTGCCCCAGACCTCATATTTGTCCCCACCTTCATCGGTTATGACCAGGTCCTGGAGGAAAAGGCCTACCTTTCGGAGTTAAAGGGCCGGAAAAAAGAAAAGGAAAGTGTTACCCAGCTGGTCAAAGCCCGGAAGTTCCTCAAGGGGCGCTACGGGAGGGCTTACATCCAGTTCAGTGAGCCTATTTCCCTGCATGATTACCTAAAATGTCACCCCCTCCCGGACAGCAACGGCAACGAAAAGATCCGGACTCACAGCCAGAATCTGGCACAACTGGTGGTCCAGGCCATCAACCGGATTTCCATAGTGACTCCTGTCTCTTTGGTGTGCGCCGGGCTCCTCACCTACCCCCGCAAGGGGGTTTATCGCCGGGAACTGTTCAAAATCATCCAGGTGTTGTTTGACTACCTGAAGTTCCGTCAGGTTCCCCTGGCTGACTCTTTGAACCACCTGGGGCAGGCGGTGGAGGATACCCTCACTTTGTGTGAGTCCCGGAAACTCATCACCCCCATTGAGAAGGAGGAGGGTCTGGCGGACGAGCTGGGTCTGGGGGGCTATAGCATTGAGGAGAGCAAGCGCCCCCTGTTGGAATATTACAAAAACAACATCATCCACTTTTTCCTGCCGGCGGCCATGGTCTCCCTGGCCACTCTGTCAGGGCCGGGCTTTGACTTCGAGCGCCAGCAGGTGGTGGACGATGTGGAATTTTTGATTGACTTTTTCAAATATGAATTTTTCTTCAACGGCCAGGCCGCGGAAGAGATGGTGGATGACACCCTGACTTACTTTGCCTCCCGGGAGGTGGTGGTGAGCCTGGCCGGGGGGGAAAACCGCTATACCCTGTCCGCCTCAGGACTAAAGGAAATGGCCTATTTTGCCAACCTGCTCTACAATTATCTGGAGTCCTACTGGATTGTATTCCGGTCCATCAAGTTTTTGCAGAAAAAGCCCCGGAGCGAAAAGGACTTTTTGAAACGTATCAACTCCATCGGCCAGAAACTTTACAAACTCGGAGAGGTGGAGCGCACCGAGGCCCTCTCTGAGGCCAATTACCAGAACGCCCTGAAACTGTTCGGGGAAAAGGGCATAATCACCAAGAGACTCCCGGAAGGTAAGGGGACCACCACCTTCAGTCCTCCCGCCGATGAAGACATCAAGGATTTTTACGGCACCCAGCTGGCCAGGTTCCTCAGACGCTGAGCCAGTGGGGATCAGCCGTTTCCGCCCTGATGGTTCCCATACACGGCGGTGAAGATTTCCGCAAAGGCTCGCTCTAGGAGATTAAGGTAGAAGCGGGTGTCGTAGTCCTCCAGGTCCTCCAGGAAAGGGGCGGCCCTGATTCGGCACTCCGGAGCCCCGTTTTTGCCCTCCCGGTGCACGTAGCGCACCTTCTCCCCGGGCCTCAGGGAGATGCCGGCCTGCGCCAACTGCCTGACCGCCAGGGCCGTAGCGGTGTCCACCTTGAACTCCGCCGGGGTTCGGGAGAGCACCCGGGTGACCACCAGCTCTCCAGGGGGGATACCCCCTTCCCGAAGACGTTGACGGAAACCCTCGGACAGCTTGAGCAACTCAGGCTTCAGGGCCGCCAGCTCCTCGGGCGTGGCCGCGGCCGCCAGGCAGGTCAGCAGCGCTTCCTGGGCCCGGCGCACCAAAGGCGGGGGGTCCCGGCGGCGGCACAAAAGCCCCCGGACCTTCAAGGTGCCGTCCCGGAACACCCCAAAATAGCGGGTGGCCACCGGCCGGGCCGGATTCTGCCGGGAGGGCAGGAACACCAGCCAGCGATACACTCCCTCCAGGGCCATCCGGACGCCGGTGACCGCAGAAATCTCTTGGCACAGGACCTGAAGCTCGGCCTCCGTCATACCCTCCTTCTTGATCCACAAGCAGTCCGTCAGGGCGTGAAGCACCTGGAAGCCCGCGGTTTCGCAGATTTCCTTAGCGGTAAGGAGCTTGTCCCGGCCGAAGGCGGTCACCGCCTCGTGGGCCTCGATGCGCCCAAAGCGGGCGTTCTTGTAACCCAGGTAGCCGAAACAGGTGACCAGCATCCACTTCAGGGCGTTCTGGCGCTGGTGATAGCGGGCCGCTGCCTCGGGCCCGGCCTCCCGGGCGGCCCCTTTCAGGGCCTCCCGGAGCTTAAGGATAGGCTTAAGCGTCCGGGGCACCAGGCCTTCTCTGCGCCGACACAAGCGATACCCAGTTTCGGGCACGGAGTTATGGGGGGAGGGTCCCCGGCCCTCAGCCCTCTCCCCCCCATAGCCTTCAGCCTCCCCACAACAGCGGCAGTTCACCGTCTCCGGGGAGAGGTTGTGGCGGCTCATGATGGTGGGGTACATGGAGCTGAAGTCCAGTTCCGCCACCTCAAAGAAGAGGCCGATGGGGGGCATGAAGACCAGACCGCCTTTGTCCCCGGTGAGGAGTTCCCCGGCGCTCTTGAAACGTTCCGGGTCGGCCTTGCGCCAGGGGATGAGGATGCTGTCCTTCACCGCCCGGGCCAGCTGCATGGAGGTGATGAGAGTCCCGGGGCTGGCCCGGGCTGCCTGCTGCAAAGGCAGCTGCCCCAGCCGGGCGATCTGCATGAGGCCTGGGAGGTCCGCTTCCCGGAAAAAGAAGGAGTTCTTTCGGTCCACATGCCAGCGGCCAAAAAAAGGCGCGGCCTGTCCCTGATAGACGATGCGGCCGTAGGAGAAATAGGTGCGCCCGCCGGAGAATTTCCGGGACACCACCCCGGGCTCCCGGTCCAGGGGGAGGGGGAGATGGGATTCTTTACTCCAATGCCATAAGAGGGGCACAATCTCCTCGTCCCCCCAGTCGCTCAGCACCAGGTCGGGATTGGCTTTCTTCAGCCAGCGGGCCACCTCTTTGACCAGGCCGGTCCGGTCCCGGACCTCCAGCTCCAGGGTCCGGTCCTCCCAAGTTATGGCCAGACTGTTGCCTGCGCCTAAAGGAATAAGGGGATCCCGGGTGAGGCTGAGACCCAGGGTGGTGAGAGGGGGAGGGTCAAAATCCCGGGCAAACTGCTCCTCCCGGGGGGCCAGGGCCAGCAGCCGACCTTCCTGGACTTCCAGGTCATACCAGGTACAGGGCCAGAGATCCCGGCGATACAGGTAGTAAGCTGACACATCCAGGTCGGCGTTAAAGACTTCCACCTGGCCCTGGAGTTTCCCCAGCCAGGAGCGCAATCGGGAGAGGTGTCCATAGGTTTTGGGCTCCAGGGCCACCACCGGAATTTCCTTTCCTGAAGCCAACTCCAGACCCCGGCTGGGATAGTAGCGGGACACCCAGCCCCTGGCCCTAAGGGTCTGAAGCACCTGGCGCACCCGGGAAGCCGCTCCCCCCAGATAGATGGTGTAGGGGAAATCCTCCTCCAGCCGGAGGGCCCGTCCCTCCGGAGTGATGAACCACAGTACCACCCGGTTTCCCAGGGGGTAGAGGTCAAAAAGCCAGCCCCGGGTTTCCATCTCAAGGCGCGGTCTTCTTCTCCACCCGGGCCAGCCGCTCTGACAGCCTGCTCAAGGCCTTTTCGTGTTCCAGAAGCATGGCCAGGAGCATGGACTCCAAGGGCCAGGGGTGGGCGGCATAGACCCCGGCCTGCAGATGCAGCCGGGCTGCCTCGAAAAGACGGTCGAAATGCGCTTGGTCCTCTTTCCGCAGGGCCCGGCGAAATTTGCGCCAGCGTTCCCGCTCTTCCTCCCATACCTGACTGTAAGGTAAAACCGTGCGTCCCATGTCAAAGTTTTCCCATAACAATAAGGGGCCAGGCCTACGGGCCTAAGCCTTCCGGTCAGCTTGGTCTCCGTCACTCCAGCAGCAAAAGGAGCAGGCCGGTGACCCCGATAAGCGCCACAGTGCTCAGAAACTTCAGTACCTCCAGAAACACCGCCCCGGCTTCCTCCGGCAGGGCCAGGGCTCCCGGGAGCCGGTCCAGACTGGCGCTAATTTCCCTGCTGACCTCCGGGGCAGGGCAGGCGGATAAGGGAACGTCCATGTCAAAGGTCTCCTCTCTTTTGTGGGGGAAGGGCCCGGGGTGACGGGGGTTCCGTCAGGAACAGGTCCACCAGTGGCGCCAGCCGCCGCCCAAAGTTCCGGTTTGGAGCCCCCGAAGGCCGGGGGGGCTGAAGAAGCAGCAGGGGCACCCGGACTTTTAAGGCCGCCATGGCCGCCGTCAGGTCGGCGAAAAGGCGATACCGCTCCGAAAGAGGTATCTGTTCATCGTAAAAGAGGCTCACCGGCCCCAGCACCAAAACCAGGCTCAGGGGTTTGACCCCGCCGGGCAACTCCTCCTTCAGGAGGCGCACCAGCTGGTGACTGGTGAAGGCCCGGGCCACCTGCACCTGGGAGAGGGCGACGGCCCGGGCAAGACCTCGTCGCCGGGCTTCCCGCACCAGACGGTAAGGGTCAAAGAGGTTGGCGGCGTCCACCACCCACACCCGGGCCCCCCGGGCCACCCCCCAGGCCGCGGCGGCCGCGGCCAAAGGCCGGATGGACTCTCCCCACACCAACACCGCCTGCCCAGGCGTGAGGAAGAGCTGAGGAAGCGGATGGCGGGAGGAGGGCCAGGGAACCGCGGTCCCCTGCCCTCCCCCCACCCCCACCCTCCAAGGGATTGGGGGAGGGGATGGGTGGAACGGGGTAAGGGTCCACCGACCCTTAGCCCTCTCCCCCACCTCTCTCCCTTCTCTCCGTCTCATGGCCTCACCAGGGCCCCCGACCCTCCAGCGAGCGATACACTCCGGTCACTTTGCCGATGATCTGCACCAGCTCGGCGGCCTCCTCCGGGGGGAAGCGCATGGGCGGGAACTCCGGATTGTCCCCTTTGAGGACCAGGCCTCCGGCCTCCTCAAAGACCCGTTTCACCGTAGCCTCCCCCCCCACCAGCACTACAGCGATCTCCCCCCGGGCCACCCGGGGCTGCACCCTAACCAGTACCAGGTCTCCAGGCAGAAGGAGGGGGGCCATGCTTTCCCCGGTGACCTTAAGGAGGAAGACCTCCTCCCCATGGACCCAGGTCCGGGGCAGGGGCAGGGTGCCCTCCAGGTTCTCCGCGGCCCAAAGGGGTTGCCCCGCGGCGATGCGCCCCAGGATGGGCACCTCCACGGTCTGCTCCTCCAGGCGGGAGGTGAGGGCCAGCCCCCGGGAGCGCCCCGGCTCCCGATGCAGATAGCCTTTGCGCTTGAGGGCCGCCAGGTGGTCCGCCGCCGCCCGGGGCTGGATGCCGAAGCGAGCCGCCACCTCCCGCACCGTGGGGGGATAGCCCTTAAGCCGGCAGAACTCCTCCACAAAGCTGAGAACCTGACGCTGTTTTTCCGTAAGCGGCTTCATGGCTTAAAAATACTATACAAAAAAATACTTGTCAAGAGGAGAGGAATAATTTTTTCACCGGCGTGAAAGTCCACCCCGGAGCGGCCTTCCCCCAATTCTATTCTTGCCAGGGAAATTTAACCCTGCTATGCTGCACCTGGGATAGAAAAGCTCTTCTATTTGGGAGGTGCATCATGGGCAAACACCTTACCTGCATGTTGTTGGCTCTGTGTCTGGCGTTATTGTCAGCCCCGGCCGCCTTTTCGGCCGCGCCCCCGGATCACCCGGTCATCAAGCCCCTGCCCGAGGTGATCGAGAAAAGGGGGGAGTTTAAAAGGTTCGAGGCCCATAAATTCCGGGTCAGTACCGGAGACAAGTACGAAGAAAAAGAGGTGCGGGGCAAATACTGGTATTTTACCTACTGGACCAAGCCCGAGATCTCCCGCCTGGAGATTCTCGAAAATTACAAACAGGCCGCCCTGGAAAAGAACGGCCAGATTATCTATGAAGGCAAAGATGAGCTTATGTTCACCCTGGGCACGCCGGAGGGCGGCATCCTCTGGGTTCATCTCCAAGCCCAAGACGCTAAATACTGGCTCTATATTGTTGAGGAAAAGCCCCTGAAAAAGACCCTGACCTTCGGGGCCGCCCAGATCAAAAGCGAGCTGGAGACCAAAGGGGAGGTTACCCTGTACGGCGTCAATTTCGACTTCAACAAAGCCACCTTAAGGCCCGAATCCGAGCAGGTGCTCCTCGAGGCGGTCAAGGTGCTGCAATCCCTGCCTGACATAAAAGTGGAAGTCCAGGGGCACACCTGCGACATCGGCGGCCGGGCCTACAACCTGAAGCTCTCCCAGGCCCGGGCCGAAACGGTGAAGAATTTTCTGGTGCAGCATGGCATTGAGGAAAGCCGCCTGAGTCCCAGGGGCTATGGCATGGATATGCCGGTGGCCAGCAACGCCACCGAAGAGGGCCGGGCCCAGAACCGCCGGGTGGTGTTTAAAAAGCTCTAGCCCAACGGTGGTGTACCTTTCCGAACCCGGTTCCCGGCCTAACCAGGCTCCTGATTGAGTTTTACCGGACTTAGGCGGCGTTAAGACAGAGAAATAATTCCCCTCGAACTTCATCTCCGATCTCTGAAGCCAAAGATGAATATGGTTCATAAAGCCACCCCAGTCTCCCGGCGAGCCCGGGAAATCACCCCCTTTCTGGTCATGGACATCCTGGAGCGCGCCCAGGAGCTGGAGCGCCAGGGGGAGCACATCATTCATCTGGAAATCGGGGAGCCCGATTTCCCCACTCCCGAAGTGGTCAAGGAGGCGGCTTACCGGGCTATGGCCGCCGGCGAAACCCAGTACACCCACTCCCAGGGACTTATCGAACTTAGGGAGGCCCTTTGTCAGCATTATCTGGAAAAATATGGGGTTAACCTTACACCGGAGCAGTTCATCGTAACCTCCGGTACCTCCCCGGCCATGGTCCTCATCTTTGCGGCCCTGCTGGATCCCGGGGACGAAATGGTGCTGAGCGACCCCCATTATGCCTGCTACCCCAATTTCGTGCGACTGGTGGATGCGGTACCTCGTTATGTGCGGGTTTTCGAGGAGGACGGTTTTCAGTTGCGGCCGGAGGAAATCCGGAAAAACCTCACTCCCCGCACCAAGGCCATCATGATCAATTCCCCGGCCAATCCCACGGGCACCCTGCTTTCTCCCCATCGTTTGGCTGAGATTGCCGACCTGGGACCCTACATTGTGTCCGATGAAATTTATCACGGTCTGGTTTATGAAGGGAAAGAGCATTCCATTCTGGAATTCACCGACCGGGCTTTTGTGATTAATGGCTTTTCCAAGCTCTATGCCATGACCGGCTGGCGCCTGGGGTATCTCATATCCCCTTTGGAGTTTGTGCGTCCCATCCAGAAGCTCATGCAGAATTTTTTCATTTCGGCCAATCCCTTTGTGCAGCGGGCCGGCATTGCGGCCCTCACCCAGGCGGGGCCGGAGGTGGCCCGGATGCGGGCCACCTATGACGAGCGCCGCCGCTTTCTCCTGGAGGGGCTGAGGCGCCTGGGCTTCCATATACCGGTGCCGCCCACCGGTGCCTTTTATGTGTTCGTGAACGCCCGCCATCTCTCCGAGGACTCCCACGCCCTGGCCCTTGACATCCTGGAGCGGGCCAAGGTGGGGGTCACCCCCGGCATTGACTTCGGTCTTGGGGGTGAAGGGTTTCTCCGCTTTTCCTATGCCAACTCCCTTACCAACCTGGCCGAGGCCTTAAAAAGGCTGGAAGGTTATCTCGCCCAACAGAACCTCGCCCCCGAAACCCAGCCTGTTCCCTAGCCCTTTTTGACTTTTTTCAGCCTGTATCAGCCTGCATCTGACAAGAGTTTCTCATCCTCGGAAACCTTTTGCTTTTCCACCATAAAGAATTTGTCAGATTGACAAAGGCAAGGGGCTTTATCTGAAGATTCTCTCAATTTCAGAAGCGGGACTTTAAAGGCAGGGGCACCTTTAAGATGGATATAAAAATTATCAGTAAAAATAATGAGTTGCCCAAATTAGCCTGAAAGGAAAATTGGCAAGCATTATGCATTTAGGATAGGCAACCGCAGTGAGCGGGATCAAAAACATCAGAGGTGAAAAAGACATGAAAAAAGTGGTTACCACTCTGACCGTCCTGTCCTTTGTTTTGGGACTGGCCCTGAGCGGCCAGGCTCAGAGCACGGCTCCCAAAGAAAGCAAACCGGCGGTGCAAACCCAGGCCTCGGCGACGGGCTCTCAGGTAACCCCGGCCCCTGGTTCCCAAGCAACCCAGGCGAAGGAAGGTAAGGCCCAGGATGTGGGGACAGTCCAGGCCAAGGAAGAAGACCAGGCCAAAAATCAGGAACAGGGTAAAAACCCGGGAAAAAAGCTGGAGAAGAAACAGTCAGTAAAGAACCCCGGGACCTCGACCACGGAAACCAAAAGCAACACCAAGAAGGAAGAAAAGCAGGATAAAACCAAGTAAACCCTTTCCTCCCGAAGCCCTTGGGCTCCGGGAGGGGGGAATCCCCTGAATTCATCCAGGCCGGGGGCGGCCAGACCCCCCCGGCCGTTTTTTTGAATCACCCATTAAAAGGATTGACTTACAAATGCCGTAAGGGCTTGGGTCTTCCCTGGGAAACCGCGGCAGCTCCCTGGAAGGAAAGATAGGTATAAAATAGTGAGCTTCTGCTGATCAGGTTACGGCCTGTACCCGGGGCTTACGGGAATGGCTCACTTGAGGGTCGGACCCCAGGTTTAAAAGACGGGTCGCCAGCCTTTCCACCGCCTGACTTGCCTTGCTCTGGGGAAATCGGGTTATAAAGGGGACCTGGTTTCGGACCGCCAGCTTCACGGCTTGATCGGTCGGTATTGCACCCAGGTAGTTTAGGGTAAAGCCAAGGAAACGCTTTACTGCCCGGTCAAGGGCAGAAAAGGTCTGCAGGGCCTCCGGTTCCCCCTGGACATGGTTAAGAACCACCAGGAAGTGGCGACGCTGGTATTGCTGAAACAAAACCTTGATGAGAGCATAAGCGTCCGTAAGGGCGGTGGGGTCAGGGGTCACCACCACCAGGGAGTGATGCGCCAGGCGGTTGAACCAAAGAACCGCGGGCCCCAGTCCGGCTCCGGTGTCCACCAGTACCAAGTCAAAGGGGGCGGCAATGACCCGCAGGACTTCCTCCAGGTCTTGCTGATCCTCGGGACTCAGATTGGCCATCTCCGGAACCCCGGAGCTCGCCGGCAGGATTCCCAGATTGGGACCAAGATAGATTACGGTGGCCTGAGGGTCTGCCCCCAAATCCAGGACATCACGCACATTGGCCTTGACCTCCAGACCCAGGAGCACATCCACATTGGCCAGCCCCAGGTCGCCGTCCACCAAGAGGACCCGGTGCCCCTGCCGGGCCAGGGTGAAAGCCAGATTGACCGCCAGGCTGGTTTTACCCACCCCTCCTTTGCCGCTGGTGATGCAGCAAAATTTCAGCTCAGCCATAGGACTCACCGGTTTTGTCGCAGGAGGGGGGGGATAGGTAAAAGAGGCGCCGCTCTTCCGAAGAAAGTCCCACTTCCGGTTGACTGGGAGAGGCTTCCGGCAGGCACACCGTGTTTCGTCCCCGGGCCTTGGCCACTAAGAGCCAGCGGTCAGCCCGGTGAATGAAATCCTCCGGGGTCAGCGCCTCCCGGCCGGTATAGGTGTCCACGCCGAAACTGGCGGTGATAGGCCCCGTCTTATGTCGCGCCTCCGTCCAGGCCTGTTCCAGGATCCCCCTGAGGCGCAAAGCCAGCCGGCGGCCCTGGGACAAACGGGTTCCAGGCAGTATCAGGGCGAATTCCTCCCCTCCATAACGACAGGGAATATCTATTTTTCTTATATTGGATTTCAAAAGACAGGCCACCCGCCGCAACACCCCGTCACCGAACGGATGCCCAAAAGTGTCGTTGATTTTTTTGAAGTGGTCCAGATCCAGCATGATCAGGGTGGTGGGGAGCCCGGTTCGCCGGGTGCGTTCCATTTCCTGCTCCAGGGCGGTAAGTAGATAGCGGCGGTTGTACAGGCCGGTAAGGGGGTCCGTCCGGGAGAGTTCCTTAAGGCGCCGGCATTCTTTCTGAAGGCGCAGCAATTCCGCCAAAACCGGACAATTGTCCTTCTCCCAGGGGCAGGCTGGCTTAGGGCGCAGAGGTGGCATGGAACTCCTCTTCTTTTTTATCGGCAAAACTGAACCGGTAATTAAGGGAAAAATCGCCAAGCTCTTTTCAGTTATTCCGCGGGGGGTAAGGCGGCTGAAAGGGGTAAGACCGAAACCCGCTTCCGGATACCCCTTTCAAAAGGATGTGGAATGGTGACACTCTGTATTTGCCTGACAGGGTCTGGGGGCAGGGCTCCGGGGCCTTCTTAAAAGTTTGGATCAAGGCCTGGGTTTTAAAGCTTACGCAGGCGCAGTTGTTTCCGGCGCAGGCTTTTTTTGAGACGCCGGGCCGGACCTTTTTTCTCCGGGCGCCCGGGTTCCAGCTCTTCTTCCGGTTCCCCCACAGTCATTGGGGGATGAAGATACCGGGATTCAAACTCAGAGGCGCTGACCCAGACAGCGCCCACCTGATCAGCCGCGGTCTTAAGTTCCCGGTCGGAGCTCACCAAAACGGCCCGGGCCTTTTCCCGGTGGAGCAGACGTTTGATGACCTCATCGGCCCGTTCCCCACGCCGGGAGTAAACCACCCGGATCCCCTGGCGAAGGTCCCGACTTTCCCAAGGGCTCCCGCCCTGCCAGCCGTCAAACACCAAGGTGATCAAATGCCCCGGGCGTTTTCGCCGATAGTCCGCCAGACAACTGATCAAAGCCTCACGGCCGGCCTCCAGGTCTTCGGCATCGAGGGGCCCAAGCCAAGGTGACTGGCGGATGAGATTATATCCGTCAATGATAAGATGGATCGCCATGTCCTGATCCTAAAATGGTCTTCCGGGGACACCCCCAGGTCAGCCTCCCTGGGACTCCTGGCAGCGTTTTTTGGCCTTCTTGCCGCACAGTTCCCAGATCAGACATTGGGAGCGGGTCTTACAGTAATTGCAGGGGTCGGTGCAGGCCAGACACTCATCCAGGCACTCCTGGCAGTAGCCGTATTCCATTTTCTGGCAGATATAGCGCCCTTCCCGCCCCGGATGAAAGCGGCATTCCATATTTCTCATTAACCTTTCCGGACTTGCCTAATATAATAGCAAAAAATTCAACTGTGGACCTGCCTCACCTGATAGCCCGGAGGTTCCCCAGGAGGAAGGCTCCGTGGGGCGTGCTTGAGGTCTTGCCTAGTTTAAGGAAGCCATGTCGGAAGATCAGGAAGAAAAATTTCTAGAGGCCCGGAAATGGATGGTGGAAAGTCAGATCAGGCAGCGGGGCGTCACCAGCAGCCGGGTGCTGGCGGCCATGACCAAAGTCCCCCGTCACCGTTTTGTCCCCCCCCATCTATGGGACCAGGCCTATAATGACTATCCTTTGCCCATCGGCGAGAACCAGACCATTTCCCAGCCTTATATTGTAGCCCTGATGACCGAGGCCCTGGACCTCAGAAGCACAGATAAGGTCCTGGAGCTGGGAACCGGCTCGGGCTATCAGGCGGCGATTCTGGCAGAGCTGGCCGCCCAGGTGTTCAGTATCGACCGCGTCCCTTCCCTGGCCCGGAAGGCCGAGGAGACCCTCAAGGCTTTAGGATACTCCAATGTCAGGATCAGGGTGGGGGACGGCACCCTGGGGTGGCCGGAGGAGGCTCCCTTTGATGCCATCATGGTCACCGCTGGTTCCCCCCAGATTCCGCCACCCTTGTTGGAGCAGTTGGCCCCGGGGGGACGGTTGGTGATTCCGGTGGGCGACCAGTTCAGCCAAACCCTCACCCGGGTGCGCCGGACGGCTGAAGGGCTGAAATATGAATACCTGGGGGGCTGCCGCTTTGTTAAGCTCATCGGCCGGTACGGCTGGCAGGAGGAAGACGAATTCTGAGGTTTAAATGGCCTTGAGGTGATGGTGGACTTCTGGCCGCCATTACCGAAATCAGCGTTCCTTTGCCATCCGTCCCTCGTGAAGGTAAGCGGCCAGGATCCTCCGGGCCAGAGGGGCGGCCACCTCCCCCCCTTGGCCGCCATGTTCCACCAGAACACTCACGGCCACTTGCGGTTCCTCCGCTGGAGCATATGCCACGAACCAGGCGTGGTGATCCAGACGCGCCTTCTTCTTGCCGGTTTTTTCCCGGTCAATCGCCGTAACCTGAGCGGTGCCGGTTTTCCCCGCCACCTGGAGGTGGGGCAGCGCGGCGCGGCGACCGGTGCCTTGACTTACCACGGCCTCCAGAGCCTCCCTGATTGTTGCCAGGGTGGAAGGGTGGGCTCCCAGCCGCCCTTTGATCACCGGCCGAAATTGGTGGAGAACTTCTCCGGTGGGGCTTGCCACCTTTTCCACCAATTGGGGCTCATAGATGATGCCCCCGTTGGCCACAGCGGCCACGACCTGGGTCATCTGCAGTGGAGTGACCAGGTTGTATCCCTGACCGATGGCCACTGAGCAGGTGTCCCCTTCCCGCCAGGGAGTCCGGAAGCGGGCCAGTTTCCAGGCGGCACTGGCCACCAACCCTGGCATCTCCCGATCCAGCTTAAGGCCGGTGGGCTCTCCCAGACCGAATTGCCGGCTCCACTTGGCAATCCGCTCAATACCCAAGCGTCGCCCCAACTGATAAAAATACACGTCGCAGGAGGCTGCCATGGCCTGACGCAGGTTTACACTTCCATGTCCCGAGCTTTTCCAGCAGTGAAACACATGGTCCCCCACCTCCAGAGCCCCGGTACAGACAAACGCAGTCCTGGGCGTGATGATCTTTTCCTCCAGGGCCGCCACCGCCATGACAATCTTGAAGGTGGAGCCCGGAGGATATTGTCCGCGCAGGGCCCGATTTTCTAAGGGGTGGTCCTTGCGATTGACCAAGGCCTGCCATTCCTGGGTGGTCAGCCCCCGTTCAAAGGCTTCCGGGGAATAGGCCGGGGATGAGGCCAAGGCCAGGATCTTGCCGGTCTGGGTCTCAAGGGCCACGATGGCTCCCATCTTGCCTTCCAGACAGGCTTCGGCTTCCCGCTGGAGAGAAAGGTCCAAAGTCAGGTGGAGGTTGGCTCCGGAGGTGGGAAGCTTCAGCTCCAACTGGCCCAGTTCCCGGCCATAGGCGTCCACTTCCAGGCGCCGGAACCCCCGCTCACCCCGGAGATAATCCTCCCAGGCCGCCTCAATGCCGGCTCGGCCCAGATAGTCCCCCACCTTGTAATTGGGAAAGCGGCCGCTTTTGAGCTGGGCCTCAGAGATTTCCCCCAGGTATCCCAATACATGGGGGGCCAGCCCCTTGTGACGATATTCCCGTTTGGGCGCGATTTGAATGAACACCCCGGGGAGTTCGGCCTTGTAAGTCTCCACCAGGGCCATCTCCTCCCAGGTGAGGTTGGTTTTCAAACGGGCCGTATGGAGTTTGGCTTCCCGGGCCGTCTCCAGCTGGGTCACGAGGGCCTTGTTATCCAGATGGAGGAGGGAGGCCAGTCGCCGTGCCAATAACACGGGATCCGGCACATCCTCCATAAGCACCAAAAGGTCAAAGCTGGGACGGTTATCCACCAGAATCTCCCCTTGGCGGTCCAGAATCATGCCCCGCCAGGGGGGGAGTTCATAAGTGCGGATCCGGTTGGATTCAGAACGTTGTCTTAACTGCTCCCCTTCCACCAATTGCAAAAGCCACAGGCGCAAAAAGATAATGCCGAAGAGAAGGAGGATAATCACCGACACTTGGGCCAACCGGGTGCGAAACCGTTCCAGTTCCTCGGGGGACAGGCCGCCGCCCAGTGGTTCCACTTCCTGAGGGCTCTCTCGGAAGACAAAGGGGAAAAAGGACTTCATGACCCAAGATTTGCCTTTTGTAGTGTCCCGGAATTACCAGGGGGCCCCGGGTCGGGAAAGGGGACGGGGGCTCCCCACCCATCTTTCTTCCAAGGCCCGAAACAGGCCGAAAAGCGCGGGACACGATACAGCCGTGATGATAAACTCCAACCCCAGGGACCAGGAAAGATTTTCTCCCAAAGCGCCATGATACCCGAGGAGGGTCAGTAGCAGCCGGGTGCTTATCTCCTGGAGAACCAGACCCAGGAGCATGAAGCACATCAGCGACCAGGGAGTTCTAATTAAAAAACGTTGCCGGAGCACCCGGATTGCGGCCACCAGGACAAAAGCCCCCATCAGGTTGACCCCAAACGGCGTAAGGGCATAGCTGTCCAGCAAGAGGCCCACCAGCAGCGCCAGGATCCCGGCTGGCACCAGATTGTCTTTCAAAGCGGCATAAAACACCAAGATTGGCAGGAGTCTCAGATGGACCCTGGGGACCAGGATCAATTCCTGAAAAATAAACAGGAAAAGTCCCAAAAGCGGGTAAAGCACAAGCCGGGAGGCCATATCAGGGATTGAGCGCCAGCTTGGCGGTTTTGACGATGAGCACCTCCTCCAGGGCCGAGAGGTTGGCTGCGGGGGCCACCACAATTTCCTGGAAGGGGCCTCCGGTATTTCGTTCCGTTTGGGTCACCCGGCCGAAGACCTGCCCGGCTGGATAGATGCCCCCCAAGCCAGAGGCCAAGATCAGGTCTCCTACCTCCACATCGGCATTTTTTGGAACATATTCCAGGGTGCAGCGGTTGACCCCTTTGCCCTGCAGGATGCCGCGCACCCGGGTGCGTTGCACCATAGCGTCTGCCCCGCTGTTGCGGTCCACAATCAACATGACCTTGGCAAAGTGGGGGTAAGTTTCCACGATGCGTCCCACAATGCCCCCCACGCTCAGGACCGGGAGACCCACGGTAACCCCCTCCTCCTTGCCCATGTCCACGATGACACAGCGGGACCAAGGGGAAGGGTCATAGGCCACCACCCGGGCGCCGGTAACGGGGAGGGCCAATTGTTTTTTCAGGTCCAGCAGGGCCTCCAAACGCTGGGCCAGGAGCAAGGCCTCCTGGTAACGCACCTCCTTCAGACGGTATTCCTCGAGGCGTCTCCTGAGCTCGGCGTTTTCTTTGGCCACCCGCACCAGGTTAATATAGCCTTGCCATACACTAAACACCGAATATCCCAGATAATTGCCGGCCTTAAGGACCGGGGCGGTAAGGGAGACCACCAGGTCTTCCACTTTTTTGAGAACCGCCGACCGCTTAACACTGAGGGAAAGTACAGTGAAAATGAGAATCAGGATGGTGATGATGGCCAGAGGCGTGCGGTAGCGGCCTGAGAGACGCACATCCATGGGCCTCATTCAAGGGCGACTTCTTTGAGGATATTGATATTGTCCAATGCCTTGCCGGCCCCCAGGACCACGGTGGACAGAGGATCTTCGGTGATGCGGATGGGCAGTCCCGTTTCCTGATGCAACAAGATGTCCAAGTGCTTGAGGAGGCCACCGCCGCCGGTAAGATAGATACCCCGGTCCACGATATCGGCGGCCAGTTCCGGAGGGGTCTGCTCCAGGGCGGTCTTTACGGTGGAAACGATGGTGTCAATCTGCTCCTGAATAGCCTGCCGGACTTCGTCGGAGTTAATGGTGATGATTTTGGGGATCCCGGTTACCAGGTCCCGGCCCTTTACGTCCATGGTCTCGGTCTCTCCGGGATAGGCATTGCCGATGGTGGTTTTGATGATCTCGGCGCTGCGCTCTCCAATGGCCAGGTTATAAGTGCGCTTGATGTATTGCAGGATGGCCTCGTCCATCTTGTCCCCGCCCACCCTGACGCTTTTGGAGTAAACAATGCCGGCCAGGGAAATGACGGCCACCTCGGTGGTGCCGCCGCCGATGTCCACCACCATGTTGCAGATGGGTTCGGTGATGGGGAGACCGGCGCCGATGGCCGCGGCCATGGGTTCCTCAATGAGGTATACTTCCCGGGCCCCGGCGGATTCGGCGGACTCCTTGACCGCCCGTTTTTCCACCGGGGTGATCCCGGAAGGCACGCAGACGATGATGCGGGGCCGGATGAGGGAACGGCGGTTGTGCACCTTGCGGATGAAGTGCCGGAGCATGGCCTCGGTGATCTCAAAGTCGGCGATGACCCCGTCCTTCATGGGCCGGATGGCCACAATGTTTCCGGGGGTGCGGCCCAGCATCATTTTGGCCTCCCGGCCCACGGCCAGCACTCGGCTGCGGTCCCGGACATTCTTACGCACCGCCACCACCGAGGGCTCGGAGAGCACGATGCCCTTGCCTTTGACATACACCAGGGTGTTGGCAGTCCCGAGGTCAATGGCCAAGTCATTGGAAAACCAACCTAAAATAGGGTCAAGGATCATGTGTTGCTCCTTTACCTGGGAAAAGCCGCGGCCAGGCGGGCTCCAGGGGAGGATAACCACCCCGGTTCTTGAAGAACCGGGACTTTGGGAGGCCCGTGGGTTTATTGTGGCAAATTTTTGAAAAAATTCAACCGCTAAATTATCCACCAAGCCGGGGTCTGGGTTAACCTAAAAGGGCGGATCCGGTAACCTGGGAGTCCCTGCCTTCAGGTTCCCCTTTCAAGTAAATTTTCCCTAGTCCAACTTTCCCCCGTGGGCTGCTCCTGCCTCGTTAAAGGCCCTGCCGGTTAAAGGTGCGCCGCACTCTTGACAAAATGGCGCGGGCATGATTTATAAAAAGATTGTTTCCAATAAGTTACTGAGGACTTATCAGATATGAAACGCACTTATCAACCGAGTCGGCTGCGCCGGGTCCGGACCCACGGGTTTCTTAGCCGGATGAGCACCCGGGGGGGGCGCCAGGTCTTGAAGAGGCGCCGGGCCAAAGGCCGCAAGCGTCTCTCGGTGTAAGACAAGGGAGCCCCTCTGGACCAATCTTTTCAGCCTTCCAACCAGGCAAAGGGTGTGAGACCACCGGCCCCTGGGGTGGGGCAGTCGGGATTCCCCCGGAAAAGGCGCCTGATACGCCGGCGTGACTTTCTCCAGGCCCAGGCCCGGGGGAAAAAATTTCATACCCCGCATTTTGGAGTGTGCCTGGCCTTAAAGGAAGGTGACGGCCCGCGCCTGGGGCTGGTGGTGGGGCGGAAAGTGGGCCCGGCGGTACAGCGCAACCGGGTAAAACGCCTCCTCCGGGAATTTTTTCGGCGACACCAGGAACTTTTCCCCCCGGCGGACATTGTCCTTATGGCCAAAAAAGGGGCGGCCCAATTGACCTATGCCCAGGTGGAGGAGGAGTTGCGCCCCGTCCTGCTCTCCTCCCTTTGATTGAGACATATGACCAAAATAGTTCTGGGGCTCATCAGAGCCTATCAATTGCTCATAGCCCCCATAATCCCCCAGTGCTGCCGGTTTGTCCCCAGCTGCTCCCAATATGCCGCCGAGGCCCTGCGCACCTACGGGTTGATGAAGGGCCTGTCCCTGACTTTTAGAAGGCTGGGTCGCTGTCACCCCTTCCATCCCGGCGGCTGGGATCCGGTGCCTTGAGGAGTCATTTATGCAGACACGGACCATCCTGGCCGTGGTGTTGAGTTTCCTGGTTTTTCTGATTTTTACCTATCTGAGTGAAAAATACGGGACCAAGCCAGCCCCGCCCAAGCCAGTACCCGAGACCGCGGTCCCGGCACCACCGGTGACCCCCGCAAAGCCAATGCCGCCGGTGGCCGGACCCGCTACCGGAATGCCTCAAGTCTCCGGGGCCTCCACCCGGGAGGTGGTGGTGGAAACCGACCTCTTCCGGGCGATCTTCACGGAGGCCGGCGCGGCGTTGAAAAGCTTTCAGCTCAAACACTACCGGCAGGATTTGCCTTTTGAGACCATCTACCGGTTGAGCCTGGGGCCGGTGGGTTTTGAGATCGAGCGCTACCAGGACCCACAGAAAAGCAGCTCCCGTCCCAAGGAACTGGTCACCGTCGCCCCTCAACAGGAACTGCCCCTCAGTCTCACCTTTGAAGGCAGGGGGTTGGGCCTGCCGGCCACTCTTCCCTACAGGGCCAGCAGCACCAGTCTGACCGTGAAGGGGGAAGAAACGGCCACCCTGGTGTTTGAGGGTCGTACTCCGGAAGGCCTAGTGGTCACGCGGACCTACCGCTTCCGGGGGAACAGCTATGCCTTTGACCTGAAAGATGTGGTGGCTAACCGGTCCCCCCAGTCCCTGGAGGGGGCCTTGCACCTGATGCTCACCGGCAAAGCCACCCCTGCCGGGCAAAACACGGAAGGCTTGGTGGTGTCTGCCAACCGGTCAGTGGAGGAGTTCAAGGCCGGTAAGCTTAAAGAGTCCAAGACTTATACCGCCAAGGTGGAGTGGGCCGGCCTGGATGAGCTGTATTTTCTTGCAGTGGCGGCGCCGGCCGGGCCCCCCCGGAGTCAGGCGACCCTGATCGAACCCTCCCCCAAACAGTTCAAGGCGGTCCTTACCCTCCCGGAAACTGCCCCGGCGGGACAGGAGGTGCAGGCGGCTTACATCTGCTATTTCGGGCCCAAGGACACCGGCCACCTGGCGGCCGCGCAGGTAGGCCTGGAAAAGATGGTGAATTTCGGCTGGTTTGACTGGCTGGCCCGACCCTTCCTCTACTTCCTCAAATGGCTGAACAGCTATGTGGGCAACTATGGCTGGTCTCTGGTAATCCTCACCATCCTTCTACGGCTAGCGTTTTTGTACCCCAACCACAAAAGCTTCAAATCCATGCAAGTAATGCAGAAGCTTCAGCCCCGGGTGGCGGAGATCCGGGAAAAATACAAAGATGACCGGGAGGCCATGAACCGGGAGCTGATGAACCTGTATCGCACTTTCAAGGTCAATCCCCTGGGGGGCTGCCTCCCCATGCTGTTGCAGTTGCCGGTATTCATAGCGCTTTATAATGTATTGAGCTATGCCATTGAACTCAGGCACGCTTCCTTCATTGCCACGCTCCCCTTTACCGATATTGTCTGGTTGGCGGATCTTTCTGCCAAGGATCCCCTGCTTATTACCCCCATTGTGATGGGGGCTTCCATGTTTGTGCAGCAGAAGATGTCGCCTTCCCCGGGGGATCCGGCCCAGGCCAAGATGATGATGTTTCTGCCCCTGATTTTTACGGTACTTTTCCTCAATTTTGCCTCTGGACTGGTAATTTACTGGCTGGTGAATAATATCCTGGCCATCATTCAGCAGCATATTACCAATAAATATTTCAAGTAGGCTTCGGGGGACAGCCTCATGGAGTATGTGGAGTTTGAAGGGAAAACCACCGAGGAGGCCATCGCCCAGGCAACGGCTTATTTTCAGCTGCCCTCTGAACGCCTGGACATTGAGATCATTTCTGTGGGTTCCCCGGGTCTTTTTGGCCTGGGGGGCAAGAAAGCCCGTATCCGTGCCGGGATCAAGGAAGCTGTGGAAACCGAGGTGCTGACCCTGGCCAAGGAATTTCTGACACGGCTTTTGGAGTTGATGCAAGAGAAGGCCACGGTTACCGGGGAGCTGGACGAGGAAGACCGGGTCAACCTGACCATTGACGCCGAAGATGCCGGCCTTCTTATCGGCAAACAGGGGCAAACCCTGGAAGCCTTGCAATATCTGGTGGGCAAGATGGTGTCCCACCGGGTGCACCGCAAGGTGCGGGTGCTGGTGGACATCGAGTCCTATCGGGCCAGGCAGCAGGAAGCCCTGACCCAATTGGCCCTGAAAAGCGGGGAAAAGGCCAAGAAAAGCGGCAAACCCGTGACCCTGAACCCCATGAATCCCCATGACCGCCGCATCATCCATCTGGCCTTGCAGGGGGACAAGGAGCTTAGGACCATGAGCCGGGGGGAAGGGCTCTACAAAAAGGTGGTGGTTTACCCGGTGCGCAAAAAGGAAGGGCAGGGGGAAGAAGCCAATACCCCATGACCTGGCCCGAAACGGGGGACACCATTGTTGCCATCTCCACGCCGCCGGGGGAGGGGGGCATCGGGATTGTGCGTTTAAGCGGACCGGAGGCCCTGGCCATCGCCCGTCGCCTCTTTCGCCCCAGGCAGCCGCCGCCGGAATTTGAGAGCCGGCGTCTTTACCTGGGGGATTTCCTAAACTCCCAAGGCCAAGTCTTGGACGAAGTTCTCCTCGTTTACATGAAGGCTCCCCACACCTATACCCGGGAGGATGTGGTGGAAGTTCACTGTCATTCCGGGTATGCTGTTCTTAAAGCCGTCCTGGGGGAGATTCTGGCCCAGGGGGCGCGTCTGGCCCGGCCTGGGGAATTTACCCTACGGGCCTTTCTTTCCGGGCGCTTGGACCTGGCCCAGGCTGAGGCTGTTTTGGAGGTGGTCCAGGCCAAAACCGAGGCCGCCCTCAGGGTGGCCACGGCTCACCTGACCGGAGGGCTGGGACGGCGGTTTAAGGGGGTGCGGGAGGTTCTGCTGGGAGTGTTGGCCCAAGTGGAGGCTGCCTTGGATTTTCCCGAAGAGGCTGGGGACCTTCCCGGGACCGGTCTTCTCAGGGAATTGTCTGCCCCCGCCCGGGAACTGGAGGATCTCCGCCGGACCTACCGGCAGGGCCGCTATCTAAGGGAGGGGATAAGGGTGGTTCTGGCCGGCCGTCCCAATGTGGGAAAGTCCAGCCTCCTCAATCGCCTTCTTCAGGAGGAGCGGGCCATTGTCACCGACATACCCGGCACCACCAGGGACGTCATTGAGGAGACTTTCAATCTGGGAGGCCTTCCTCTCAGGCTCTGCGACACCGCAGGTCTAAGGGCGGCCCGGGACCGGGTGGAGGAGCTGGGGGTGGCCCGCTCCCGGGAACAACTGGCTCAGGCCGATCTAATCCTCTACCTGGTGGACGGCAGTGAACCCCTTAACCCTGAAGACCTGAGGGTACTTCGGGAATTGGCGGAACGTCCGGTGTTGCTGGTGGTGAACAAAAGGGATCTCTCCCTGGCCTTGGATCTTAAAGAACTGGCCCGTCAAGTTCCCCGGCGGCAGGTGGAGATCTCCGCCCTCACCGGCCAGGGGCTGGAGCACCTCGAGCAAGCCATCCTGGATCTGGTCCTTGGAGGTGGGATCCAGGCGGAGACCGAGATTATTACCCAGGCCCGGCACCATGACCTATTGCTGCAGGCGGAGGCAGCCCTGGGGCGGGCCCAGGAGCTTCTCAAGGAAAGCGCCCCTCCCTATGAACTGGTGGCCCTGGAGCTTAAGGAGGCTCTTCAGGCTCTGGGGGAGATTACCGGAGAAGAGGTGGGGGAGACGGTGCTGGACCAGATATTTTCCCGGTTCTGCATCGGGAAGTAGGTTGTGACCCTAATAAGGGGGGGGCCCTGGTTTACAGGGGTTTGCTTCGCAATTGGCGTTATCCTGCACCAGGTGATAGATTTCAGACAGGGTCACGCCGGCTACCGGGCCAGTTCGGACCAGCCAGTGGAGAAATTTCCTCAATTTGTCCACCAGACGTGCCACCGCGGCTTCTGTGGGGAATCTGGGGTTTCCCCCGGCCAGCAGCTCTGAGGAATGGAAAAACAGGGTGAGAACCCGGCCCCCCCGACGCCGGTGCAGCTGGGCGGAGAGGCGCATGGAGGCCAGGGGAAACCAGGCGGGTTGCAGGCCTGCCGCTCCCACCACAGGGAACCAGGAACGCAAGGCTTCCCCCAGGCGGCCGGGGAAAAGGCTGGAGAAACCGTAAACGCCCCGGGCTAGGGCTGGCCACACAGGCACCATGGTAAGGGGCACTTCCAAAAGGGGGCCGTTGGCCGCCCCCGGCGGATGGATCCAGAAAGGATCATTGGGGACCAGAAAGTGCTGGGGGCCGCCCACTTTCTGAGTGTAGGGAACCATACTGCTGTCCACCCGGATACCATAGCGGGGCAGCAGATCCAACAGGGCTGGGGTCCACTCAAAGCGCCCCATCCGGAAAGACCGGGGGGTGGTCTGAAAACCCGACTCCACCTCCTCCACCAGAGTCCGGAGCTTGGCCTCCAACAGGGGTGGAGGCAGCTTTCTGGGAGGCACGGGCTCCGGTTCCTTAAAGTCCCCGAAAGGCGGCGTGTTCCAGGGGTGAAGGTGTATCCCGATTTCCGCCTTGTGCTCCTTTTGCCACCAGGCCAGCACCTCCCGGGCTGCCGGGTCCCGGACCACCGGGTAGGTGACCAGCAGGGTCAGGGGGAAGCCGAATTCCCGGGGAATAAATTCAAGGCGTCGGAGTTCCCGTATGTTGGTCACCCCCCTGGGGGTGCGGGGATACCTGCCAGAGAAAAGACCTTCCTCCTCCACGTCCAGGGTGATGGCCAGATAAAGGGGCGGATCCGCCAGGGGGGCCGCGGTTTCGGCTGCATCCCTTGAAGGTTTAGTCACCAAGCCACTTGCCCCCTTTCCCGGATGAACTCCCCCACCCGGGCGAAGACCTCGTCATTCCCCCAAAACTCGCCGTGGCTGATGGCCTCCGCATACTCAGGGAGCCGCGCCTCAAAGGCGGCCAGGGCTTCCCTGGGGGGCGGCAGGCGGTACAGCCCCCGGCCATAGTTGAGCTTCTCCAGGTACAGGGCATTTAAAACCTGTTCGAAGGCGCCGCGAAAGGGGAGGGCCAGGACCGGCTTGCCGTAATAAAGGGCTTCGGAGGTTAGGGTATGGCTCCCGGCGCAGATGACATAGCGGCAGGCAGCCAAGTCATCCAAGAAGCCTGCTTCGGAATTTTCCTTGAAAATTAGGTTGCCCTCCCGCCGGTTCTGGTGAAAGCCGTACACCATCACCGGGTGGGGGATTTGCCGCAGAAGTTGGAAAAAACCAGGGAAAGGGGGGACGCTTTGGTATACCAGGACATGGTCGCCGGACCGAGGGTGCCGGTGTAACACGCTCTCCCGCAAAAGGGGCGGGGCCAGCCGGGCCTGCACCCCGGGCTTCAAGGGCGGCCGGTAAAAGGATATCACCAGATAGTGACTGGCCTGAGTGAAGAGAACCCGGATCACTAAGGCTAGCTGGAGGTATGCGGGACGGTGCCGCCAGGGAAGGTGGTGCTGGCAAAAGGTAATGACGTGCTGGTGGTCCACCGAAAGACATGGTATCCCCGCTTGCCGGCTGGCCCGGGCCACCAGGTAGTCGTAATCACTCAAGGTCACGTCCGGCTTAAAATCTTTTACCACCTGAAAAACTTCACGAAGACGGGCTTTCCGCAACCAAAGGTGGGTTAAGGACTGGACCACGGTGGGTCCCAGGGCCACGCCATGGTTTTGGTAAACCGTCAGGGGTCCCGGAATTTCCACTACCGAGAACTCGGGTTTGAGTACCTTGGCTCCTTGGCCGTGGGTGACAAAAAGAAATTCGTGCTCGGAAAAATGGCGGGCGAGGGCCAAGGCTCGCATGGCATGGCCGTGGAGGCTGCCGTGAACTCCATAAAGGACTCTGGCCATAGAGAAAGCATATTCCACGAAGGCGCGGCTGACAATGACAAACTGGGGTTTGCCTGCACTTCTAGTACCTTAGGCTCAAGGATGTGACCTTTAGATGCTATCCATTGGGGCTGTTGCTTCCGGTGGTCTCTTCCCTTGGCTTTTGAGGCGTTTTCCGGGAAAATGGAAAAGAGATTTACCGGCTCCGCTGGGCGTTAAACCCCGGCAAGGGGAGGCCTCGGCGGCCGGGGGTTTCCCTTGGCCCTGGCAGCAAGCTTTTCATCTACCCGGGGGAGGGCCTATGTTGAGGAAAATTCTGCAGTCTTTCTGGATATTGGTGTGGTCCTTGTTAAGTTTCAAGGAAGTCTTGGCCCAGCCGGAAGAAAGCTTTCGGGCGGAACGTCGGCACATGGTGGTCTGGCAGCTAAAAGCCCGGGACATCACCGACACCCGGGTCCTGGCGGCCATGGAGAAGGTGCCCCGGCATAAATTTGTGCCTGCTTTTCTGGCCCCCTTGGCCTATCTGGACCAACCTTTGCCCATTGGCTCCGGCCAGACCATTTCCCAGCCTTACATTGTGGCCCTCATGACCCAATGGGCCGAAATCCGCCCCGGGGACAAGGTGCTGGAGGTGGGGACCGGCTCCGGCTACCAAGCCGCCATCCTGGCCGAACTCACAGACCTGGTTTTCACCGTGGAGCTTCTCCCGGAGCTGGCCCACTCCGCCCAGGAACGCCTTGAGAAACTGGGTTACGAAAACATCCGGCTGCGCTGCGGCGACGGCTACCTGGGTTGGCCTGAGGAGGCCCCCTTTGACGCCATCCTGGTGACGGCCTCGGCCCCCGAGATTCCCAAAGCCCTTAAGGAACAGCTCAGGGAAGGGGGGCGCCTGATCATTCCGCTGGGCCACCCCGATGGGGTTCAGCAACTTTTGCGCCTTCGGCTTAGCGGAGGGGAACTGCGGGAAGAGGAGCGGCTGCCGGTCCGTTTTGTCCCCTTGGTGAGGGGCAAAGAGCAAAAATGACTCGGCCCGGGATCGGCGACCCCCAAGGGGAACCACCTACCTGCCATTCCCATTTGACTTTGGGATTACTCTCGGATAAACATGAAAAAAATCTTGTACCAATCTTTGCGAGGAGAGGATTATGTCGGTGGAAGAGTTCCCGCGCATGAAGCGGCTGCCGCCTTATGTCTTCGCCACGGTGAACGCTCTCAAGATGGAGGCCCGGCGCCGGGGCGAGGATATCATTGATTTGGGCATGGGCAATCCCGACCAGCCCACCCCGCCTCACATAGTAGCCAAGCTCATTGAAGCCGCCGGCAAGGGCACCAACCACCGTTATTCCGCCTCCCGGGGCATCACCAAGCTGCGCGTGGCCATCTCAGACTGGTACAAGCGTCGTTTCGATGTGGACATCTGCCCGGAGACGGAGGCTATCGCCACCATCGGGGCCAAGGAGGGTCTGTCCCACCTGGTTCTGGCCACAGTCATGCCCGGGGATGTGGTTCTGGTACCCAATCCCACCTATCCCATCCATGCAGCCTCCGTGGTGATCGCTGGCGGGCAGCTGGTGAGCGTTCCCTTGTCCCAGGAGAGGGATTTTTTTGCCGACCTGGTGCAGATCACCGAACTTATCCGGCCCCGGCCCAAGATGCTCATCATCTCCTTCCCCCACAATCCCACCACCATGTGTGTGGAGCTGGACTTCTTCGAAGGTATTGTGGATTTCGCCAAACGCCATGACATGTATGTGATTCACGATTTTGCTTACGCCGATCTGGTGTTTGACGGTTATAAGGCTCCCAGCTTCCTTCAGGTGAAGGGTGCCAAGGACATCGGAGTGGAGCTTTTCAGTCTTTCCAAAAGTTACAACATGCCGGGCTGGCGCATGGGCTTTGTGGTGGGGAACCGCCGGCTGGTGCATGCCCTCACCCGCATAAAAAGTTATCTGGATTACGGGGTCTTCCAGCCTATTCAGATTGCCTCCATCATCGCCTTGAATGGCCCGTATGACTGTGTGGAGGAAATCGTCAACCTTTATAAAGAACGCCGGGATGCCTTGTGTCGGGGGCTGAACAGCATCCCCTGGCGGGTGGAGCCTCCAAAGGGCACCATGTTTGTGTGGGCCAAGATTCCGGGGAAGTTCCGGCGGCACATGAAGTCCTTTCTGTTTTCCATTCTCTGTATCCGCGAGGCCAAGGTAGCGGTATCTCCCGGCCGGGGCTTTGGGGAATTTGGGGATGACTACGTGCGCTTCGCCTTGGTGGAAAATGTCCAGCGCACTAACCAGGCCATTCGGGGTTTCCGCCGGCTGCTCAAGATGCCGGAGGAAGAGATCAAGGCCCGGGCCCGAGAGATGGAGCAGGAATTCGCCCAGGAGCTGGCCCTTTTTGCCGTGGAGCGTTAGCTGTGCAGGCGGTCAAGGTGGGGGTATTGGGCTGCGGCACCGTGGGGCGGGGAGTGGTTTCCCTGCTTCGCTCCCAAAGTGAGGCCTTGGCCCGCCGTCTGGGCGTGCCCCTTATCCTGAAAAAGGTGGCCGAGGTGGATCCGGTCCGCGTCCGGGAAGCGGGCCTGGACCAGGGCTTGGTTACCGACCGGGCCTGGGAGGTCGTGGACGACCCTGACATTGACCTGGTGGTGGAGGTCATCGGCGGCCTTAACCCGGCCCGGGAGCTGATCTTGGGGGCCCTGGCCCGGGGCAAACCGGTGGTCACCGCCAACAAGGCCCTGTTGGCCATTTACGGCAACGAAATCTTCGCGGCTGCGGCCGCTGCCGGGGTGGAGGTGGCCTTTGAGGCCTCGGTCTGCGGCGGGGTGCCCATCATCCTGACTCTGCGTCAGGGTTTGGCGGCCAACCGCATCCAGGAGATGCTGGGCATTTTGAATGGCACCACCAATTACATTTTGACCCAGATGTCCCAGGGCCACTTGACCTATACCCAGGCCCTGGCCGAGGCCCAGGCTCAGGGGTTTGCCGAGGCCGATCCCACCCTGGATGTGGAGGGCGTCGATGCGGCTCACAAGCTGGCCATTCTCATGGGATTGGCCTATGGAACCAGGATTGATTTTGATTCTGTAAGCGTCTTCGGGATCAGCCAACTTGACCCCTTGGACTTGGTATTCGCCCGGGAATTCGGTTACGTTATCAAGCTTCTGGCCATCAGCCGCAATGACGGCGACCGGCTGGAGGCCAGGGTGCACCCTACCCTCATTCCCCGAGACCACATGTTGGCCAATGTCAGCGGGGCCATGAACGCCGTATATATCACCGGGGATGCGGTGGGCCCCATCCTGTTATACGGTGCCGGGGCCGGAATGCTCCCCACCGCCAGCGCCGTGGTGAGCGACCTGATGGACCTGGCCCGCAATTTGACTTTGGGAATCAGACGGCGGATGCCCCCCCTCGGGTCGGAGGCGGCCTTGCATACCGGCAAGGCTGTCAAGCCTTTGGAAGATTTGGTCACCAACTACTATTTCCGCTTTGCTGCCCTGGACCGTCCGGGGGTGCTTTCCCAGATTTCCGGCGTCCTGGGAAAACACCAGATCAGTATTGCCGCGGTAATACAAAAGGGCCGGGAAGTAAAGGGCGCCGTGCCCATCGTCATGATCACTCATGAGGCCCGGGAGGCGGATGTGAAACAGGCCTTGGCGGAGATTGACGCCCTGCCGGTGGTAAGCCCTCCCACCATCATGTACCGCATTGAGGATCCTGGTCTCCACGCCGCCCATATTTGAACCCGGTTTATGGGCCGCAGTCTCGTGCCGCTGCTCTCAAACCGAAGCGGGGGCGGCCGAAAGGGCGGTTCCCGACCTTGAAGCCAAATTTTCCAACCCTTCAGCAGGGGTGAAAACATGAAGGTCTTTCTCACCGGCGGCACCGGCTTTGTGGGAGGCTTCCTTTCCCGGGAACTGGCCCGCCAAGGCCATGAGGTCACCATTCTCACCAGGAAGGAAAAACCTAAAGCACCTACAGCCGAGGGCATCCGCTATCTTACCGGCGACCCCACCCAGGAAGGCCCCTGGATGGCCAAAGTGGCCGAGCACGATTGGGTCATCAATCTGGCGGGGGCCTCCATCTTCACCCGGTGGACCGAGGAGGCCAAGAAAACCATTTACCACAGCCGCATTGCCACCACCCGCAATCTGGTGGCCGCCTTGGCCGCCGGGGACCGGCGGCAACTGTTCTGCAGCACCTCGGCCCCAGGTTATTTTGGCGACCGAGGGGACGAGGAACTTACGGAGGAGTCACCCCCGGGCCGGGATTTTTTGGCCCGGGTGGCCCAGGACTGGGAAACGGCAGCCTTAAAGGCCCGGGAGCTGGGCGTTAGGACAGTAATTACCCGTTTCGGCATTGTGCTGGGCCCGGATGGCGGTATCCTTAAGCAAATGGTCCCCCTGTTCCGGAAATTCCTGGGAGGGCCGCTGGGGGGAGGACGCCAGTGGTTTTCCTGGATTCACCGGCTGGATTTGGCCCGGGCTTTTCTGTTCTTGACTGAGCATCCCAGGTTGACGGGCCCGGTGCATTTCTGTGCCCCAAACCCAGTGCGCAACCGGGACCTGGCCCAGGCCCTGGGGCGAATTTTGCACCGGCCGGCCCTGCTGCCGGCGCCGGCCTTCGCTCTGCGTCTGATTCTGGGGGAATTTGCTGAAGTGGCCCTCACCAGTCAGAAAATGCTACCTGCCAAACTGTTGGCTGCAGGCTTTCAGTTCTGGTTTCCCCACCTTAACGGGGCCTTGGAGGATTTGCTGGCTTCGGGGTGACCTCCGGCGGCCGGGAGCTCAAACCGGGCACCAAGGCTCCTTAAAACCTGTCTTAAGACCGGATCCCTAAATGCCAAAAAATTCCCTGGCGTTGGCTGTAGTGATCCGGATGACTTCCTTAAGGGGCACCCCCTTTACCCGGCTCACTTCCCGGGCGGTCCAGATGAGGTCCGCGGGTTCCGACACCTTTCCCTGGTACTCCACCGGGGCATCGGTTTCCAAAAGAATCTGGCTGAGAGGCGCCGCGGCCACCGCTGCCTGGTGGGGCGGGCTGTAAGTCAAGGCCGGGGTGGCGGAGATGAAATAACCGTCGGCCAAAATTTTTTCCAGGACCTCCAGCGGGCCGCTATACCAGTGGAACACCGCCTTTTCAATCCCCGCCTCTTTTACCATCGCCTGGGCCCGGTGCTGGGAAAAACGGGTGTGGATGAGCACCGGCCGGCGATGCTGGACGGCGATCTCCAGAAGAGCGGCAAACACCTGCTGTTGCACCTTTTTCTTGGTTTTGGCCTGGTAGTCCAGGCCCACTTCCCCCAAGGCCACACAGCCAGGGAGATGCTCCCGGATAAAGGCCAGGTTTTCCTCGGTCTGCTTCGGGTCAAGAGCCCAGGGGTGGTAGCCGATGGCAGGATACACCAAGTCCGGGAACCGTCGGGCCAGCTCCAGATTGACTCGGTTAGCGGCCAGGTCCATACCCACAGCCACGATGCCGGTAAGGCCTGCTTCCCGGGCCCGGGCCAGAGCCCCTTCGGGATCCTCCAGCTCGTTAAGGTGAGCGTGGGTGTCAATCAAGGCGACTCCAGGTCCTTGAGGAATTGGGCCAGAAGGTCCACCTCGCCGCTTTGGAGCCGCTGGCGATCTTCATATGGTGCGGCTAGGCGCCGGTAAAACTCGTGGGCCACATTGTGGATGACCCCGATTACGGCGGCAATCAGCCAATACCTGAGGCGGCCGAAACAACCCTTCACTACCGCCAAGGCCAGACGCAGGAAGGCATAATTGAGCAGACCGGTGAAAGCCCCGTCATATCCCGCCATCCGGGCCTTAAGGACGATCCTTTCAGCCAAGGCATCAATCAGAGGGTCAAGCTCCTGCCGCGCCTCGGGTTTGATGTAAGGCATGTCGTGATCTCCCGAAAAAAGGCTGGGGGGGCCGGGACCAAATTGCCTGAGCCCCCTGAAGAAAAACCTGCCTCAGTCAGGCCTGGCAGGGGAGAACTCCGAGGGTAGTAAATGGGACCCTTCCCCTGGCGTTTTCAGGTAAGCTCTAGTTTCTTAAGCTTCCCCCCGAACCAAGAGCCTCAGCTGGCTTCCGGGAAAATCACCAGATTGTCCCGGTGAATGATTTCATCGGTATCCTTGTAGCCCAAGGTCTGGGCGATCTCCTGGGTCTGTTTGCCCTTGATGCGGTTGATGTCCCGGGAGGAATAGTTGGTCAGTCCCACGGCGAAGGTCTGACCTTCTGGATCCATGATACTGACCGGGGCTCCCTTTTTAAAGCCACCGAAAACCTCCAGGACTCCTGCGGGCAACAGGCTTTTATGATGGTGCACCAGGGCCTCCCGGGCGCCGGCATCCACCAGGATGGCTCCTTCCGGGGAGACGTTGTAGGCCAGCCAGTACTGGCGGCTGGAAAGTTTCTGCTCCGGGGGGAGAAAGAAGGTGCCCACTTCGGCGCCGGAGAAAATTTCCGTGAGCACCCCCGGCCGGCGGCCATTGGCGATGAGGCTGGGGATACCGGCGGCCGCCGCCTTTTTGACGGCTTGGAGCTTGCTTATCATCCCACCCCGCCCCAGACGGCCAGGTCGCCGCCCCGCCGCAGACAGAAGACGGGGATCGCTGGTATTAACCAGGGTCAGAAGGGGGGCGTTAGGGTCTTCCCGAGGATCCCGGGCATAGAGGCCTTCGGTGTTGGTGAGCAGGATCAGAAGATCAGCCTCCACCAGATTGCAGATGAGAGCCGCCAGGTGGTCATTGTCCCCGAACCTGAGCTCGTCGGTGGCCACCGTGTCGTTCTCGTTGATTACCGGCACCACCCCCCATTGAAGCAGGGTGAGCAGGGTGTTCCGGGCGTTGAGGAAGCGTTTGCGGGCCGCCAAGTCGTCGTGGGTCAGAAGAACCTGGGCCACTTTGAGACCATGGGCGCCAAAGGCCTCTTCATAGGTTTGGATGAGGGTGCTCTGTCCGGCCGCGGCCACCGCCTGCTGCTGGACGATGCCGGCCGGGCGTTCCTCCAGTCCCAGTTTCCTAATACCGGCAGCCACGGCGCCGGAGGAAACCACGACAAATTGCCGGTCCAGCCGGCGCCAGGCGGCAATTTCCCCCACCAGTTGCTGGATTAATGGCAGATTGAGGCCTTCCGGGAGAGTGAGCACCGCGCTCCCCAGCTTGAGCACCACCCGTCGGGCTTTATTGAGAAAGGTGTTTCGGGAAAAACTCATTTTGACAACTAATTATCTGATATTCTTTAAGATGTGATAAAAATTATAGCATACCTCCCCTCGTCTCGGCCAGTCTAGGCCGGCATAATTAATTAATCTTTACTGCGGATTTTCCCCTGCCGTGCCGGAGGAAAAAGGGAGATCAAAGGTTCGGTGCAGAAGCGGATGGTATTTACAAAGCGACCCTGGCCGACCTGAGACTCGTGAGTTCCTCTACCAGGGCCTGCTTCAGGTGGGCAACGCCTTCCCCGGTAAGGGCAGAAAGAGGAAAGACCTTAAGCCCAAAGTCCCGGTAAGCTGCCACCACTTCTGGCAAGGGAAAATCCGGCGGTAACAGGTCAACTTTGTTCAACCCGGCAAATTTCACCTTTTGGGGGAGATCGTGGGCGAAGGCCTGCATTTCCGTCAATAACTCTTTTAGCGGGGACAAAGGTTCCGCCGGATTCAGGCTGCTGGCGTCAAGAACCGCCACGAGAAGGTGGGCCCGGCTGGTGTGTCTGAGAAAACGGTGTCCCAAACCTTTTCCCCGGTGAGCTCCGGGAATCAAGCCGGGGATCTCGGCCACTACTAGGGGTTCCTCATCTTCGGTCAGCAATGCTCCCAATTGGGGACTAAGGGTGGTAAAAGGAAAGTCCCCCACCCGGGCCCGGGAGGCGGTGAGGGCCTTGAGCAATGTGGTTTTTCCGGCGTTGGGGGGGCCCACCAGGCCCACCTCGGCCAGGATCCGAAGCTCCAGCCTAAGCCGCCGGGTTTCCCCTTTCTCTCCGGGTTGGGCGAACCTGGGGGAGCGCAGGCGGGAGGAAACAAAGTGGGCGTTGCCTTTGCCGCCCCGCCCCCCCCGGGCCACTACTAGCCGTTGTCCGGGGGCGAGGAGCTCCCCCAGAAACTCCCCGGTATCCCCGTCAAAAATCAGGGTGCCCAAAGGAACGGTGATGATTAGCGGGGCGCCGCTTTTGCCGATGCAATCCTGGCTTTGGCCGGGTTGGCCGTTTGCGGCCCTGAAATGCCGGTGGTGCCGGAAATAAGCCAGGGTCCGCACATGGGGGGAGGCCTCCAGCAGGATATCTCCGCCATGGCCGCCGTTGCCGCCGTCCGGGCGGCCCCGGGGTTCAAAGCGGGCCCGGCGGAAACTTACACATCCGGGCCCCCCTTTGCCGGCCTGGACCGTGATTTCCGCCTCGTCGGGAAAGGACTTCAACTGAGGGGATAAACGCTGACCCGTTTGCGGTCTTTGCCGAAGGACTCGAAAGCCACTACCCCGTCAATTTTGGCAAACAGGGTATGGTCCCGGCCCAGACCCACATTGAGGCCGGGGTGGAAACGGGTGCCCACTTGGCGCACCAGAATGTTGCCGGCTTTGACCACCTGACCGGCGAAGCGCTTGACGCCCCGGCGTTTTCCCGCGCTATCCCGGCCGTTTCTGGAACTGCCGCCTGCCTTTTTGTGTGCCACGTTGGTTACTCCCTGAAGGGGGCAGCCCTGTTGGGGGAAGGGGCTGCTTTTGACTAAAGCACGATTTCTTTGATTTGAATGGCGGTATAGAGTTGCCGGTGCCCCTGTTTGCGCCGGTAGTTCTTGCGACGCTTTTTCTTGAAAACCATGATCTTTTTGGCTTTGCCCTGGCGTAGGATTTCTGCCAGCACCCGGGCGCCCGGCACCAGAGGCTGCCCTACTTGGACCTCCTCGCTTTGGGCCACCAGGAGCACCTGCTCCAGGGATACCTCATCCCCCCGCTCTCCGGGGAGACGCTCCACCCGGAGAATGTCCCCAGGAGACACCCGATATTGTTTGCCGCCGGTTTGCACAATGGCGAACAAGGGATCCTCCAAAAATCATTTAACCAACTAATTTTATCTCCTGAAAAACAGCTGTCAAGAGATAGCTTTTGACAAACCAGGGGGGCGGTGCAGAAAAAATACATTTTGGACAGAGTCGTGATTTTCCCCGCAGGCCCCAAATCACCCGCCCCTCTTTCCCAACCTCTGAGCGCAACTGATTAATTTATTTTTCTTTTATCATAACTAAAGGAATTTCCGAGGAAAAAAAAGTTTATCGTCATCACTAAGGGAATTTCATCGGTTAGCTATTTTTTAAACCCTATTTCACGGCACCCTATGAAAAACTGCAAAAAAAGGAGATTGACGGAGATTATTCTGAGTCTTCAATGACAAGGGGTTTGGATGTGTCCCTTATCGAAGGCGGGATTTCACCTGCTCAGGAAATCCCCTACTCCATGGCCCAAGCAGGATTGCTGTGGCCATAATTACCTTGAACCTTCAAGGTTTCAGATGAAAGCCAAAATTAAATTTGGGCCAGTGCCTTTGACCAAAGGCGCCCTGGTAGAATAGGATACTCCCGTCAGAGGGGGTCACATGGAGGCGATCTGGGAAGTAATCAAGAGCGAGCTGAAAAAACACATTTCGCCCAGTGGTTATTCTCTATGGATCGAACCATTGCGCCCGGAAACGGGAGCTCCTGGTGAACTCCAGCTTATCTGTCCCAACCCCTTTGCCCTCAGGTGGGTTCAGACCCACTACCTGCCTCTCATCCAGCAGGGACTGGTGCGTTTGGGACAGCCCCTCACCGTGAGGCTAATGGCCTCCCGGCCGGGAGCCAAAAAGTTTTTGCCCTCGGGGACCGCACAGCTCTCTTTGCCCTTAGCCGGTCCCAAAAATGGCCGGGGTCGCAGCCTTAACCGGGAATTCACCTTTGCCCGGTTTGTGGTGGGGGGGTCCAACCGTCTGGCTTATCATGCCTCTGAGGCTTTGGCCCGAAGTGATACTTTTTTCAACAATATCCTGTTCATTTCTTCTGGCCCGGGGTTGGGGAAAAGCCATCTTTCCCAGGCGGTGGGCAATTGCTGCACCACCTCGGTGCCGGCGGCGTCGGTCCTTTATGTCACCGCCGAGGACTTCGCCAACGACATGGTGCGGGCCCTAAAAAGCGGGCAGATGGCGCGCTTTAAGGAACGCTACCGGGGGGAATGCGAGGTCCTCCTCCTAGAAGAGGTCCAGTTTCTGAGCGGCAAGGAAAAGATCCAGGCCGAGCTGTGCTTTACATTAGACACTTTGCTGGAGCGCCGCAAGAAACTGGTGATCACCAGTTGCTACCTCCCCGGAGAGATCAGTCACATCTCCAAAGAGTTGCGCTCCCGCCTCACCGGAGGGCTCATCACGCCCATCGGTCCTCCGGACTATGCCACCCGGGTGAACATTCTCACCCGAAAGGCGGAAGACCGGGCCGTCTCCGCTCCCCTGCCAGTCATTGAATATTTGGCGGAACACATCACCGGGGATGTCCGCCGCCTCGAGAGTGCCCTGGATTGCTTGGTGGCCCGCTCCACCCTGCTCAACGAGCCGGTGACCCTGAGTCTGGCCCAGGAGGTGCTCCAGGATTTGAAGGCCATAACCCCCCGCCTTACCGTGAGCCATATTCAGCAGGTGGTCTGTGATTTTTATCAGGTAAGCCTCAGGGAATTACTGGGTCGGGGGCGGCAGAAGAAACTGGTGCGGGCCCGGCAGATGGGTCTGTACTTCTCCCGGCTCTATACCCAAAAATCCGTGGTGGAACTGGGACGCCTGTTTAAGCGCAGTCATGCTGCGGTACTGCACGCCCTGCAGACCCTGGAGCGTGATCGGCAGCTGCATCAGCGGGTGGAACAGGAGGTGAAATTCCTGGGGGAAAAGCTGGCCCAGGCTCAGGTCAGGCTGGGGGAACAATCAGGGCCCATTCTTCACAGCGATGTTTGATGACGCGGCCTTCCACGATGAAGACGATATCCTCGGCGATGTTGGTGGCCAGATCCGCAATGCGTTCCAGGTTCCTGAGGATAATGATGAAGTGATGCAGTCTAGTCACCCAGCGGGATTCGGCGATCATGGCGTCCAGAATTTTTTGGGTGTACTCGTCGTCCAGAAGGTCCACTTCCACATCCCGTTGACACACCTGGATGGCCAGCCGCGGGTCCTGCTGGACAAAGGCCTCGATGCTGGTGCGCACCATGCCCAAAGCCAAATCGGCCATGACCTTCAGGTCAATGGGCAGCTCCAACGGGGGCCGGGTATTTAACTCCAGGGCCCGTTCGGCGATATTCACCGCCTGGTCCCCGATGCGTTCCAGCTCGGTGGCGATGCGCATGGCGGCGGTGATCAGCCTCAGGTCAGTGGCCAACGGCTGCCTGAGGGCCAGAAGTTTGAAGGCCTTTTCCTCGATCTCCAGCTCCAGGCGGTTTAAATTGATGTCGTCGGTGATGACCTCCCGGGCCAGATCAGAATTGCGGGTGGTGACGGAGAGCACGCTTTTCTGAACCGCGGTTTCCGCCGAGGTGGCCATCCGCAAAAGGTTCTGCTTGAGGTCTTCCAGTTCCTGATCAAATTGCCTGGGAATCCTTGCGGGCGTCACCATCTACCCACCCCTTTTTCCATTTCCTACCATAATTCACTATATTATGGTAAATCGAATTGATCTGAGATTTCCTTTAACTAAATTTCTACCAAAAAAAAGACGGTTTGACAAAAAATTTAAAACTTTCTCCCTTTAGGGTCGGAGGTTTTAACTAATGAGCCGGATTCCGGAGATAGATCCATGAAAGTGGCCATTGTCGGTCCCGGGGCATTGGGCTGTTTCCTGGCGGCCCGGTTTGCCCTGGCCCGCATTGATGTCCGCTTAGTGGACCACCGACAGGACCGGGGTTTACTGTTGCAAGACCAGGGTATTCTGTTGCGTTCCCCGGAGGGCGCCATGGTTGCGGTGCCGGTGCCGGTGGGGCTGGCGGCCGGAATACCCCCGGTGGATTTGGCAATCCTTACAGTCAAGGCCCATCAGACTGCGGCTGCGGTTCAAGACCTGCCCCGATTGCTGCACCCTCAGGGGTTGGCCCTGACCTTGCAGAACGGCTTGGGAAATCTGGAACAGATGGCCGCGGTTCTGGGCCCGGAGCGCCTTCTGGCCGGGGTCAGTTTCCTTGGCATCACCCGCCTGGGGGAGGGGGAGGTCCTCCTGGCCGGAATGGGACCCACTTACATCGGAGCCCCTTCCGGGTCCAAGGCTGGTCGTGACCGGATTCAGGAGATAGTACAGCTCTTTCATCAGGCCGGGCTTCCCTGTGAAGCCCGGGATGATATCGGGACGATGCTTTGGGAAAAGCTCCTGGTGAATGTGGGCATCAACCCCTTAACCGCCCTTTTACGGGTCCGGAATGGGGTCCTGCCTTCCCTGCCCTCCGGCTGGGAAACGGCGGTGGCGGCAGCCGCCGAGGCCTTGGCGGTGGCCCTGGCCGAAGGCTATGAGCTGCATTTAGACCCGGAGACCCGGTTGCGGGAAGTTTGCCGGGCCACCGGCGCCAACCGCTCCTCCATGCTACAGGACGTCCTGGCGGGTCGCCCAACTGAGATTGAGGCCCTGAATGCCCAGGTGTGGGCCCGGGGGGAAAAATTGGGGGTGCCCACCCCGGTAAACCGGCTCCTCACCATTCTCCTCCGAGCCCTGGAGGAAGCCCGTCAAGCTCGGGAGGAAGGTGGAGGGCCGCCCCTCTGATGCCGGCCGCCTTCTCCGGTTTTGATTTTTCCCCCACAAGGTAATGGACCGGCAGCCGCCTTCAGCTGCCTTATCAGCTCTGGAAGAAGGGGAGACGCACCAAAAGAGTGAAGCCGTTTAAGGAAAGCAAGACCCCCAGCCCGGCGAAACCGAAGGAGATGTAATATATAAAGGCGTTGCCGGAGATGATGGCCACCGAGGCCATAACGATGGCGATCTGCAACAGGACCTCGGCATAATCAAAGTAGGGGTCCTTGTCCCGATTGAGGTCCCGCTCCCGTTCCAGCTCCCGGGCTATCTTTTCAATATCTTTCTTTTCCTGGTTGAAGCGTTTTTCTTCTTCAGCCAGGGTGGTGATGTAATTCTGCCATTTGGCTTTGAGTTCCGGTTTAAGAGTCTCCCCCCGTTCCAGCAGGTCTAATTCCGCTCTGAGCCTCTGGCTGCGGTAATGATGCTCCCTCAAGACCTTGGCCTGATAATAGGCCCATTGATTGGAGGCCTGTTGCTGGGCCAAAAGCATCTCTTTCATGGCGTTGTTGCCCCCCAAGGAAGTGATGGCCAGGAAGACCGCGTAAACTGCGGTGGTGAGGGCCACACGCCGGGTAAATCTTTTTCCTTTGGCCTCCTCCAGTTCTTCCACTTCCGGCAGTTCGATTTCCGCCATCGACAGCATCCCCCTTTTTACCCAAGAGCCTGAGATGTTCTAACGGATAAGAAGCAGCTTGAGATCTTAAGAGCCAGCAAAACCGGACAAAAGACCTCCAGACGCCCACAGTTATGAGGCTTTCCTCTTTTGACTTCTCTCTTAAGGGGTTAGGGCGGTTTCAGGATAGCAGATATATTTCGGTCTGGAAACCCCAGACCGTGGGGGAGATCGATGGAAGGCAAGGTCTTTGGTCCGCCAGCCTATGCTACCTCTGTCATTCGGCCAGTGCCGTCATCAGTCCGGCCACGGCGATGAGCCCGAAAGGCAAGGCCCGTTCATCAGGGTTGAATTCCGGCGAATGGAGGGGGTGACCTTTGGTGCCAGGGGTGCGCACTCCCAGGAAAAAATAAAAAGCCGGTACTTTGGCGGCAAAATAGGAGAAATCCTCGCTTCCCATGGCCGGGGAGTGGGGCTGCAGGCTTCGGGGACCCAGGAGACGGCGCAGAATCTCCACCGCCCGGTCGGCCAAGCGGGGGTCGTTGCGCAGGATGGGATAAATGGTCCGGTGACTGAGGTCGATCCGGGCCCCGGTGGCTTTAGCCAAACCTGCCAGGTGCCGTCTGAGACCGGCTAGAACCTGCTGTCGCACCGAATCCTGGAGGTACCGCAGGCTGCCCTCCAAAGTCACCTTATCTGCCAGGATATTGAAACGCTGCCCTCCCTGAATTTTCCCGAAGGTGAGGACTACGGGGTGGCGGGAGTCCACTTCCTGGGAAAGAAAGGCCCTGGTCTGGATAAAGGCCAGAGCTGACACCAAGATGGGATCCACTCCTCGGTGGGGGGTGGCTCCGTGCGCGGGTTTGCCCATGATATGGAGAATCAGGTGGTCGGAACCCGCCATGACCACCTCCCGGCCATAACGCAGGTGGCCCACATCCAGGGTGGGGGCTACATGCAGGCCGATGATGGCGTCAACCCTGGGGTTTTCCAGCACCCCGGCCCGGACCATGCCCTGAGCCCCGCTGTCCTCCCCTCTGGGGGGGCCTTCCTCCGCAGGCTGGAGGATGAATCGGTAGGAGCCGGCCAGCCGGTCCTGGAGGGATTTCAACAGGCGGGCCGCGCCCAAAGCCAGGGCTAAATGAAAGTCGTGGCCGCAGGCATGCATCACTCCTTTAACCCGGGAGCGCCAGGGCACTTCCACCTGTTCATCCAAAGGCAAGGCGTCCATATCGGCCCGGAAGGCCACGGTTTTACCGGGGCGGACTCCGGGCAGGGAAGCGACCACCCCATTCCCGGCAATGCCGGTTTTGACTTCCAGGCCTAGACCGGCAAGGTAGTCGGCGGCCACCCGAGCGGTACGCTCTTCCTGGTAAGAGAGTTCCGGATTCTGATGAAAATCCCGTCGAAGAAGCACAAGTTCTTCGGTCAAAGCCTCAGCCCGTTTTTTGATTTCCGGAAAAATTTCCATAAGTAGCCGCCGATCTCCGGTCTAACAAAACGGAATTTGCATGGTCTGGAACTGGGTTTCGCCGGTGGCCGGAACAGGAGACCAGTCCGGGTTCCCCCAGGTTGCCTTGCACAGTGAAGGTGGGCCCCAGAAACTGCTCAATTACCCAGATGTTAGTGAGCAAATGCCTGGTGACCTCCTCGGTGGTAAAGGCGGAGGGCCCCCGGGCCAAGGCCAGGTAAAGGACCACCTGGTCCGCCAGGTGACGGTCCAGGGCGGCCTGCCGGGCCTTGAACCGGTCAAAGGCCGCCGCGGCTTCGTCGGCCACCTGTTCCGCTGGTTTTCCTCGAGCCCCCAAAGCATGAAACCCGGCCCGGGGTCCATAGATAAAAACGAAACTTCCGGGATCCAGGCCTTCGGCCGTCACCTCGGTAATGGGGAAATCCTTTCCCAGACGCTCCTTCAGGCGCCGGGCCTGACGGTGAATCACATGCTCCGGCACCCGGCAGCCGGCGGACAGGCCCCGGAAACCAGCGGGCTCAGGCGGGGTCAGCCATTGTTGTCCGCTAAACCCAGACGCCGGAGCCACTGTTACCTTAATTTCCCCCCCGCCCCGGGGGTACCAGCCCCAACGGTTGAGACTCAGGGTAACCCGGCCCCCCAGCTCTGCCAAAGCCGGCAGAAAGACCTGCATGATGTAGTGCACGGGAGGACTCCAGGGTACATGGGTCCCGCCCCGCAAAGTCATGGTGGTGGGCTCCCGGGCCGCCAGCAAGGGGGGCAAAAGGGTCTGAAGCACCAGAGTGACAGAGCCAGCACTCCCTATCACCTCCCCCACATCAAACACGTAGTTTCCGCCCCGGGGGGCTCGGGGCCGGAAGGTGAGGTCCCGGCTGCCCAGGGTGGCTCCTTCCAGTTCCCCGCCGGTGACTTGCGCCACTGCCCGGACCGCGGTAAGGTGCTGGGCCCTAAGACCCGGTTTTTCCCGGCCGGCCCGGATATTGGTGATCCTGACCGCCTCTCCCAAAAGCGCGGCAAGGGAAAGGGAGGTCCGGACAATCTGCCCGCCTCCCTCTCCGTAAGAACCATCAAGGCAAAGCATCAGTCTTCCAACAAGAAGATTACTTCCATTTCCACCCTAAAGGTGTGAATTTTGTTGTCCTTCACCGACACCCGCATGTCCACCACCCGCATCCCGGTAATGCCTCGCAAGGTTTTAACGGCGCGGTTGAAGCCTACCTGGATGGCGTCTTCAAAACTGGTGGGGGATTCGGCAATAATATGGGTTACTCTGGCCACTTGGGTACTCATAACCGCTTCCTCCTTGCAGGGCATTGACCCGGGCTTGGAAGCCCGTCTCCCGCCGCGTGGCGGCCGGCTGGTTATATGGTAAGAATAACCAGGGAAAAAGCAAGGGAAACCCGGTAACCCAACCGGGTTAAAGGGTATATGAGACCGTGGGAACCCCCAAAGATCCTTAAGGAGGGCATCCAGAAAACAGTTGAGTCAATTCAGGTTTCTTTGGTCCAGAATCCGTGCCCTTTGACCGCATTCCTTCCCCGGTCCCTTTGGGCCAACAGGGTATTGACTTCTAAAACGGCCAAGGCTGGTTTATAATTTTTGAAACCGGGTGATTGACCCTAAAGTTTGGCCGGGGGCCTCTAAGTTCACGGCTTGATTCTAAGAGAATGGCCAGTCCTATGAAATATGTCATCCTGATCGGCGACGGCATGGGGGATTACCCCATAAAGGAGTTGGAGGGGAAAACCCCGCTGGAGGCGGCGGCCACCCCAAATCTGGACCGCCTGGCAGGCGAAGGGGAGTTGGGCCTGGCCCGGACCATTCCTCCAGGACTAGACCCGGGAAGCGATGTGGCCACCTTGGCCATCATGGGTTATGATCCGGTTCGCTACCACACGGGTCGCGCCCCTCTGGAGGCCGCGGCTTTGGGAGTGATGCTAGCCCCCCACGAAGTGGCCTTCCGCTGCAACCTGGTGACCCTCAGGCACTCGGATGGGGCCATTTTCATGGAAGACTACGCCGCCGGCCATATAACCAGCGAGGAGGCGAAAGAGCTCATCCGGGCTCTGGAGGTGGCGCTGGGGGGAGGCGGTCGCCACTTTTACCCGGGGGTGAGCTACCGTCATCTTTTGGTCTGGGACAAGGGGGAGGCCTCCTGGAGAACCTATCCCCCCCACGACCACTCAGGTCAGGAGGTGGGGCATCTCTTTGTCACGGATGGCCCGGAGGCTCCCCTTTGGGAACTGGTAAGGGCTTCCTGGCCCATCCTGGCTGGACACGAGTTGAACCGCCGCAGGATGGCCACGGGGAAGCCTCCGGCCACCTCCATCTGGCTCTGGGGCCAAGGTCGGCCGCCGGCCTTGCCAACTCTTTCTGAACGCTATGGCCTCACGGGAGCAGTGATTTGCGCAGTGGACCTTGTCCGGGGAATTGGCTTGTATGCCGGGTTAACCCCAATCCAGGTGCCCGGAGCCACCGGGTATCTCGATACCAATTACGAAGGCAAGGTTCAGGCCGCCCTTTCGGCTTTACAGGATCAGGACCTGGTGTTTCTCCATGTGGAGGCCCCGGACGAAGCCGGACATAAGGGGGACGCGCACCTTAAAATTACAGCCATCGAGGATTTCGACCGCCGAGTGGTGGGGCCTCTCATGGAGGGTCTGAAAAAGCTGGGAGACCATCGGGTGCTGGTCATGTGCGACCACCTGACTCCGGTGGCCGTGAGGACCCACACTCCAGAGCCGGTGCCCTTTGTGCTTTTTGACTCCCGGAGGTCCCAAAACCAGAGCCGCCCATACTCAGAAACTGCGGCCCAAAAAACCGGCCTGTTAGTGGACCGGGCCGCCGACCTGCTCCCGCGGCTGTTGGAGCGGGCCTGAGATAGGGGGAGGAAAGGAGCCTGAGAGCCTCTTCCTCTCCCCCATCACCCTCCATCGTTGTAAGCCTCGTGGAGGAAAAGTGGCCTTGTCCCCCTTCTCCCGGTTAACTTCCCACCATAAAAGTTAGGGGGAAACAAAGGGGTCGTGGCCCTCAGCCGGCCCCCCGCATTGGCTGGTCGTTCTCCACCAGGTAACTCACGGCATTCTGGAAAACCATCAGGCCGGGCGCGGGGAGGTCGGGGTATGGCAGGCCCTGACGGCGGTAATTTTCCTTGTCCCAGGTCCAGGTGGGGTGCTGGGTGGCAGTGATGGCTGCCTCAGGGTGGGGCATGAGGCCGAGAACCCGGCCGCTGGGATCGCAGATGCCGGCGATGTCCAAAAGCGAGCCGTTGGGGTTTTCCGGAAAACGGCCTTCCGCAGGTTCCCCGGTAGGGAGGGCATAGCGCAGGACGATCTGCCCCCGGCTTTGCAATTCTGTCAATATATCAGGCTCAGCGAAAAATTTCCCTTCGCCGTGCCGTATGGGAAGCTCCAGGTGGTCAAGGCCCCGGGTAAAAACACAGGGACTCTCGGGACTTACCCGAAGGTGGACCCAGGCATCCCGGAAATTGCCGCAGTCATTGGGGATAAGGGCCACCAGCCGCTCCCCTTCCCGGCCCGGGAGATTGGGGAGCAGACCCAAATTCACCAGCACCTGAAAGCCATTGCAAATGCCCAGGACCAGACGGCCGGCCGCCACGAATTCCTGCAGGGCCTGACCCAGGGCCAATTTCAACCGCAAGGCCAGAATGACCCCGGCACCGTGTTCGTCTCCCCAACTAAAACCGCCAGGCACTGCCAGTAGGTGATAGTCCCACAAGATGGCGGGGTTGGCCAGCAGGTCGTGGGTGTGCACCCTGACCGCCTCGGCCCCGGCCTGGTTCAGGGCGAACGCGGTTTCGTGGTCGCAGTTCAAGCCGTAGCCATAAAGAACCAAGGCTTTGGGCTTGGGGCCGGAATTTTGGGTATATGCTTTTCGGTTTTCGGTTCTAACCGCGGGCATGGTTCGAGCCAGAAGGAGGTCTCGGTGCCGCCCCAAAAGGCCGCTTAACCCTCCAAGGGCAAAGAGAAGGTAAGCCTAGGGGAGGCGCGAAAATTCCCGGCCCTCAGGCCCTCCCCTAAAGCAAGCTTCTATCCCTTTATTTTTTACCGCCTTTTTTCTTTTTGCCGGCTGCGGCGCGTTTTTCCTGGCGTTTTTGTTTCTGGACCTCCAGTTCGATGACCTTTTCCCGCTGAATAGCTACTCTTTTCACCTCTTTACGCCAGGCGAAGATGATGGGGCTGGCCACAAACACCGAGGAGTAGGTGCCCACCAACACCCCGAGGAGCATGGCCAAGGCGAAATCCTCCAGCACCACGCCCCCGAAGAAGTACAAGGCCAGGCACACCAAAAAGACGGTGACGCTGGTGACGATGGTGCGGGACAGGACCTCATTGACGCTCTCGTTAATGATCTCGGCCAGGGTTCCCCGGCGCCGGGCCAGGTTTTCCCGGATGCGGTCAAAGACCACCACGGTGTCGGTAAGGGAGTAGCCGGCGATGGTCAAGAGCGCGGTGACCACCAGCAGGGTGATTTCCCGGTCAAGGAGCCAAAAAACTCCGAGAACCGCCAACACATCATGGAAAGTGGCGACGGCCGCGGCCACCCCGAAAATGAACTCGAAGCGCCAGGCCAAGTAGGCGATGATGCAGACAAGGGAAATGACTATGGCGATGATGGCCTTCTGGCGCAGGTCCCGGCTCACCGAGGCCCCGATCTCGGTGGTGCCCTCCACCTTAAATTTATTTTGCGGCAAGGCCTGGTTGAGGATCTGATTCAGCTTGTCGGCCATCTGTTCCACGGTCTCCTGGGTCTTCTTCAGCTTGATCATCAGACCCTTGCCGGCTTCCAGTGGTTGGATTTCCGCATGTCCCCAGCCTTCACGGTTCAGGGCGCTGCGCACCTCAGTCACCGTAAAGGGCTGGGCGGCGCTGAACTGCACCATGGCGCCGCCGGTGAACTCCACCCCCAGGTTGCCCTTGCCGAACCAGGCGAGCATTAAAAAGGCGGTGATTCCCAAGAAGGAGAGAATTCCCGAAGCCGCAAAGGCGTAATAGCGTTTGCCGATGAAGTCCAGATTGGGCTTTTTGAAAAGCTCAAAAAAGCTCAGGTTTTTAAGCCAGCGCTTCAAAATGGTCCAGTCATACACCACCCGGGTGCCAAAAAGGGCGGTGAACAGGTTCAATGTGACGCCCAGGGACAGGGTGACAGCAAAACCCTTGATGGGGCCGGTGCCGAAGATAAAGAGCACCAGTGCGGTGATGAGAGTGGTGACGTGGGAATCCACAATGGTCCAGAAGGCCTTGTCATAGCCGCCATCGATACCAGCCTTCAGAGGTTTACCGGCCTGAAATTCCTCCCGCATGCGCTCATAAATCAGGACGTTGGAGTCCACCGCCATGCCGATGGAGAGGATGATGCCGGCGATCCCGGGGAGGGTGAGGGTGGCGTTGAATAATGACAGGGCCCCCAGAAGCATGATGACGTTCAGTACCAGGGCATAGTCCGCCACCACTCCGGAAAAGCGGTAGTAGAAGATCATGAAGCCTACCACCAGGAGAGTCCCCAGGATGCCGGAGATAAGTCCTTTGCGGATGGAATCCTGGCCCAGGGTGGGCCCCACGGTGATGTCCTGCACGATCTTGACGCTGGCCGGGAGAGCCCCGACTCTGAGCACTGTGGCCAGGTCGGCGGCTTCCTCCGGGGTGAAGGAACCGGTGATACGGGCCTCGCCTTTGGGGATGCGCTCCTGGATGACCGGCGCTGATTTCACCACTTCGTCCAGGATGATGGCCAGTCGCCGTTTGACATTGTCCCGGGTGATGCGGTCGAACTCCTGGGCCCCCTCGGGGTTGAAGTGCACCAGGACGGCGATTTCGGTTACATCCGGCCGGACTTTGGCATTGTCCACCCGGTCGCCGGTCATAAGCACTTTCTTCTTGAGTAAAATCGGGGTCTTGATCACCCGTTTGGTGTCGGGATCCCGGCGCTCCTCGAAATAGACTTCGGTGTCCGGAGGGAGCTTGTCGGCCAGGGCCCGGTTCACTTCCGCCCGGTTGTAACGGTCCTTGAGACGGCCGTCCCGCTCGGCCGCATCGATGAGCTCCTCCAGATTGACCGGGGTTTCATCGTACACCAGTTTGAATTCCAGCTGGGCCGTCCCCTTGATGAGGTTACGGGCCCGGGCTGGATCCTGGATACCCGGAAGTTGGACCACAATCTGGTCGGAGCCCTGGGGCACGATGACCGGTTCGGTAACCCCGAACTGGTCAATGCGGTTGCGCAGGATCTCCAGACTGCGCCGGAGGGTGTCTTCCTTGAAAGACTCGATCTCTTTGGGCCGGAGGGTCAGGGTATAAGCCTGTCCGCCGTTCAACGGCCGGGGGCCTTGAACCTCCAGTTTGGGGAAGCGGTCCTTGATGAGATTCAAAAAGACTGTCTGGTCGCTGGCTTTCAGCAAAGTGACGGGAAGGGCTTTGTTTTCCACCTCCCCCACCTTCAAGGCGATTTTCTGACGGTCCGCCAGCCCCGCCAGGTTCCGGGCGGTGCGGTTCAGTTCATTGGTGATGGCCTGTTCCAGGTCAACTTCCAGGACCAGGTGCATACCGCCTTTGAGGTCCAAACCCAAGTTCAGACCGCGGCTTAAGTATTTCTCCCACCAGGACGGCAAAGACACCGGGAAGGAGGGAAGGACTAGTAAGATGGAGATAACCGTTAACAGAAAAAGAAATAAGAATTTGAGACGGACGGCACGCAACATCCGCAGCACTCCTTGGAAGTCGGGAACGAAGCCCGACCGGGCAGGTCTTTTTGGGTAAAATCTCAGGCAGGGCCAGCAGGACTTGCCTTTATCATGTGAAACTTATAGGAGTGTAAGGTAACTGTCAAGGGAATGGATGAGATAACTCCCGCTTCCGCCTTCAGTCATTCTCCGGCCCATGCCCCACAAAATAGAAATCCATCTGGGGCAGCCTAAGGCAAGTGAGAAAATTGCCGTACACCAGACCGGTGTCAATGCCGATTTTATTGGGAAGAACGAGGGGCTGCCGGAAAGGGGTGTGGCCGAAGACCACCTGTTGGCCGAAATTCTCGGATGAGGCGATAAACTCTCCCCGGATCCACAAGAGGTCCTCTTCCACCTGTTCCTCTAAAGGTATTCCCGGTCGCAGGCCGCCGTGCACGAAGATATAGTTTTCGGTAACATGATATGGCCGCAGTTCCTGAAAGAAGCGGGCATGGTCGGGGGGGAGCACCAGAGTGCTTTCTTTATCCCAGTCTTTGCCCCAGTAATCTTTCAGGGTGCTGGCACCGCCGTTGAAGAGGAAAAGCTCCCGGTCCTTGCCCGCCAGAAAGTCCAGAAACATGGCCTCGTGGTTCCCCTTGAGAAAAACGAGGCGATTGGCAGGAAAGCGGGCTTTCAGGCCCAGAAGATAGTCCACCACTCCCTTGGACTCCGGCCCCCGGTCAATGTAATCCCCCATGAAAATCAGGGTGTCCCGGTCAGGGTCGAGCTCCAGGTGCTCCAGGAGACGTTTCAGAGGGGAAAGACAGCCGTGGAGGTCACCGATGACATAGAGATCGCCGTTCATGGAAATTATCGAAGGAAGCTTTCGGAGGCCAAGGGATTTTGGTTTCCCACCATCATTTACTCCCCTTACCGCCTTATAGCCACCTGAACAGTTTTTCCCGGCGGTCCAGGCGGGTCAGGCCCGCCTCCCGGGCGGCACGGTGGGCCTGGGCCAGCTCTTCCTGGGTGGGGAAACGGTTCAGGGAGGGATGTTCAAAGGCCCGGCCACAGGGGCGGTATTGGGCCATCACATTGACATAGGTGTTGGGGGAAAGCTCTTCGGCCAGGAATTTCATGACCTCCCGGGTGCCGGCCAGGTTGTCCGGCAGCACCAGATGCCGCACCAAAAGGCCCCGTTGGGCAATACCGTTCTCGTCCAGGACCAGATCCCCCACCTGCCGGTACATTTCTTTGAAGGCGGCCCGGGCCACCTCCGGATAATCGGCGGCGGCACAAAGCTGCCCCGCCACTTCCGGATCCCAGAACTTGAAGTCGGGCATGTAGATGTCAATGACCCCGTCCAGGATTTTCAAGGTTTCCACCGCGTCGTACCCCCCGGTGTTATAAACCAGAGGGACATTGAGACCCCCCTCAATGGCATAGGGCAGGGCCTCCAGAATCTGGGCCACCTGATGGCTGGGGGTGACAAAATTGATGTTGTGGCAGCCCTGCTTTTGTAAATACACCATGATGGCCGCCAAATCCCGGGCGGTGATTTCCTCCCCTTCGCCGCCGTGACTGATTTCCCAATTCTGGCAGAAGATGCAGAACAGGTTGCAATGAGTAAAAAAGATGGTGCCGGAGCCGCGGCGCCCCACCAGAGGATCCTCCTCTCCGAAATGGGGCCCGTAGGAAGATACCACCGGCTGGTCCCCGGTGCGGCACAGACCCCGCTCGCCGTGATGCCGATCCACCATGCAACGGTGGGGACAAAGGGTGCATTGGTTCAGGATGTCCGAAGCGGCCTGGATTTTGCCATCCAGGAGTCCCAGGCGGTAAGTTTCAAGATAGACGGGCTCCCACATGGGGGTTTCCTTCGAGGGCGGATTAAGGGAAAAGGGCCAGACCTGGGTGGCGGGGGACCTTAGCGCTTTTCCCTAAAAAATTACTTCTTTAACCTATCAAAGAACTGCGGCCTTGGCAACGCCGCAGGGATAAAACCCTTGGATGGCTTAACCCTCCCCCATTTGACAAGAGGCCCCGGAAAAGAATAATTTAACAATTTTAAGAAGAAGAGATTATGGCTTTTGGAAGAAACCAAGTACAGAAAGGAGAACGGTGCCCCTCATGAAGCCTAGTCGCAGGGCTTTTTGGGTCTTTGTCTTGGTGGCCTTTGGAGCCATTTGTCCGCCTTTGGCTCCCGAGGCCAAGGAAAAGGTGGAGATCGTTCCCGAATCCCTTCCCAAAATCCTCCGGGAGGGGGCTGCCAGTCTGGAACAGGAGATCAGCGCCTTAAAAAACCGTTTGGAGATGGCCCAGCAGGACGTGAAGGACACTGACAAGGAATTGTTGCAACTGCGGGCCCAGGTAGCCACTCTAAAAGCCTCCTTGGCGGTGAGGGAACTTAACCTGAAGCAGACCCAGGAAGCCCAGGAGACTTTGACCAGTAAAGCCCAGATTCTCCCCGAGCGGATTAAACAGGTCCAGCAACAACGGAGCGAGCTGGCGTTACAGGAAACCGCCCGCGCCGAGGCCTTCCAGGCTCTGCGTGTGGAAATCGGCCGTCTGGAAGCCGTTAAACATCCGATTTGGCGCCAACCGGAGGTGCGCCAGTCGTATCTGCGGTTTCAGCAACTGGCCCAGCAATACACCGCCGCTACTGCCCGTTTGGGGGAGCTTCTGGATAAGCGGCTGAAACTCCTGGAGGAAGAAGCTCACCTCCTGGAGGACACCCGGAATCAGCTCAAAGGGTATCTGGAGGAAGTTTGGAAGGCGGAACTGCTCAAACGCCAGGCTCCGGTATCCCTCAAAAAACGGTGGACTCAGACCTGGACCGCCCTGAGGGAGCTGCCGGAACGCCTCCGCCAATATATCGGCCAGTTGTGGAGCTCGGAGGAGCTGCCTTCCCTGGTCCTCGCCAAAGCTGCCCCCCTGGTGGGTCTCCTGGGCCTTTTATTTCTCCTGTTATGGGGCGCTCGCCGGTTGCGACTGGCACTCCTCCCCGGTCTGACATCCTGTCAAGCGGTCGAGGAGGAGCGTGGTCTTCGGGTGGTGATGGAGGTGGCGATTGTGCTTCTATCCCACCTTTACCATCTGAGCCTGTTTCTCTGGGTTTTACTGGCCGTCTGGATTCTGGGTTTCGGGAACACCCGGGGGGGGAGTCTGTTAGTAACCGCCTTGGCCGTCTGGGTAGCCCTCAAGATGGGATTTCGGATGGTGCAGGCGATATTCCAGGGAAAGGACATAAATGGCCTGTTGCCCCTGGACCAGGGAACCGCCAGGTTTTACCGGCGGCAGTTGAAATGTCTTTTGCTGTTTGTCCTGCTTTTTGGAGTTTTGGGCCTGCGGACTGCCTCACTCCTAGAATTGGAGCCCCAAAGCCGTCAGGTCCTGGGAGAGCTCTTTCAGGTGGGCCTGCTTATCTGGGCCATTTGGCTGCTGCGCCCCAAGCGGCTTGACCCCTTGCGCCTGGAACTGCCCGGCCCTGCCTGGATAAGAAAACGATGGTTTTTCCAGGGCCTCCGGGCCCTGGTGCTTTTGGTTCTGGGTGCCATTCTCCTTTTCAGTCTTTTGGGCTTTCAGAATCTTTCGGCTTATGTGGCCGAAGGTGGCGCTCTCAGCGGCTTGGTCGTAGTCCTGTTCTGGCTGGTTTGGCAGGGTCTGGCCACCATCCTCCGCTTTGTCCTTCATCCGGACCTGGGTTGGCTGGGGCAGAAGTACCCATCAATCCGGGATCGCCTTCACCGTTTTTATCCCACAGTCAAAAGGACGACGGCTGTTTTGCTGACAGTCCTGGGGACTTTGGTCATCCTGCAGTTATGGGGGCTCGAGGCCGGGGATATGGCCCGGTATCTAACCTGGCTAAACCGTGGCCCGTCCCTGGGCTTCCTGCAATTGACTCCGGTTAACCTAATGCTGGCCGGATTGACCGTATATGTGGGACTCTGGTTCTCCCGCTTCCTCAAAAGTTTGCTGGAAACCCGCTTTTATCCCAGGACCGATTGGGACCAGGGAATCCGGTACACCATTTCCACCACCAGTCATTATGCCATTTTGTTGCTGGCCGGCATTATGGCTCTGAATTTTCTAGGATTTCCCCTCACCAACCTGGCTTTGGTGGCCGGGGCCCTGGGAGTGGGCATTGGCTTTGGCCTGCAGAACATCGTCAACAATTTTGTGAGCGGCCTCATCCTGTTGTTTGAACGGCCCATCAAAGTAGGGGATCTTCTGGTTATCGACGGCCACTGGGGCCGGGTGAAGGAAATCCGCGTCAGGAGCACCACCTTTGAGACCGTGGACCAAGCGGTCATCATTATCCCCAACTCTGAACTTTTGGCCCACAAAATCATCAACTGGACCAAATACGGGAAGCGCCCCAGCCGATTGACGCTGGAGGTGGGGGTCTCCTATGGGGCCGACGTGCACCTGGTCACCCGGGTGCTTCACGACCTCTGTCTGGCCAATCCCCGGGTCCTTAAGGAGCCGCCGCCCCAGATTTATTTTCAGGCATTTGGGGATAGCGCCCTCACCTTCATTGTCCGGGTGTTTGTGAAGTCCCCTGAGCCCCGGGAACGGAATGCGGTGACCCATGAATTAAATACTGCAATTCACGCGGCCTTTCGGGAGCACGGCATTGAGATCCCCTTTCCTCAGCGGGAAGTGCACCTGAAAACCTGGCCGACTTCTTCCCCTCCCCCCGTTCTCCTTTCGGGAGGAATGGAATAATGACGCCCCTTATCCTAAGCTGCCGCCTGAGGGAGGCGGCCGCTGCCCGTGGAGTTGACCTGGCGGGGATCCAGCCTCTGGCCGGAGATGGCTCGGAGCGGCGGTTTTTCCGGCTGCCGGGAGAGTCCAACCTGATACTCTTGTATCAGCCTCGGCCGCCTGGTAACGGGGTTAATGAAAACGACTCTTATTTTTTCATCGGCCGCCATCTTTGGGCCCTGGGGGTGCCGGTCCCGGAAATCCATGAATACTGCCGGGAGGAAGGCTGGCTCCTCCTGGAGGATGTGGGTGATCGGAGTCTTTTCGGGGCGGTGGCAAAGACCCGGGATGAAAACCTGATATTGAAGTGGTATCAAAAGGCCCTGGAGATATTGCTCCACCAGCAGGTGGCAGGTAAACAGGGCTTCAATCCGGCATGGTGTTTTGACACTCCGAGAATTACCCGGGACTTTCTTTGGGAGCGGGAGTGCCGTTATTTTGTCAGGGCCTTTCTTCAAGGGTATCTGGGGCTGGAGGTGGGGGAAAGAGATTTGGCCCCGGATTTCGCCCACCTCCTGGCGCGGGCCCGTCCTGAAACCGAAACCTTCTTTCTGCACCGGGATTTTCAGTCCAAAAACCTCTTCCTCAAAGGAAAAAGTCTCCGGATTTTAGATTTTCAGGGGGGAAGGCTGGGGCCTCTGGGTTACGATGTGGCGGCTCTTCTTATTGACCCTTATGTGAACCTAAGCAAAAAGAGGCAGGAGACCTTGTTACAGGAGTATGTAAAATTGCTTAAGGCCCGGTGCTTTTGGGCTTCCGAAAAATTCGAAGAAAACTATCCCTATCTGGCTTTATGCCGTAACCTCCAGATCCTCGGGGCCTTCGCCTTTCTTGCCAAAGTCAAGGGAAAAAACCAGTTTGTTCCTTATATCTCCCCGGCCTTGTCCGGGCTACGCCAGCGGCTGGCGGAGCGGCAGGGGGAATTTCCCCTTTTGGAGAGAATAACCGAAAATATAGAGCTGCCAAAGGCAAACGGAGGATAACAGGAGAGGACCCTGGAAATGCCCGGTATGAGAGGCCGAGGCAAAAGAAACCAGGATCAAAAAGGAGAAATTAAAGTAAGTTAATTCATCCTTTCTGGGTTTAATGAGCTGTTGCCCAGGTTAACTGTAAATTGGCGAGACTCATCACCTTATAGGGTGTTCCTGTGCAGCTTCCATAACCTCCCGCTCCCCAGAAAAGAACATGGAATGACTAAGCCGGCGGGGAGGACTGGGGGCTGCGGCGATCCTCCATGAGTTCCTTTATTTCTGCCAGAGTGTCATTTATCCGGAAAAAGATAATAAGAATCTCGCAATAAACCCTTACTACCACGGGACCCAGGAGTATTATCAAAAGTCCCTGGATCTTTCCGGTGGCGATGAGAAAGATCCCGGCAATCACGCAGATGGCCACACCCACCCAGAAAAGAATCTGGATGATTATAGGAGTCAGCATGGTGTGAAATGAGAGAAATTCCTTTAGGTTACTCTCCTTCATTCCCGGTTTCCTTTCTGAGGGAGTGGCTTTCACCTGGTGGATAAAACAGTTATCTGGTCCAAGTAACTGTCAATCACCTTTAGCCTGGGTCACACCTCTTGGCTGGGCTTGGTTTCCTTTATTACCGGAGGCACATCCCCCACCAGAACCTGACACTGGGCCCGGCCGTCCACCAAAAGACAGTATTCCTGCTTTTTTTCCTCAGAAAGCTGCTCGAATTCCTCTTCATCCAAAAAGCAGTCCAGAGGCAGATTGACCATGTCTTCCCGATAGGGGCTGCCGGGAAGATAAATCTCACAGTTTTTATGCACATAAATCCTGGCCATGTTTTCTCCTTTAATCAAGATATTTAAACTTAAACATAATTTTCTCTATATACTTTAAAACTTTAACCATGGCAAGAAAAAACTTACCTCAAAGCGGATTTTCCTATATCCCTGACAATTCAGAGGCAGAATCCGGTAATGCCTGGAATCTCTAAAAAAATGACGAACGGCGTTCCCTTGGCCAACAAAACCCCGGTTATTGTCGTCCCATTTTTAGGCCATACGAGCCTTTCTTTCTCGTAATCGTTTAATCGGCAAATGATCCCGGGGCATTAAAAAGGAAAGGCTTTTCGGCATACACCGGAAAAAGCCGATCTTCCAGGGTCCCTGAACATGAGGTTTTTCTGCCGGCGGTTTTTCCCTCCGTTAGGCCTTAAGCCGACTCTCTCTTCAGCCGGGAGAGTTCCAGGGCCATTTTCACTTCGCTGGGATGCAGCCCCAGGTGACGGGCAATCTCTGCCGGCGTGAAACCCTGCAGATGCAGATTTTCCACCTGCAGCCGCAATGAGGGTTTCCTGGGGCTGGGGTTGGCAGGAGGATCAGCCCCAGTTGTCTGGGACCCCAAGGGGGCGGATTTATTGGGCAAGACCGTCTGAAGTTCACCTAATCCCCTTAAATTGTAGAGGGTTTCCTCCAAATCGGTCTGTCGCTTCTCCCAGGAGGCCATTTTTTCTGTCAGTTCCGACAAGGCGGTTTTCAAAGCGGCCCCTTCCTGATTGTAGTTTTGCAGTAATTTATCCAGGGCTCTGATTCTCACCAGGAAGAAAGCCAGGAGAAAAATGAGTGCCACCTCCAGGCCAACCTGAGCCAAGACCCAAGACTCCAGGTGGTTGATAGACACGATCGCCTCCTTTGCTTCAGACGCGAATATCAATATGGTGTTGGTCCTCCCCGTTTTCCTCCCCTGCCTCAGGATTCTGAAGGCCCCCCGTTTTAAGGCGCCGTGGCGGAGGGCTTTTCTGGCCAGAACCCTCTTTATCGGTGATCTTTTTGCTCACCAGGTTTTGGCCCACAGGTGGCACCGGGGGAATATTTCCCTGGGAGTCGAAGGTAGCCATGGGCACCTCCTTTCAGCGGGTAATCAGAAAGCTGCGACTCAAAGATATGGACCGCACTGCCTCTTGGCCCCATTGTCCCTGCAATTCCTTTAGTGCTTGGGAGCAAAGGGCGGCCTCTCCTTGAGGAGCGGTCAACAGTTCATACAGGGTTTTTCGAAAGACCGGGGCATTTGGGTCAAAACCGGCCGGCTCGGTGGCGGCCCCCAGTTCCACAGTGACAATCACCCGTTCCACCCGAAACTGCCCTTCCTTACCGTGCAGGAGGAAAAACGGCTCCAAATCAATCTTTCTCCCAGGTTCCGGGGCGAAGTTAGGAGACTGGGTATAAGTGCCCGCTGGCCCGGAGGAAAAGGCTCCCAAGGGAGCTGGGTTTCTGGCCGTCTGGGCCCAGACGGACAGGGGGCCGAAGGAGTAAAGAATAACCGTCAGAATCAGACTCGGAATTCTCATGTCCCCACCCCGGTGAATTACTCCTCTTTTATTTGGAAATATTCCCGCAACTTGGACCGCAAGCGGATCATGGCCTGAGTGTGAAGCTGGGAGATACGGGACTCGGTATAGCCCATTATCTGACCGATTTCCTTCATGGTCAGTTCTTCGTAATAATAAAGGGAAATGAGTAACTTCTCCTTATCAGGTAAGGCATCGATGGCCTTGACCATGACATCCTGAAGTTCGGAGAAGTGGAGGGCCAGAAAAGGATCCCGGACATTTTCATCCAAAAGGATTTCCGGTAAGTCACTATCGGGGGACTCCGAAGTACTGCGGCCGCCTTTCCAGACCCCCTCCAGTTCCACCAAAGAGATGGACTTGGTTTCATCCAGCAGCTGGTAAAATTCCTCCAGTTCCATTCCCAAGGCCTGGGAAACTTCCTCAGCGTCCGCCGGGCGTCCCAGATCTTTCTCCAGGGCGGCATAAGCCTTTTCCAAAAGGTGGGATTTTTTTCGCACAGAGCGGGGAATCCAATCCAGACTGCGCAACTCATCCAGGATGGCCCCTTTGATGCGAAATTCTGCGTAAGTTTTAAAGTTGATGTTTTTCTTGGGGTCAAATTTATGGATGGCGTCAATCAAGCCTATAATGCCACTGCTGATAAGGTCATCCAGGGATATGTGGGAAGGCAGTCTCAGAGCCAGCCGACTGGCGATGTATTTGATTAAGGGGGCATACTGCATTACCATCTGCTCTTGCCAGGCTGAATCCACTTTTTCCGGCCAGGATTCCGGCAAGGAAGGAACATTTGCCTGAGCTATTGCCTGCTTTTTCATAATAACTATTCTCCCCGACCCCTAAAACTGATATTGCATAAGACGGCGCCAGAAAAACTTGATATTGCTCCCCGGTGTTGTCGGAGGTGTGGAGTTCCAGAGCTTCGCGGCCAAATTGGTAAATGAGCGGCTCACTTTGGCTTGAGGGAAAAGGGACAATACCGGCTGCTGCTTTAAAACGGCCCGGGGGATGGCCTCATCGTAAGGAATGACGCCGAGATAGTCCAAGGACACCCCCCGTCCCAAAAAGCGTTCGGTTACCTTGAGCAAAGTCCGGTAAACCCGGTCGCCCTCCCGAGGCTGGGATAAGCCATTTACCAAAAGATGATAATGATATTCCCCGTGTTTGGTGGCCAATACTTTGATCAAGGCATAGGCATCAGTAATGGAAGTGGGTTCGTTGTTGGCCACCACGATACGTTCCATGGCAGCCATATTAAAGAAGAGGACATTGCGCGATATTCCTGCACCGGTATCGATAAGAACTACGTCAAGGTTTTCGGAGTATTCATCCAGTTCATTGAGGAGGAACATCTTCTGTTCCTTTTCCAGGTCAGCCAACTCCGGAATCCCGGAGGAGGCGGGGAGAATCTTGAGGCCTTCCGGGCCATCCACCATGACCTCGGAAATAGTGCGCTTCAGGGACAGAAGATCATGAATGGTGAAACGGGGCGTCAGCCCCAGAAGAATGTCGAGATTGGCCAGGCCCAGATCCGCGTCAATCAAAAGCACCTTTTGGCCCATGCGGGCCAGGGCCAATCCCAGGTTCACCACAATGTTGGATTTTCCAACCCCGCCTTTGCCGGAAGTAACCGCAATCACCCGCAAGGGGCGGGGGGCCAGCCAGCCAGAAGCCGGTTCCACAAATGTCATATCCTCAAACTTCTCCAAGAAAGACCGATTCATATCCAGCTCACCCTTTGGCCTCCAGATGGCTGTTGCGGCTGTGGAGTAAAATACCGAGGAGATTAGTGCGGTTAGCCAACTTCAGGTCCTCCGGCACCCGAGGCCCCAGCGTCAAGAAGGAAAGGGGTAAGTGGTGCTTGTAGAGCTGACTGACCACATTTCCGAAATTCCGGGTCTCATCCACTTTCGTAACCACGGCGGAGGCCAGCGGCAACACCCGGAAAGCCATGATGGTATCCTCCAGGGAGCTCTCCCGGGTGGTGCTGCTTAGAACCAAATGGTGGCTTAATTCAGGGATATCTCCCAGTAACTGCCAAAGTTGGACGGACAGCTTGGCCTCCCGGGGATTAAACCCGGGAGTGTCCACCAGAATCACTTCCAGGTCCTCCCAATTCTTCAAAGCTTTCAACAGTTCCTGGCGATGTTCCACGGTCTTAAGGGGCAGACCGGCAACCCGGGCAAAAACCGCTAAAGAATTGGAAGCAGGCAAATGCCCGTGGTTCAGGCAAATCAAGCCTACCCGCTTTTTTTTCATGAAGGCGGCCCGGACTGCCACTTTGGCTAGGGTGGTGCTTTTTCCTACCCCGGAGGGGCCCAGGAAACTCCACCGGATGGGTCCTGGGGCCGATATTCTCCAAGGATCCACCAACTCCAGGCTTTTTAGCAGTCGCTCCAAGGCCTGTTTCCTGAGGTTTGGACCGGCATCGGGGGAGTCCTTCACCAGGGTGCGGATCTCCTCCAGCCAGTGGTGCAACAGGGGCCCCCGGATGCCAGCTCTGAGAAGGAGTTGATAGATAGTCCTCAAGTCCGGGTAACGGGTTAGCCAGTAAGGGGGCCCCGATTCCTGCAGCCATTGCCGGAAAAAAGCCTTGAGCTCCTCCAATTCCTCCCGAAAATGTTCAAAGAAATAGGCCGGAACCTCTGCCTTGGAATCCACGGTCCATGAAGGGAGACCAGGGGAGGAAGGAAATTCGGGGCCTAAGACGGCGGTAACCTCCACTCTCCGTTGCCGCCCGGCTTCAGATCCAGGCCCGTCAAGAAACCGGGATTGGGTGGAGAGAATAAAGGCCTCCGACCCCAAATCCTGACGGACCTGGGCCAAGGCTTCCTGCGGATTGCGGGCCACATAGGTTTTAAGTTTCATGGCCAAGGCTCACGACCCCCAGGGATTGGATTTTGGCTTCAGTTACCAGCTCATGAGGCGATAAAACCCACAAGTGGGGCAAGTGCCTTTCTACCAGCCGCCTCAGGTGACGACGCACGGTGGGGGAACAGACCACGGCTGGCAGAAAGTTTTGGGCTTGGGCCTTTTCCGCAGCTGACTTGAGGGCCTGAATAATTTCCTCTGCGGTTTCCGGGGCCATGGCCAGGTAAACCCCGTATTCGGTTTTCTGGAGACTGTCTTTGATCAGGTCTTCCACGAAGGGATCCAGGGAATACACCAGGATCCGGTGGTCTGGGGTTTCCAAGGCCTTGCTCAGGGCTCGGCCCAGGCGTTGGCGCACATATTCGGTTAGGATGTCCGGGTCCTTGGTATAACCCCCGTAATCCGCCAGGGTTTCCATGATGGTTAACAGATCCCGGATGGAAACCCGCTCCCGGACAAGATTCTGCAAGACTTTCTGAATAATTCCCAGGGAAAGGGTATTGGGAACCAGTTCCTCCACCACCTTGGGATGGGTCTTGGCCAGCCGGTCCAGAAGCCTCTGAACCTCCTGCCGCCCCAGAAGTTCATCGCAATGGCGGCGGATAATCTCCGAAAGATGAGTGGCCACCACACTGGCCAGGTTAACCACGGTATATCCCAGGTGTTGGGCTTCCTCCTTGCGGGAGGGGGGTATCCATAAGGCGGGAAGATTGAAAGTGGGCTCCCGGGTGGGAATCCCCTCAATTTGACGCAAGGTCTCGCCAGGATGCAGAGCCAGGAGATAACCTGCCATCAGCTCACCGTGAGCCACTGGGACCCCTTTAATAAGGATGGCATAACCACCGGGTTTTAATTGGAGATTATCCCGGATATGGATGGGGGGAATAACCACCCCCATCTCCTGGGCGAACTGACGCCGTAGGGCCCGGATGCGTTCCAACAGTTCACCATCTTGGCTCTCGTCCACCAGGGGGATGAGACCGTAGCCCACCTCCAGTTCAATCAGGTCCAGGGACGGGAGGCTTTCCAGGGGATCAGCTTCCCTTTCCCGGGGTATTACCTCTTTGGCCTTGGCCTGTTCCTTTACCGTGCGCTCATGGGCCCGGTGGACCACGTAGGCCAAACCTCCGGTGGAGACGGAGAGGAGGAGGAAAGGCAGATGCGGCAGCCCTGGCATTAAGCCCACCAGAAAAATAATGGCAGCAGCCACACTTACGGCCTGAGGTTTCAAAATGAACTGGGAGGCGTATTCCTCCCCCAGGCTGGCCTCGGAAGCCGCCTTGCTCACCACCAAACCGGCGGCTGTGGAGACAAACAAGGCCGGGATCTGATTAACCAGCCCCTCCCCGATAGTGAGGAGGGTGAAAGTCTGGGCCGCCTCCCTAAGGGACAGTCCGTGCTGCAGCACGCCAATGATCAGCCCTCCCACGATGTTGATGGCCATGATCAAGAGGGCTGCCACCGCTTCTCCCCGGACGAACTTGCTGGCCCCGTCCATGGCGCCGTAAAATTCTCCTTCCCGGGCCAGATTGGCCCGCCGCCGCCGGGCTTCCTGCTCGTCGATGTATCCAGCGTTCAGGTCGGCATCGATACTCATCTGTTTGCCCGGCATGGCGTCAAGGGTGAAACGGGCCGCCACTTCGGCGATGCGGGTGGAACCTTTGATAATGACGATGAAATTGATGATAATCAGAATGATGAAAATAATGGCGCCCACCACATAGTTCCCTCCCACCACAAAGCTGCCGAAGGAACGGATCACCATGCCGGCGGCCTCCAGACCCTCACCCCCATGGAGAAGAATCAGGCGCGTGGAGGCCACCCCCAAGGATAGCCGAAAAAGGGTGGTTACCAGTAAAAGGGAGGGAAAAACAAAAAATTCTATAGGCTTGATGGTGTAAAGGGAAAGGAGGAGCACCATCAAGGAAAAGGTGAGGTTGAAGCTCAAAAGCAGGTCCAACAAGAGACGGGGCAGGGGAAACACCATCACCAAAAGGGTAACAATGACTCCCGCCGCCACGCATAGTTCCCCTTTATGGATGCCAAAACCCTGCCAGAAAGAGGGGGGAGCCGGGGGTGACAAGGCTTTCATCGGGCAGCTCCCGCCGCCGCCCGAAGCCCGTAAATATAGGCGAGCACTTCGGCCACGGCGCGATAAAGGGAAGTGGGAATGGTCTCTCCCACTTCCACCAGACGGTACAGGCTTTGGGCCAGTTCCCGGTTCTCCACCAAAGGAACGTTGGCTTCCTTGGCTAAGGCGATAATCTTTAGGGCCACAAACCCCCGGCCTTTGGCGACCACCTGAGGGGCGATCATGGTGGCACTGTCATAACGCAAGGCCACAGCAAAGCGGGTGGGGTTGGTAACCACCACGTCGGCGCTGGGCACCTGGGCCATCATGCGCCGGGAGGCCAATTGACGCATAAGACTACGAAGGCGGGCTTTAACCCGGGGATCACCTTCCACCTGGCGCATCTCATCCTTGACCTCTTGTTTGGTCATGCGCAGACCCTTCTCAAAACGGTAGCGCTGATAGAGATAGTCCAACAAGCCCAGGAACAGCAGCATAAGGACCAGACGCCAGGAGAGCTGGAAGGAATCGGCCTTCAGTCGAAGGAGAAACTGGCCCACTTCCTGGTGGGTAAGGGGCAGTAAGGTAAGTAGGCGGCTTTTGAAAAAATAGTACATCACCAGCCCGATAAGGGTCACCTTGGCCAGGGATTTGCCCAATTCTACCAGGGAACCGCCCGACAACAAGCGCCGGAGCCCCCCGAACAGCTGGATGCGGGTAAAATCGGGGGCCAGCCGCCCAGGGGAAAATATCCACCCTCCCTGGAGATAATTGGCCAGGATGGCCACGGTAACCAGTCCCACCCAGAGGGGCGCCAGGAGTTTACCCAGGGCCAAACCACAGTTCAGCAAAAGAACCGGCAGGTGCACCGGGGTAAGCAGCCCCGGCTTGAGATTGCCCAAGTGGTTGCGCAGGAAAAAGGCACACTCCCGCGCCATACTGGAACCCCAGAAGGCCAACAGTGCCAATCCGGAAAGCAGTACCAAGGAGGCGGACAAATCGCGGCTACGGGCAACCTGGCCCTTTTCCCGGGCCTCGGCCCGGCGCTTCGGAGTAGGTTGCTCGGTGCGGTCCTGATATCCCTCGTCAGCCATCCCTTATCCTTTCCAGCTTTCCAAAACCCGGTGAAGGGGAATTCTAAGAGCCGCAAACTGGTCCACCAGGGCCGGCCCCAGCACCATGAAGGTCAAAGTCAGAAAGAACAGACCCACAGCAATAGTAAGAGGAAACCCGACGACTAGCACATGAATCTGGGGAACGGCTCGGGCCATCAGGCCCAGAGCCAGCTGGGTCAGCCAAAGCAGGGCCAAGACCGGAGCCAAAAGCTGGATCCCCAATGAAAACATCAAGTTACCCATGCTGGAGAGATATCCTCCCAAAACTCTGGGAAAGGTCAGATTAGAATCAAGGGGAAGTTCCTCAAAACTTTGCACCAGAAATCTCAAGAGGACATGATGACCATCTATGGTCAGGAAGACCATTAGGGCCAGCAGGACCAGGATTTCGCCCAGGAGGGTGTTTTGCGCCTGACTCTGGGGGTCCAGGAGGGTGGCCATCCCGAAACCCATCTGGATAGAGACCAGATTTCCGGCCATCTGGATGCCGGCAAAAAGGAAGCGGAACAGCAAGCCCACGCTCAAGCCCCACAGTATTTCCCGCAGAATCAGATAAAGTCCGGCGATCCAGGTAGTGGGGAAAGGGGGCAAGTGAGGGGCCACCAGGGGAGTTACGGCCAGAGAAAACCCCAGAGTGAAAAAGACCTTTACGGTCCCGGGAAGAAGGCGATTGTCCCAAGGCGGCAGAAACAGCAGAAGACAGCCCACCCTCAGGCTTACCAGGAGGAAGTTGTGCCAGGAAGTAATCAGGGAATCCATAAACCACCCGGTCAATGGCCAAAGGTTGGGATAAGCCGGAAGATCTCCACGGCAAAGCCGGTCAATTGGTGCATTATCCAGGGCAACAACAGCAACAATCCCAGGAAAATGCTCAAGATTTTGGGGACAAAAGTCAGGGTCATCTCCTGAATCTGGGTGGCCGCCTGCAGAATACTGACCAAGATCCCCACCACCAGCCCGATGCCCAGTATGGGCAGGGAGACCAACAGGGTGACCTTGATGGCTTGCCGGGCCAGGTCCATTACCATTTCCGGGGTCATGGTCGCATCCCCTTTTTCTAATGGAAACTCCGGATGAGGGAACCCACCAATAGATTCCACCCATCCACCAGAACGAAAAGGAGCACTTTGAATACCAGGGAAATCATTACCGGGGGCAACATCATCATCCCCATGGAGAGGAGGACGGAAGCCACCACCATGTCGATGATGAGAAAGGGCAGATACAACAGAAACCCGATTTCAAAAGCGGTGCGCAATTCGCTGATCATAAAGGCGGGCACAACCGCCGCCAGGGGGCTGTCCTGGAGTTTGGCGGGGCGTGGGGATTTGGTCAGAGACAGGAACAAGGCCAGGTCTTTTTCCCGGGTCTGCCTGCACATAAAGGCCTTCAGGGGCTCCACACCCCGCTTGAGGGCCTCTTCCCCACTAAGCTGCCTTTCCATGTAAGGCACCACTGCCTTTTTCTGGATTTCCTGCCATACCGGGGTCATGATGAAAAAGGTAAGAAACAAGGACAAGGCCACAAGCACCTGGTTAGGCGGGGTTTGCTGAGTTCCGAGGGCATGCCGGAGAAAAGAGAACACCACCACCAGGCGGGTGAAAGAGGTGACCATAACCACCAGGGCCGGAGCCAGGGACAGCGCGGTCAGGAGAAGAAGGATGGTCAAAGATAGGCTTAACCGGTCCGGAGCCAAGGCCTGCTCCAGGCCCCAAAAGGAGGAGGCCCACACCGGGGTGCTGGGCCAAAGGCTAAACAGGAGGAAGGCGAGTCCCAACCAAGCCGACCGAAGCAACATAGAGACACTCCGGATTAACCTGAAGGTGGAGGGGGCGGGCCGGGTGGCAACACCGTCTCCCCCTTCGGGTGGGCCAAGGGAATGATACTCAACTGGCCGGCAGAACTGGCCAACAAAAAGGTCTCCTGTCCCACGGCCACCAGAATCAGGGCCTGCTTGGGGGCGAGATAATGGGTGGCCAGGACCTTGATGAGGCGGTGGTCCGACTGATACCGGGGCATAAACCTTTTGGCGAGATATACGGCCAACATAAGCATGCCCAGCATGGCTCCCAAGATGACCAGGATCTTTATAAGGTAGTGCCAAAAGGGGAACTCCGGGCTGGATAACGGGGGGAAGGCCTCGGCTCCAGGGCCCTCCACCACAAGAGCGAGCCATTGGCTGATAACCTGCATACTAACCCTAGCCCAATTGCTTGATACGCTCCACCGGGCTGATGATGTCGGTGAGACGGATACCGAACTTCTCGTTGACCACCACTACCTCTCCCCGGGCGATGAGCTTTTGGTTCACCAGGATTTCCAGGGGCTCCCCCGCCAGTTTGTTCAGCTCGATAACCGAACCCTGTCCCAGTTGCAGGAGATCATTGATAATCATGCGGGTGCGGCCCAACTCGGCGGTGATTTCCAAGGGAATATCCAAAAGGAGTTCAATGTTGGGAAGTTCCCCCTTTTTCTTGGGGGAAGCCGAAGCCGGAGCCGGACCAGATGGGGGCTGGGTCTCGGGGGCTTCCGGTGCCGGGCTTTCCTCTTCAAGAGGTTTTTCCCAATCAAAATCCACCACTTGTGAAGTGCCGCCTTCCTTAACCATGTTCAAGGAATCCTCCGCCATGGTTTTCTCTTCAAGGTTGCGGATAAAGGAAATTCTGAACCTTAAAGGCCTTGGCCTGACGCAGCAGGCCCGCTTGGCCTGTCAGTTTGGGGACGCCTTCCACTTTGGCGATCAGGGGATCCGTAACCTTTTTGGGAAAGACAATAACATCACCGGTATGAAGGTTCAGAATCTCCCGGGCCTTCATTACGGTGGAGGCCAATTCCACCACCACCTCCACTTCCATATCCCGCATCTGCTCCTGGATGCGGGAAGTCCAACGGCCGTCCAATTCCAGTTGTTCGCTTTGGAAACCAGAATAGAGTTTGCCTTTGATGGGCTCGATGGTGGCATAGGGGGTACAGAGGGTAATGAATCCGTCGGCCTGCTCCATTTCCACCTGAAATTTACTGATCACCATGATGTCATTGGGGGTGGCGATCCCCACAAACATGGGATTGATCTCCACCCGGACCATGGACATCTTCACTGGATGTACCGGGGCCCAGGCCTTTTCCAAATCCTGGAAGGCCATCAGCACCACCTTTTGGATAAGGCGACGCTCAATGCTGGTAAAGTCCCGGCCCTCGATTTTGAACCGGGTTTTGGCGCTCCCCCCCAGGAAACATTCCACCAGGGCAAATACCAGTTTGCTGTCCACCACCAGCAGGCTTTGGCCTCTAAGGGGCTCCATTTTGTAGATATGGAAGCTGGCCGGAAGAGGCAGGGAGCGGAGAAATTCTCCGAATTTCAGCATTTGCACAAAATTGGTCTGGATATCCACCGTACGCCGGAGAATCATGGACAGGGAGATGCGGAAGGCCCGGGCAAAATGTTCATTGATCACCTCCATGGTGGGCATGCGCCCCCGGATGATGCGCTCCTGGGAGGTGAAATCATAGGTGATGACGCCGTCTTGCGAAAGAGCGGGCTCGGGCTTGACCTCGATTTCCCCGTCCACCAGACCCTTGAGCAGGGCATCTACTTCTTCCTGGGATAAAACCTTGGTCATTCTCAAGTCCTATTGGGCCACAAATTCGGTAAAAAACAGGTCTCCCACCTTATTGCCTCCTGGGAGGGCGGTGACCCGTTTTTTCAATTCCTGCTTCAACTGCTGTTTGCCTTCCACCGAGGCCAGGTCCAGATAGGTTTTGCTGCTAAGCAGCATAATGATGGAATCTCTTAGGCGAGGCAGAGACTTTTCCAACTCCTTCAGGGCCTTTTCATTTTCCACCTCCAGTTCCACCTTCAATTTGAGGTAGCGTCGGGTTTCTTTATCCGCCAAATTGACCAGGAAAGGTTCCAAGGTCATAAAAACGCGGTCTTTGGAAATCTGTGGGCTGGCCTGGGCCTCTTTCCCCACCGGGGGCTCGTCTCCCAGGAAGATGTAGGCTCCTAGTCCACCTACGGTCAAAAGGAGTCCCACCAAGGCCAAAAGGATAATCTTCTTTTTTCCCTTGGGTTTGGGTTGCTCCGCGGACGCTTCGGGTTTTTCCCCTTTTTCGTCAGCCTTGGCCATAACCTCTCCAAGAATCGGGCTTTTTCCTGAAAAAAAGCAATGACTGTGCCAGACCGGGGCAAAGGACAAATCCATTGAAATTCATGGATTTTTTCATTAAGGTCCTCTACCTTAAATAGGGAATATCACAAAAGGGCTGTCAAAGTTCAGCAACAATGTCAATTAATTGACATGAGGAGAGATGGTTTCATCTTGTCAGGGACATTCACCTGTGATAAAAGAAAGTCAATTAATTTGAAGGGGATAGGGAATAGAGGATGGCCCGTCCGGGGGAAGCGGACTTTTACTGTGAGAGGGCCAAGGCCGAAGGCTATGTCTCCCGTGCGGTATACAAGCTCAAGGCCATTGACGAAAAATACCGCCTGTTCCGTCAGGGACAGCGGGTGTTGGACCTGGGTTGCAGTCCCGGTTCTTGGCTGCAATATATCGCTGCCCGGGTGGGACCTCGGGGCTTGGTGGTGGGTGTGGACCGGGAGCCGCCTCGCCTCAATCTGAGGCCTCCCCTATACTTTGTTTTGGGTGACCTGTTAAGTCTAGACTTGGAGGAGTTGCGGGCCTATAGTTCGTACTATGACGTGGTGGTGAGCGATCTGGCCCCTAAAACCAGTGGCATCCGGGGAGTGGATCAGCAGCGCTCCCTGGAGCTGGCCTGGAAGGCCTGGGAGGTGGCCGAAGCCTTTTTGCCCCCGGGGGGGCATTTTTTGGTGAAAATTTTTGAAGGACCTGACACCGGCCCTTTTTTTGACTGCCTGAAAGCGGCCTTCCGCTATGGTCACCGCCTGAAACCGGCGGGATCCCGGGCCGCCAGCAAGGAGTATTACATGCTTGGTCGCTGCCGTACCGTCCGGTCCTAAAAAGCGGCGGTGGTTTTGCCCTTTACGGTTTGGGGGAGTTTCAGGGAAAAAGGAGGACCAGCAGCAGATGTCAGGGCATTCCAAGTGGAGCACCATCAAACGCAAGAAAGGCGCCATGGACGCCAAACGGGGGAAGATTTTCAGCAAACTGGCCAAAGAGATTACTGTGGCCGCCCGCCTGGGAGGTCCTGACCCGGCGGGCAACCCCCGGCTGCGGGCCGCCATCCAGGCCGCCAAGATGGAAAATATGCCCAAGGAGAACATCCAGCGGGCCATCAGCAAGGCCACCGGGGAAAGCGGCGGCACGCACCTGGATGAGTTGATCCTGGAGGGCTACGGCCCCGAGGGGGTGGCCCTCATGGTGGAATCCCTTACCGACAACAAGAACCGCACCATCGCCGACGTCAGACACCTTTTCTCCAAGTATGGCGGAAGCCTCGGAGAACCCGGGTGTGTGGCCTGGATGTTCGATAAAAAAGGCGTTATTGTTTTTGACAGAGGGGCGGTACAGGAGGATGCCCTTTTGGAGGCAGCCCTGGACTGCGGCGCCGAAGACCTGCAGGTTACAGAAAGTCAATTTGAGGTGTTGACCGACCCCACCTCCCTGGTGGAAGTCAAAGAAAGCCTGGAGGCCCGCGGCTTTCGGCCGCTATTGGCCGAACTGCAGCTCCGCCCCAAAACCACCGTGGCCATTTCTGAAGAGGAACGGGCCAGAAAGATCATGAAGCTGGTGGAATCCCTGGAGGACCATGACGATGTGAACAATGTTTTCGCCAATTTCGATATCCCGGACCGCATTCTTGAGGCCCTCCTGTGAGCCAAGTGGTGATGGGGGTGGATCCGGGATCCCGGCTCACCGGGTTTGGCATACTCCGGGGAGAAAAAGACCGGTTGATTTCCTTGGCCCACGGACAGATTGTCACCACCCCCAGAAGTCCCCTGGAACAACGTCTCTGTCAAATTTATGACGGGATAATAGGCCTCATTCAGGAACACCAGCCTCACAGCTTGGCTCTGGAGGAAATCTTCCTGGCAGCCAATGTAAAAAGTGCCTTCATTTTAGGGCAGGTTCGGGGGGTAGTGCTTCTGGCCGCCGCCCAAACCGGAGTGCCTATTTATCTTTACCCGCCCCTCTTGGTGAAAAAGGCGGTGGTGGGCTATGGTCAAGCCGACAAAGTTCAGGTGAAGCTCATGGTGGAAAACCTCCTGGGGCTGAAAGTTCGCAGCCACCACGCTGCTGACGCCCTGGCGGTGGGGATCTGCCATTACTTTCACCGCCAGGTGGGAAGGATAACATGATCGGCTTTCTGGAGGGGGAGCTCTCGGCCAAAAGTCCGGGTCAGGTGCTGGTCAAGGTGGGGGGGGTGGGCTATCTCGTATTCATTTCCCTTAACACTTTCTATGCACTTCCCGAACCTCCGGGCCGGGTGGCCCTTCATATCCACACTCACCTGCAGGAGGAGGCCCTGCAACTTTATGGGTTTGTAGACCCGGAAGAAAAGGAGATCTTCCTGAAACTTCTGAACATTCCCCGCATCGGGGCCAAGACTGCCATAAATATTTTGAGCGGCATTTCGCCGGGGGATTTCCGCCAGGCCCTGGCTGAAGGGGATATTCGGCGTCTGGCCAGTATACCCGGGGTGGGACCCAAGTCGGCGGAGCGCATTGCCCTGGAACTGAAAGACAAAATGGCCAGGACTTTTGGGGCCCGAGCCCTTGGACCTGAGGAGCGGGAGCGTCAGGATGCCCTCTCGGCTCTGCTTAATCTGGGGTATAGCAAACCTCTGGCAGAAAAGGCTTTAACCGTGGCCCAGGGCCAAGGGGCTCGGGTCCTGGAGGATTTGCTGCGGTATGCCTTGAAATGGCTGGCCAAGTGAGGGACGCGGGGAAAGGCCGAGGATTTCCTACCCTTTCAGCCTCTACCACAGATCAGGACCGAGGCTATGAAGACCTGGGGCAAAATCATCATTGGGGACAGCCGGGATATGGCCGAGGTGGAGACCGGCTCTGTGGACCTGGTGGTTACTTCCCCGCCCTATTGGCATATCAAGGATTACGGCGTCCCGGGCCAGATCGGCTACGGCCAGAGTCTGCATGAGTATCTCCGGGATCTGTACCGGGTGTGGCAGGAGTGCTACCGGGTGCTGAGGCCCGGGGGACGGCTTTGTGTGAACATCGGAGATCAGTTCGCCCGGGCCCAGGTGTACGGGCGCTACAAGGTTATTCCCCTTCACGCTGAAATCATCGGCCAGGGGGAAATGCTGGGTTTGGATTATTTGGGGGGCATCATCTGGCAGAAAAAGACCACCATGACCACCACCGGCGGGGCCGTCATCATGGGCTCCTACCCCTACCCCCCCAACGGCCTGGTGGAGCTCGACTATGAGTTCATCCTGATTTTCAAGAAGCCGGGGCCGGGGAAAAAGGTCTCAAAGGAGGTGAAGGAAGCCTCGAAACTGACCAAAGAGGAATGGAAGGAATATTTTGCCGGGCACTGGCACTTCGGGGGCGCAAGGCAGCTCGGCCACGAGGCCAGGTTCCCGGAGGAACTTCCCCGGCGGTTCATCAGGATGTTCACCTTCGTGGGGGACACGGTGCTGGACCCCTTTCTGGGAAGCGGCACCACCGTCAAGGCGGCTCTGGAGCTCAGGCGGAATGCCATCGGTTATGAAATCAATGAAAACTATTTGGGCAGCATCAAAGAAAAGCTGGGATTAAGGGAAATAAGGCCACCTTTTGCTAATATAGAAATATTGATACAAGAAGCACATTTAGAGGAAAGGCCTTCCATACCATACCATCCTCGTATAAGTAATTCCAGACCGGGGGCTGAGCAAACGGAGGGAAATAAAGAAAAGCCGAATTTAATCAAGGTGGTTGCCATTAAGGATGAAGAGACCATAATACTGGAAAATGGGGTACTGGTCAGTTTTTTAGGGGTGAAAGTAAGAAAAAAGGAAGAAGCTTTAAAATATCTGCAAGATTATGTAGTGGGCAAAAAGGTGATATTGAAGGATACCAGAACAATAAATGAAAAAGGACTTCTCTTCGGATATGTTTACCTCAAAAACCGGATATTCATTAATGCTTATCTGATCAAGTCGGGACTGGCCTGCCCCGATCCTGAAACCGATCACCGACTGTCAAGAAAATTTGCTCTTATTGCGGAAAAGGCCCTGCTTCCGCTTAGGTAATTTTTCCCCAAAAAATCTCATAGAAAAAAGACAATTCATCATTCCACCACCACCTGCACCCTGTCACCCAAACCGTCAGGAGCCAGGGCTGTCAGATGATGGCGGCCCCGGCTCAAGTTAACGGTGATTTCATAGGGAGGGCCGGTGACCCCTTGTTCCAGACCATCCACAAACCAGACAACCCCCCGGAAGGGCAGGCGACAACTGGCCTTTAGGGTGAGCCTCAAGGTCTCGGCCCCGGGGGGCAATAGGAAGTGGTCCCCGTTCAGGGGGTAGCTGATGGTAATGGAAGGAGCTTCCTCTGGGTTGGGGGGGCCGGGGCGGCGCCAGGGCCGAAACTCCTTGGAGTTACCCAGAACCAATCGTTTTTCATAAGTTAACCTTAAGGCACGCTGCTTTCCCACCATACCCCAAGTCTCCCTCCCCCCCATCTCCTGGGAGGTTATGGGAGGGGCAATTGGTGGGGGGGACGAGCCCACGGCCCGGTTACCTGCCCCATAAAACACCAAGTCCAGGTCCCGGGGAAAACCGGCCAGGCGGAAGCGACCCTCACCGCCTTTGGTGTAGCGGTCCTTGAGCCAGCCGGCATAGGTGGTGGGCATCTGGTGCCAAGGCTCCCGGGGCTGGTGGAAGGTACAGGTCCGGGAGGGCACGGTCCCGGCAACAAAGAGTTCCCGTCGCTGGTGGAGGCAGCCCGGACCGGGGAGCAGACCGGAAAAGGCGCAGACCTGGCGTTCCACAAGGCCTTCCGGCCGGGAAAATTCCCCCGGGAGGCTGGTCCCGAAAACCTCCCGGGCCAGGTCGGCGACAATGGGGGCGGCAGCAGCGGCGCCACTAAGATTAGCGGTGGGCTGCCCCTTAAAGTTCCCCACCCACACGGCGATGGTGTATTCCGGGGAATAGGCCACGCACCAGCAGTCCCGGTAGCGGGTGCTGGTGCCGGTCTTGAGGGCCAGGCGGGGCATGGGGTTCATGGCCTGGGCGCCTCCGAAGATGCGGCCCCGGGCCAGGGGATCGGCCAGGATGTCGCTCACGATATAGGCGGCTTGGGGGGAAAAAACCTGCAGCCCTGGTTCCGGAGGGTCATCAAGTATCAACCGGGGGGGACGAAACCCGCCGCCGTTGGCCAAAGCGGCATAAGCCGCGGCCAGCTGCAGCAGGCTCACCTCGGGATTACCCACTACCAGCCCTAACCCGTAATGCTCCGGCCCCCGGTGGGGGTGGTTGATAAGGTTTAGCTTCCGCAGGGTGTCATAAAAAGGTTCGTAACCTACCAGATTCAACAGGTAAACGGCGGATAAATTAAGGGAATTCCCCAGGGCCTCCCGGAAGGGTACCGGCCCGTGGGCGGTCCGGTCAAAGTTGGCCGGGAGAAACTGTCCCCAGGGGGTGCGATAGCGGCGCTCCACGTCCTCCAACACCTGGGCCGGGCTGAGGCCCTGGTCCAGGGCGTGGGCATACAAAAAGGGTTTCAGGGCCGAACCCGGGGAGCGCAGGGCCAGGGCGCCATTGACATAGCCCTGGTCCCGGGCACCATATTGGTGGGATCCCACCAAGGCCAGGACCTCGAGGTTTTGGTTGTCCAGCACCACTGCGGCGGCTTGGGAGGCCCCGGCCCGAAGCAGGGGGGCCCGGTGGGAACGCACCACGGCCTCCACCCGGCGTTGCAGGGAAAAATCCAGAGTAGTTCTAAGGGGCCCCCGTGCCGCCAACGGCCCGCCTTTCTGCTTCAGGACCGTTTCCACCCAGTGGGGAGCCTTAAAGGGGAACACCGGGGTCCCCTTTCCTGGACCGGCAAAGAGCAAGGGTTCCTCCAGGGCGGCCGCCAGCTCCCCGGGGCTTAAATAGCCCAGGCGGGCCAGGCGGTGCAACACCCATTTCTGCCGGGCCAGGAGCCGGTCATGACGGGGGCCGTGGGGGCGCAGGGCGGTGGGGGCCTTGGCCAGGGCGGCCAGGAAGGCCGCCTCCCCGGCAGTAAGGGCCGCCGCCGACTTGCCAAAATAGGCCAATGCCGCGGTTTCCACCCCTACCAGGTTTCCGCCCAGGGGAACCCGGTTCAGATAGAAACGGAGGAGATCCTCCTTGGAAAACTGGGCCTCCAGGCGAAGACTCCGCACCATTTCCACCACTTTCCGGCGGTAGGTGCGGGGGCCGGGATAGGCCAGACGGGCCAGCTGCTGGGTAAGGGTGGAGGCCCCGGAGACGATGCGGCCTGCGGTCAGGTTCTGCAGGGCGGCCCGGGCTACGGCCAGAAAGTCCACCCCGGGATGCCTCCAGAACCGCTGGTCCTCTGCGGCCACAAAGGCCGCCACCACCATAGGTGGAAGTTTCCCCGCCGGCAATTCCACCACTTTTCTCCCTTGGCGGTCGGGGACCAGATGCAGGATCTCCCCCTTCCGATCCAATACCAGAGGGCCCGGGAGCACGGCCAACTTCGCGGGCTGAAAGCGGGAGGCCCTCTCCAGGTGAAGGGCCGTGGTCAGGAGCAAGCCCACCATAAAGAGTGCCAGCGCCCTGCGATAAGGAGACCTCCGGGTTTGGGCGGGAGGGCCTGAGGTTGGATAGTCACCGGCCCTCCGGTTAATGGTCCTGGGAAACATGACCTTACCTAAAAAGCCTCAGCGCCCCTTGATGATTAGTCGGCTCTGGGGGGTGAAGCCCTGGAACCGGGGCTGGTACATGGCCTGCACGTGGGTGGACGGCACCAAAAAGTCCCCTTCGCACACGGCCCTAGCGTAGTAGGCGTAGTGGTAGGTCCCGGGGTAAACATAGTCTCTGAAGGCCAGGACGCGGTCCTCCCGGATCTCGAAATGATGGGGCCAGAAATTCAGGTAGCCCCCTTCACTGACCAGGTCGTCATCCCGAGCTTCAGAGCCTTCAGCCAAGGGCTCTTCGGTCTTAAAGGCGGTGTTCACTCCCACCAGGCCCGCCGGCAGGGGGTCGTCCAGGACAATATAGCGCCGGGCGTTTCCCTGGACATGAACCATGAGGGACACCTTTACCAGGTCCCCCACCTTGATGACGTCGGAGCCGTCGGTGTTTTTAATCTGTTTGCTCACCTTGAAGCCCCGCTCCTCCCCTTGTTTGACCAGGTCCAGGCGGGGGTAGGTCAGGTCCACCTGGTAGAGCCAGGTGCGGGCGGTCCCGCCAATCAGCTGGACCTGGGGATTTTTGAGAAGGGTCGGGATATCCAGGGGGAGGCTTATGGAACCCTTCCCCTCCCATTTCAGGTCCCGGGGTAAAAGTCCAGGTTGCATCACTTTGACCAGGCCGGGTTCCTCGCTGAGATTGGCGTCCCGGAAGAATTCCCCCAGGGCCAGCAGGGCCCAGCCGGTGTCACTGGTGGAGGTCCAGAAGCCCTGGGACCCCAGTCCTCCGAGGAGGAAGAGGGCGGCCTCTTGGGTAAGGGGGTCCTCCGGCATGATGGCCCGGGCGGCCAGCAAGGCCAAGGCCGGCCCCCGATAGTGGGCGTCAAAATCCTCTTCCAGGTTTATCTCCCGGAGCTGGTCCCGATCCCGTCCCAGAAGTAGCGGTTTGAGGTAAGCCCTGAGCTCTCCTGGGGAACGCAGCCCGGCGTGTTTGGCTGCCAGAAGGAGAAGCAGCCGGCCCTCCCGGGAAAGGCCGGGATAATCCCTCATGGCTTTCTGGTAAAGAGGGGAGTTCAATTTGCCGTTCAGGGCCAGAAGATATGTGACAAAGGCCCGCACCTGCGGTCTGGTTTTCTCGAGGTGGAATAGCCGAACCAGGTATTCCAAGCCCCTTTTGAAGGTGTTCTCCGGCACCGGGAACCCTTTGGCTTTGGCCACGCTCATGGCCGACATGGCATAAATGGTGCCCATGGAATGAATGTAGGGTCTGCCAGGCCAGTAGGAAAAGCCCCCGTCCGAGGTCTGCATTTGGATGAGACGGTTCAGGCCGCCTTTCAGGAAATTGTCCACGGTCTCCAGGTCTATACCGCTGATCAACCGGCCCTGGATGAGACCCCGGAGGGCGGCCAGTCCCAGAATGCCGGAACTGGTCTGCTCCACACAACCATACGGGTAGTTAAGGAGATATTGGATGGGCCCACTCAATCGGAAAAACGGGGTGCCGGCCACGCTGAGCACCGCCTTGACCTCCTCCGGGTTGACCTGGGCGGCGGCCTCACCGGTAAGGTAAGGGGGGAGGGGAATTTTTACCTGGGTGGAACCGGAAAAGGTGCCCATGAGCGACTGGCTGTGGCGCACCAATCCGGAGGTGACCCTGAGGGAGAGTTCCACTTCGTCCTGGTGGCCCTTAAATTCTCCCCGGAAGCGGGCCTGGGCCCGTCCGGCAGCCGAAGCCTCTCCGGAAACGGTAAACTTCAGGCTGTCCTTGGGGTTGAGCTGACCAGTGGTTTCCACCGGGACCAGGTTGAGGGGTCCTTGCGCCGTAAGGCTGAAGTTTACCGGCCCTTTTTGGTCGGTGGCGTTCATGGCGGCCACCTGAAAACGGAAACGATCCCCCCGGTTGAAGAAGGCCGGCAACCCGGGTTCCAGATAAAAGTCCTTGCTGGCCAGAAGCTGGCGCTCCTCGCTGGCAAAGCGGCTGGTCCGGTCCAGGGCCACCACAAAGACCCGGTAACTGGTGATATTGTCCGGCAGGATGAAAGTGACCCGGGCCTTTCCCTGGGAGTCGGTGCGCACCCGGGGGTTAAAGTAAGCCACCGCCTCAAAGCGTTTGCGCAACTTGGAGAGGGCTTCGGCGGAGAGGCCGCCGCCCCCGGTCAGGGGTTCCACCCGGGTGGGATAAAAGGGAGTCTGGTGCACCAGCAAAGTGCGCAGCTCGCTGGTGAAGACCCCAAGGGGCACATCAAACCGGGTCAGTTTCTCCAAAGTGGGGGTCTTGTATGCGGTGAGGGCCAGGACCGCCTCGTCCACCACGGCGACGGCCAGTTCCGCCTCCAGACCCTGGCCCTGGGGGGTGGTGACGGTGAGGTCCAAAGACATCTGGTCGCCGGGCCGGGCCTTAAGATCCCTTACCTGGGGACTGATTTTCACCACCAGATTATCCACTTCCTTGAAGACCGGCAGTTTCAGGTTGCCCCAGACAAAGCTGGGAGCCTCAGAATCATAACGGCCGGGATGTATGGGGAAATCCCCCCTGGGTGTCAGGCCCAGGACCGACACGTACACATTGGGGCTGTACTCGGATTTTATGGCCAAGTCCAAGGTTTTGGACCCCGGTCCCCCAGGAAGCACCTGATGAAACAGTAGCCCGTCCCGCTCCACCGTAACCAAGTAATAGGAGATGGCGGTTTTGGGGGTGAGGTGCAACCTGGCAGTCTCTCCAGGACGGTAGGTCTCCTTTTCGGCCCACACCGCCAAGGGCTCGTAAGGACGAGCCCGTTCCTCTTCGGGGAGGTATTCCCATTGCACCTTTACCAGGGTGGCCGAGGAAAAACTGCGCCCCTGGGGGTCGGTGTAAGTGAAGGCCAGGAGATAATGCCCTCCTACGCCGCAGTCGAAGGGGAAGGCCGCCTGCCCTTGTTTCAAAGTGAGGGTGGTGGAGAAGACCCGGCTCCAGATATCCTCGTGGTCCCAGTAGAGCTCGCCCTTCTCGTTACGTTTGGCCACATAGGAATAAGAGCGTTCCAGCACTTCCGCCTGTATGTTGCCTTCCTTGACCTTTTTCCCTTGGCGGTCCACCAACACTATTTGCAGGTCATGTTTTTCGCCCGAGAGGAACCTGCCCTTATGCCGGCTGATACCCACCAGAAAGTCGGGGTCCACCTGGAAGTCTTTGCTGGCGGAGGCGGCCCGGCCGTCAAAATCCAGGACCGTGGCGGTCACCGATAGACCCTGGCGGCCGGCCAGCATATGACGGTCCAGAGGAAATTCCACCACGGCTTTGCCGTGTTCATCCAGAATGGTCTGGCCGCTTTCCAAAAGTTCGCTCTTATCCCGCCCCGAGGTGTAGCCAAAGGTGAAGTTATCGTAACCCTGAACCTGATATTGGGTGGGCGCTTGGCGAATCTTCCAGCGCACCTGGCCATGCTTCACCGGTCCCCCGGCGTAATAGCCTCCGGTCATGATTATGCGGACGAATTCGGCCTGACGCTCCTGGTTGACATAATCCTTTACCGGCCGTCGAAAGCGTTCAAAGGAGATTTCGGCGAAGTGCCGGGGCGGGCGGAATTCCTGGACCTGAAAGGTGGTACTCACTTCACCTTGGGGGCCGGGGTTCTCTTCCTCCTTTTCCCTCGCTTCCTCGTCTGGCTCATAACTCTGCTGTTTCTTTGGGGTGGCCTTGGCCTGGGCCGCGAAGCGCATAACCAGGGTGTAGCTGCCCAGGGGCCAGTGAGGTTCGGTGGCCATCTCTCCGGCGGCGGTGCCGAAGTCGGAAAGGTCGGCCTCCTTTGTGAAGACCAGCTCCTGTTTGGGGTTAAAGATTTCAAAGACAACCTTGGCCTGTTGGGGGGGGATAATGGCGCCTTCCCGGAATTCCCGTACCGTGCCCTTGAAAAAGACCTTTTCTCCGGGACGATAAACCCCCCGTTCGGTAAAGATGTGGCCTTTCAGATTTTGAGGCTGTTCCTGGCCCCCCACCTGCCAGACCCCTTCGGGCTTGAGGTGGCCTCCGGGCCGCACTTCCAGATAGGAGACGTCATTGGCCCGGGCTGCCAAAATAAAGGAAAAATCTCCGGCTTTTACCAGTCGCTTGGTGGTTTTGAACTGGCCCAACTCCCGGATCAGGAGACCTTCTCGTTCCACAGAGGTGAAGGTCAGTACCCCGTCCTTGTCGGTCTGGCCCAAGGGGAAGACTTCCATCTGGCGGGTGATGCCCCACACCCGGACTTCCGGTACGGGAGTCCCGGACTTGAGAGAGGTGACCCAAAGGAGCAGCCCTTGGGAGGCCACCTTATAGGTAAGGCCCAGGTCGGTAATACGGAATAGTCTTAGAGCGGTAGCCGCCCGACTATTCTCCTGCTGGTCTTTGACCCGGACAAGCATAAGGGCCCCGGCCTCTTTGCCCTGGCGAAAGCTTAAGGGGAGGGAGACCGCCAGGGGCCGGTTTTTTTCACCCACTGCCGGAAACAATTGTCTTTCGACCTGGACTTGGTGGAGAAGCCAGGCCTGGTCCTTTTCGGGCAACAAGGTTTTGAGCTGAGCCACCGCAGCCTCGAGCTGTTCCCGGGTCCGGTTAAGGTCCGCATCGGCGGTCTCCGCGGCCAGGGCCTGGGGGAGGAGGATCGGGGGGACACGCAGGCCTTCCAGCCACACTTGGGGGCAATTAACCACCCTGACATGGAGAAGCTGACGGCTGTCCCGCTCAATGACCCGCTTGTTTTCCACAAACTCCAGAGTGGCCGGCCGGTCGGGCATGACAAAGGTGGTGACTGTGGGCACATAGGTACGGCCCGCCAGCTCCTGGCCTTCCTTCAGGCTAAGGTAATGGGCGGCTCCGGGGCGGAAGTCACCTCGCAAAGTGAGGACGCCTTCCGGACTTATTTCACTTTGTCTCCAGTCAAGTTTGATTCGCGGGAGGATCTGGAGATTTGCCGTAAGTAGGTCCAAGGGGACGGGATGGCTGAAGAAAATCTTCACTTCCCACCGGGCCGCGTCCGGCTGGATCTTGGTGATGGTAAAGTTTTTCTGGGGGTTGAAGACGACACCTGTACTTTTGGGGGAGGAGGCGATCTGACCGGCTTCTGCTAGGCCGTTCAGGGCCAGGAGGACCACTGCCAGGAGAACTCCCGCCAGTTTTAACAGGTTTGGACAGAGACGCTCGGCCCGGCTCCTAACTGGTACGTTGTCCTTGGTTTTCATTCTCCGCCCCCCTGAGGAATTTCCTCTTAATGATAAAAGAAAAACCCCAAAGAGAAAAATTTTTACTGGAAAGGTTGTAGAATAATAAATGGTAGAGGGGGAGGGCCGAAAGCTCAGGAAGCCTCCGGCCCTAAAGAAAGGTGCTTTAAAGAGGGACGCTCACTTCAATGGGGCTTTTTTCCAGGATAGTTGGGCCCTGATCAGAGCTCCGCTCCTTTAGACCGCCTGGCGGTAAAGCTCTTCCAGATGCTGGCCGGCCATGGCCTTCTTTTTCCCTGACCACTCCGTGATTTTGGCCAGCGCCGCCTGGCTGATGCGGGGGTCTTCCTTATGGGGAAAAAGTTCGAGATAAGCTCCCCGGGCCTTAGTCAACAGGGTCTGCCCTTGTATAGACCGGATTATTACCGTGGTCCAGCCCTCGGGGGCCCCCAGGCCGCCGAAGGACAGGTCAGCGTATTCCGCGGCATAGTCCACACAGAATTGGCAGGCGTGGCGTTTCATGAACCCCAGACGCTCCAGGGGGAGGCGGCGGACTTCTCCTTTGTGCAGGTGAATCATCAGTTCTTCCTTGAGATTCACCTTTAAAACTTCGGTCCATTGGAAATTGCCTAGCTTTTCCAGCTCCTTACGCTCACCCTCACCGAATTGGAAGTTCCCGGCACAGAACAGGCCGAAATGAATCCTGATGGCCTCAGAGGGCACCACACCCAGGACTTCCATGCGTCTTAGGGAGTTGATCTGGCAGGGTGTCCCCACAAAGGCCACCCGGTTGTGCCGTTTCTGAGTGACGGCTTTAAGTTCCACAATGGAGGGGGAATAAGTGGAGTAAGTCTGGGAGAAGTGTGAAAGGGTGGCCAGGGTGTCGAAGTGGAACCCGGCAGCCTCAAGGATCTCCTCCCGGGTGCGGGCCAGCCAGGGCTGGCGCTGGAAAGGACCCATCTTTTTGCTGACGATGGCCCCATCAATACGCCCCTGATCCAGAAGATAAAGGAGGAGGGCGGTGACCACCCCGCCGTCGGTGCCCCGGGCCTGCACCTCAGGGTCCACGGCCCGGGCCACCACCGTGCCCAGGACTTGACCAATGGGAGGCGTCCATGACACCAGTTTTTTGACCTCGTCATTTAATTCCCCCACTTCCGGACAGATAGCATAACAGATGCCACATTCAATACATTTGCTCTGATCCCGGTAGCGGGGTTTGCCGTCTTCCGCCAATTCCAGGGCACCATAGTTGATGGCGGTGCAAAAGGCGACGCAGCCGCCGCAGTGGTGGCAGCGGCCTTTATTCTGCACCTCCTGGATAAGATGGGTGAAGGTCTTCATGGCGCCCTCCTTTCAGGCTGCCCGGAATCCGGCCCCTTCTTTGTCCTTAAAGGAGGCCGGATCCCGGGCTTTCCGTACCACATTCACCTGCTCCTTCAGAGCTTGCCCAGAGCATAGATGGGATACCCCTTTTCCCACCCTTTGGTAATAATGCGACCTTCCTTGGCCAGATCCGTCAGGATGGGGGTAAGATTTTTCACCGGCTCCGCGAGGGCCCGGGCCAGGTCCGGGGGACTGAGAGGCCGCTCGGTGAGGGCCTTGAAAATCCGGGACACGGTGTACTCTTCCTTCAGCACCTCAAGCATGGTTTCGTCAGTTTCCACTGCATTGAATTGGGAACCGGGGAATTCTTTTTCCGTGGGCCGCCTGAGGCTGGTCCCCAGCACCCAGCGCACCCGGGGGCGGTGCATGGTGGCGTGAATGGCCCACAGCTTGGCCATGGTCTGCTCGTCTTTGGGCAGGGGCGGCAGTTTTTCCAGGGTGTCCAGATGGGACTCCACCATCCGCACAAAGTTTTCCGGTTCATTGACCTCCACATAGCCCATGGCCAGGCGCCGCCGCTCCAGACCAGCCAGGGACAGAAGCTTTTTCATGGCGTTGACCCGATACCAGCAATGGTCCACCCCGTAGTGATAATGGCAGGAATGGGTGGGGGTGCAACCCGCCAGCATAACCCCTTTGACCCCGTTTAGGAAGGCCAGGGACAAAATGCTCGGGTCAATGGAACCCAGACAGTTCACCCAGATGAGATGGATGTTCTTGGGATAAGTAAGGCCCTTGACCGCCGCCTGTTCCGCGGAGGAAAGCCCTCCCCAGCCGCACACGAAGCCAAGGAAATCATGTTCATCCATGCGGCTCACGATGGCCTTGACCCGGGCCTCCAGTTGCTGGGCGGTGTTGTTGAGGACCTTGATGGCCTCATGCGGACAAGTGGCCGCGCAGGTGCCGCCGCCACTGCAGAGATGGTTGTCGGTCTCCCGGGGCACTGGCCCGCTTCCCGGTTTGACATGTTCGATGCCGCCGCAGGGGCAGATTTCGGTGCACAACCCGCAGCCCTCGCACAGGTCCTTGTCCACATGGACCACCACGGGGCTCACCAGTCGGCCCTGGCGGGCCTTTTCCCTGAGGTTAAGCACCCCCCGGGCCGCCTTTTTCCCCTGCTGCAACACCTCATTCAGGTCGCAGATGCCTCCCGCAGTGCCGGTGAAAAAGAGGGACTCATCCGGGAGCTGGTCCGGCCAGAATTTGATATGACTCTTCTTGAGATTGCCGTTTTCCGGGTAGATGGGCAGCCAGCGCACCAGTTCCTGGGCCTTGGGGCTGGGCCCTCCGGGGACGCCCGGCACCACCAAGGTGTCCCATTCCAACTCGTGCTCCAGGCGGTCGCTGGGGCTCACAAAGCTTAGGTACCCGGACTGCACCACCGGGTGGACCTCAGGAGCGTACGCCTGCAGTCCAATACCGTGGGCCCGGGCCTCCCTAAGGTCGGCGCCGGTCAAGGGGAGGGCGATGTCGGCCGGGTAGAGCACCGTGGGCTTCACGTGGGGATTTTCCCGGACTAAAAGCAGGCTGTCCCGCCAGGCTGCCAGCGTGGCAAATTCCTGGGCCTCCTTTCCATGCTGCGGGCTGTTGACCCAGAAGACCACTTTGCCGGAAGGTGTCTGCCCCTCTACCAGCCGCTCATCCAGCTCCAATAGATTCAGAACGCGTTCCCGTCCGCCGATGTAAGTGACATCGGCTGGAACGAAATCACGGTCCAGGGCGGTGATGATGGCCGCCCCCCCCACTTCCGTGATGCTGCCGTCCGGTTGCTTCAGCCCCACCCGGTAATCGCCCACCCCGCCGATGATGTATTCCACCGGCTGGTCCGGCAGTACCTGGACCCGGGGATCGGCGAAGACCTCCCGCAACAGCTCCGCCAGATCCCCGCAGAACAGGCGGCAACCGGGAAAGGTATAATGCAGCTCGTCCAGCACCCGCTCCGGGGTCAGGGCCTTGGAAAAGATAATGCTTTCCATGCCGTGGCGGGCCAGCTCTCGGGCTGCCGCGAAGCCGGAGATACCGCCCCCCAGGATGAGGGCCGGTCCCTCAAAGGCCAGGGACACCGGTTCGTAGCGCTCCAGCAGCTTTAGGCTGGCCAGGCCCCCGGCGATCAGGGCCGCGGCTTTGCGGGCCAGCTCCGGGGGAGGCGCCTCATGGACTGCCGCCACATGGTCCTTGAGGTTGATCATCTCAATCTGGTGACTTTTAAGGCCCAAGGGGGTCAGTTCCTTGACGAACCGTTTTTTCATGACCCGGGAGGAACAGCCACCGATAAGGACCCGGTCCAGACCCTGGGCCTGGATGTCTTCCTTGATGGCCTCCAAACCGGGGGCCAGACAGGGATAAGGGTAAATGGCCAGATGACTCCAGGGCTCCCCCTGGAGCAGGTCCCGCACTTGGGCCAGATCAATGCGGCTGCTGATCTGGCCGCCGCATTCACAAAGAAACACGCCGGTTGTGGCTTGGTTGTTCATGGTCCTCTCCTTCTTTTAGGGCCTTATTCCGCCCGGCCTTTACGGGGCGCTCACCTGAGGGAACAAGTATTCCATGGCCCCGGTAGGGCAGACATAAAGGCAAGTGCCGCAGCGGATGCACACCTCGCTGTGGCGGTGATACGGTGCGGTAACCTCCTTGAAGACGCCCCGGTTGCCCATAGTGATGGCCCGGGTCCCCACTACCTCGTCACAGGCCCGGGTGCAGAGGCCGCAGCGAAGGCAGGCGTCTTCCGGGTGTTCCACCGTAAAGCGGGTGGAGGTCACCCCGTGGGCTTTGGCCAGTTCCCTGATCTGTCGGGAGGCGGGGCAGTTGGCCAACAGCATCTCCAGCACCCAGCGCCGCACGTTGGTCACCTCCTCCGAGTGGGTGAGCACCTCCACCCCGGCCTGCACCGGGGTGATGCAGGACGCCGCCACCCGGGAGCGGCCATCCTGGAGGATTTCCACCACGCAGAGGCGGCAGGAGCCGATGGGCTGCACCGCCGGATGGAAACACAGGGTGGGAATGTCAAACCCCTGCTGCCGGGCCGTCTCCAGAATAGTCCAGCCCTCCCGGGCTTCAACCGCCTGGCCGTTGATGCTGAAGCGGACCAGACCGTTGCCTTCAGTCTTTTTGGCCTTTTCTTTTTTGGCTTTCTTAGTAGCCATGAACCCACCTCCTAAGCCACCAGCACCGCGCCCACCGGGCATTCATCCATGCACATGCCGCAGCGGATGCAGGCGCTGGCGTCGATGGTGTGAGGTTTCTTTTTTTCGCCGCTGATGCACCCCTGTGGACAGGTGCGGGCGCAGAGACCGCAGCCGTTGCACAGTTCCGGGTTAATGGAATAGGTGATCAGGTCTCGGCACACTCCCGCCGGGCACTTGTGGTCCACCACGTGAGCCAGGTACTCATCCTTAAAGTATTGAATGGTGGTGAGGATGGGGTTGGGAGCAGTGCCGCCCAAGGCGCACAAGGAGCCCTTCATGATGGCCCGGGCCAGGCTATGCAGGTCGTCGATGTCCTGTTGGGAGCCCTGGCCTTTGGCGAACCTGTCCAGGTATTCCAGCATGGACTTCAGACCCAGCCGGCAGGGGAGACACTTACCGCAGGATTCCTCTTCCAGAAAATGGAGAAAATAACGGGCGACATCCACCATACAATCCCGCTGGTCCATGACAATCATCCCGCCGGACCCCATCATGGCGCCAACCTTGGTCAAGGAGTCAAAGTCCACCGGGGTGTCCTTCAGTTCGTAGGGAATGCAACCGCCGGAAGGGCCGCCAGTCTGGACTGCCTTAAAGCGATCCTGACCGGGGACGCCGCCGCCGATTTCGTCGACGATCCGCCCCAGGGTGATGCCCATGGGCACCTCCACCAAACCCACGTTGTTCACCTTGCCCACGAGGGAAAAGATTTTGGTGCCGGTGCTGTGAGGCACTCCCAAACTGGCGAACCAGTCTGCCCCTTTCTCAATAATCTGGGGGACATTGGCCCAGGTTTCCACGTTGTTAATGATGGTGGGGCGGCCCCATAATCCTTTTTCCGCCGGGTAGGGCGGCCGGGGAACCGGCTCTCCCACCCGCCCTTCCAGGGAGGCGATGAGCGCGGTTTCCTCCCCGCAGACAAAGGCCCCGGCGCCCCGGTTGATTTTGATGTCAAAGTTAAAGCCGGTGCCCAGGATGTTCTCTCCCAGCAATCCCAGGGCCCGGGCCTGTTCGATGGCGTTGGTCAGATGCCGGACGGCAAGGGGATATTCTAACCGCACATAGATGAAGCCCTGATGGGCCCCCAGGGCATAGGCGCCGATGGCCATGCCCTCCAGGACCGCGTGGGGATCGCCCTCCATGAGGGTGCGGTCCATAAAGGCCCCGGGGTCGCCCTCGTCGCCGTTGCCCACCACATAAACCGGGCCCGGGCTTTTGCGGGCGTTTTCCACCGCCAAACGCCACTTGCGACCCGTGAGAAAGCCAGCCCCTCCCCGCCCCCGCAGCCCCGCAGCTTCAACCGCGGCAATCACCTCCTCGGGACTCATGGCGGTCAGGGCCTTGGCCAAGGCTTGGTAGCCCCCTACCGCGATGGTATCCCGGATGTCCAGGGGATCGATCTTGCCGATATTTCTGAGCACCACGCGTTGCTGGTATTTATAGAAGGGGATTTCGTAATCGTGGGGAATGGGTTCCCCGGTCCGGGGATCGGTATAGAGCAGCCGCTCTACCGGTTTCCCTTCCAGCAGGGTGGTTTGGACAATGTCGTCGACGTCGGCTTCCTTGACCTTTTGATAAAAGAGGCCGGAGGGCTGTAGAATCACCAAGGGACCCCGGGAGCAAAAGCCATGGCAGCCGGTGGTCTTGATCTCCGGGATTACCTGGGCCCCAAGACCGGCTGCGGCAATAGCCTTCCGCAAGGCTGCGGCCACTTTGGGGCTGCCGTTGGCAATACAACCGGTGCCATGACAAACGATGATCACGGTGCGGTTGGGGTCTCGCTCCGCCAGGATACTTGCCCGGTACTCCGCCAAAGCTTCGGCAGAGGGGAGCCGGAAATCCTCAAACCTTGTTGCAGTGCTTACCTGTGCCATAGCATCACCCAATCCTTCTCGGCTCTAAGCCTTTTGCATCTCTTTAAGCATCTTTTTCAGCTTGCGATGGGTAGCGGTAGGTTGATAATTTCCATCGATGACCACCACTGGGGCCAAGGCGCAGGCGCCCAAGCAGTTGACCGTGTCCAGGTCGAAGCTGAGATCCTTGGTGGTGTGGCCCCGACAGACGCCCAAATCCCGTTCCAAGCCCTCCACGAGGCGGGCCCCGCCTTTGAGGTGACAGGCAGTTCCAAGGCACACCTTGATTTCATGCATTCCCCGGGGCGTCAGGCGAAAGGATTTGTAAAAGGTGGCCACGGCCCACCCCCGGGAGACCGGCACCCCCAGATGGTCACATACTGCGGTCATGGCTTCCTTGGGGATGTAACTGAAGGCTGCCTGCACCTCCTGCAGGGCGCTGATCAGATGCTCCGGACTGGGGGGATACCGCTCCAGTATGGTTTCCAGACTTTTAAAGGTGACAGCCATAGAACCTTCCTCCTCCAGGTAGTGGTGAACGCCTTTACCCACCAGGAAAGCAAGGATGGCACCAAATTCTTATGTTGTTGGAATAACTAAGATAATAGATGAAAAGGGTATATACCCCCGCCCCAAGAGGAAAGGAAAACCCCGCGGGATTAAGACACTTTATCTCCCTTTGGGAAAATCTATCTATATTTCAAGGGGATAAAAGGTGGGAAGGATTTGTTGCAAAGATAGGAATGTTTTATTTTTGAAATTTTTCTCTTTGCCAAAAATGTTCGTTTTTGAAACGGAAAAGGAAATAAAAGACAAAAAGGTAAGATTTTGTGAGAAAAATCTTTTCTGCAAAAAATGTCGCGATTTTGCATCAGTCTCTTTTTTTGAAATCTTTCTCATTTATCTGATAAATTTTCATTTTCCTCCAGAGCTTGCTCCGACTTATTTTCAGCATGCGGGCGGCTTCCTGCTTGCTTCCCTGAGCCATCTCCAGGGCGGTAATGATGGTTTGCCGTTCCAGGACTTGCAAGGGGGTCATGGGCTCAGCGGCATTGGGCCAGGCGGTTTTCAGGGGAATTTCCAGTTCCCGGCCCAGCCAAGCCGACTCCAGACGGGGCAGGTGCCTTTGGGTGATGATGGGGCCCTTGGCAAAGACGAAACAATACTCTAACACGTGCTGAAGCTCCCGGACATTGCCGGGCCAAGGATGCCGGCAAAAGAGCTTCATCACCTTGGGGTCCACCCCCCGGATCTTCTTGTTGAATTTGCGGTTGAGCTTCTCCAGGAAGTATTTGACCAAAATGGGGATATCCTCCCGCTTCTGCCGCAGGGGGGGGAGATAAATGGGCACAGTAAAAAGGCGGTAGTATAGGTCGTCCCGGAATTTGCCCTGGCGCATGGCTTCATGCAGATCCACGTTGGTGGCCGCAATGATGCGGGCCTCCAGGGGGATCTTGCGGTTGCCCCCCACCCGGCTGAAGGCCCTTTCTTCCAGCACCCGAAGGAGCTTCACCTGGAGCTCGGGCTTAAGGTCCCCGATCTCGTCCAGAAAGAGGGTGCCGCCCCGGGCCTGCTCAAAACGTCCCGGCCGGCTGGCCACGGCGCCGGTAAAGGCCCCCCGTTCATGCCCGAAAAGCTCGGATTCTATAAGAGTTTCCGGTATGGCAGAGCAGTTCACGGCCACAAAGGGACCTTTGGCCCGGGGGCTGTGCTGGTGAATGGCCTTGGCCACCAACTCCTTGCCGGTCCCGGATTCCCCCTGAATGAGGACATTGGAGTCCGAGGAGGCGATCAGGGGCAGGCTCTTGAGGATCTCCTGCATCCTGGGACTGACCCCCACGATGTCGGCAAAGACATGCTGCTCAAGGCGGGAGGATTCCATTTCCGGGCAGGCCAATTCGTGGAAGGTCTCAATGCCCCCCAGGATCCTGTGATCCCCCTTCCTGAGCTGGGCGGTATTGATCAGTATCAGCTTTTTTAGACCGGTTTTGGTGGTGATCTCCACCTCCCGGTCCAAAAGGACCTCCCCGGTGCTCATGGAGATGCGCATGGGGCATTCCTGATGGCACAAATCGGCCCGGAAGATATCCCAACAGAATCTGCCCAGCACCTCCTCCCGTTTGTAGCCGGTGATTTCCTCGGCAGTTTGGTTGAAGTAACTGATCTGCCAGCGGGTATTGATGAGGAAGACTCCTTCAGGGAAGGAATCCAGGACATCGCCGAAGTGGAAGCCCATGAATTTGAGGAATGGGGGCAGATCGCCGGAATTAACGGAGGATTTTTCCGACAGCAACTGGGTCAGGGGTGTCATAAACCCCTCCTGGCGGAGGCGGGTCTTACTCCCCAAGAGCCACCGTCGGGGGAAGACTGCCGGAGATAAGGGAACCAGGGCCAATTGTGGGGGATGCCAGGGAAAAGGCTCAGATTTTGCACAAATAGAGGCTGCGACGGGCACAAAGAAATCTTGCTGACCTGTTTCTGAGGTCGGTGGGCCACCAGGAATTGGCTTGAACAGGGCCTCATAGAAAAACCGCCTTACAGTTAAAGGCGTTCAGGAAAATGGCCCTACTTTTAGGGGTCGCCCATTTATGGATCCCGATTTATCTATTAGCAATTATTATACCATTTTTGAAAAAAAACAACCCATAGCCTTGGATGAGTGGTTTTAAGTCATCCCCAGGAGTGTTGTCTTTTAAGGGTATGGCTCTAAGGACTTTTTGGGGGTTTGAGGTTTGGGGACCGGAAAGGCGAAATGAGGGGAGATCTCAGGGCAGAGTAGCTTCCCGGGACTCCAGGGGCACGGTGAGGGATACCCGGGTTCCCTGCCCCGGACTGGAGTCGATTTTGAGATAACCTCCTAAGGAGCTGAGACGCTCCCGGATGCTGAACAAGCCGTAACCGGCCACTTGGGCCCCCTTTTCCTCCAGGGCCTCGGCTTTGAACCCCACTCCGTCGTCCACTACTGCAAGTTGAAGGAAAGGGCCCTCCTGAGTAATGTAAATATCCACTTGGGTGGCCTGGGCGTGTTTGATGACGTTGGTCAACAATTCCCGGACCACCCGGAAGACCAGGACCCGGGCCGCCTCCCTCAGAGGCAGCGGCTGATGATGGCGATGAACCTCGATTTTCAGGCCGTGTTGCTGTTCCAGCTGTTCCGCCAGCCACTCCAGGGCGGCTTCCAGGCCCAGGTCATAAAGGATGGGGAGCCCCAGTTCATAAGTGAGGGAACGGGTGTAACGGATGGCTTGGCTGATGTATTCGCGGATTTCGTTGACCGCGGCCACACCTTCCGGAGACTGGGTTTCCTGGCGAATGGCCCCCAGCTTGATTTGAGCCAGGGCCAGAATCTGCCCGATATGATCGTGGAGGTCAGCGGCCAAGCGGCGCCGTTCCCGCTCCTCCGTAAGGGAGAGCTCCGAGGCCAAGGCCCGCAGACGTTCCTGGTAGGCACTGATTTTGTCCTGGGCCTCCTTTTTCAGGGTGATGTCTTCGATCATGCCTACGGCAAACAAGGGCCGGCCCTGTTCATCCCGGACCAAGGAGACATGCACCTGGCCCCACATCCAACTGCCGTCTTTGCGGCGATAGCGGCCTTCCCGTTCATAAAAATCCCGTGTTCCCTGGAGCATTTCCTCAAAGAGGTGCCAGGCCCGGAGGCGCTCTTCGGGATGGAGAAAATCCCGGAGTCGTCTTTGGCAAAGCTCATCCGGGCCGTAACCCAACATCTGGGTAAGGGCTTGATTGGACTCGAGAATCTCCCAGTCAAGGCCGATGAGGACAATGCCCACCGGCGCCCTCTCGAACATGGCCCGGAAGCGTTCTTCGCTTTCCCGCAGCGCCGCGGTGCGCTTTTCCACCAGTTTTTCCAGGTGGTCCCGGTAATGGCGGAGTTCCTCCTCCACCCGCTTGCGTTCCGTTAGGTCCACATTGAGCTGAAAGATCAAGGGTTCGCTGCCGTCCAGACATACCACCGTATGAATGGAGTGGACCGGGAGGCGTTGTCCGTCCCTGGTTTTTAGCAGATATTCCCCGGCAGGGAGCAACTCTCCGGTGGAAACCGCCTTGGTCCCCAAATCCAGCAGATGACGGTAATGAATCTGAAGTTCGGGGGGGATAATGAGCTCGGCCAGATTCTTCCCCACGGCCTCCTCGGAGCGGTAACCGAAAAGCTCCTCACTGGCCCGGTTCCAATAGCGCACCGTGCCGTCCACCTCAAACCCCTGGACTGCCACCCCCGGCACAAATTCCAGGAGATTGCGGAACCTGGCCTCGCTTTCCTGCAACGCCTCCTGTAGCTTCAGCAACTGCTGGATTTTTTCCTGCAGTTGCAAATTTAGCATGTGTACCTCGTCAAACTTTTTCCTCAGGAGCTCCTTGTCCCGCTCCAGCTCTTCGATGGTGTACCGGAGAGCCCGCCAAGGAACCAGCAGGTTCAGCAGGGCATCCTTTAGGGAGTAGCGCTTGACCCATTTCAGATGGTATTCGCAGTAGTCGTCGCCCCGGAAATAACATTTGCTCTCGTCCAAAATAGCCGGGGGCAGATTCCAGATAGTGGGGATGCCGGTATAGATGCCTTTGTTGAACAAACAGAAATCGGGACTGGCAGGCACATCCGGGAACCAATGCAGCCGGATGATGGCCCGGTCCCGGGAGGTTTCCACCAGCTCCAGGCGCTTGTTCCGGTTGAATTTGTCGTTGATCTTCTGGGCCCGCTTCAAACTGCGCCGGGGGTTGCGGTAGGCAAAGAGAATGATGCGCTGGATGTAGCCCAGTTTTCGGCGGGAGGCGGAGTCAAACCCGATTTTAAAGGCGATGTCGGGATCACCGGTAATCTCCCGGGCGTTGGCAAACATCCGGATCACCACCTCGCTGGAGACCCAGTTGTTGCCCTCCATCAGAAATTCAAGGGGATCAGGCAGCCGGTCGATTTCCTCTCCCAGTCCGGAGCACAGCCGGGCAATGGCCTTAGGGTTCTTTTCCTGGAAATACTCGATGATAGCCCGGGTATTAATACAGCTGTGGTGTTTTTCCATAAACAGGCTCCGTCAGCTAAGCCCTTTGGGATCAAGGACTCAGCCGGGCCGTGCCTTGGGGCTTGAGGTTGTAAGCGGCCTCCCAGAGAACCACAGTTTAACCCGGCTTACAGCGGCCGGCATGGCGAAGTTTTCCAAGAAAGGGTGAGTTTCCCCGGACTCATGGCACCATCAGGTTTGGGGCTTAAGTCCCTCGCTCCCCAGCCTTAAGCCTTTCAGGGGCAGTACATCTCAGAAAAATGGAAATCAGGTTTTTAAAATTTTACCACATTCCCGGGCAAACCCCAAATTGTTTGACATTTTAGGATATTTATAATTTGTTAACTTAGTTAAAAAAATTAAAAATTTTTAAAATAAAATTCTAATATGGCCTCCCCGGGAATCCCTGATAAGCCAAATATTTCAGAAAATTGCCGGGAAAATGTCAGTTGCCGAAAGAAAATCCCGGTAAATCAAAGATTGGCGGGGAAACCAGGCCAAGAAAACTCCTAAGGAAAAAATTCAGGGAAAAACTTGACAAATATCAGGAAATCTCCTATAAGGAAAAAACAATTTTTTCCCCAGGCGGTCAGAGATAGGATTACTTTTTCGGGATAACCCCTACCCCCATCTGGTCCTCAGGTGGAACTGGCTCGGTGATATCCACCCCCTCGCCCCGACAAGTTTTCGGGGAGCCCCCTCCGGCTTGTTTCGGGAACCAGACAGAAACTCCAAGATTGAACAAGGAGGATCCTGTCATGCTCCCCCGCCTTACAACTTCCTGGAAATTTTCCCTCAACCTCAGTAAGTTTTGCCAAGCGCCCCTGAATGTTTTTCTGTTCAAATTTCTACCTTTCCGCCTTTCCCGATGGTATCTGGGCCTTTTGGGGAAGATTTACTTTTTCCTGAAGCGTCAGGAAAAAGAGCTGATTCAACTTACCATCCGCCAGGTGTTCGGCAGCACCTTGGAACTAAAGTCTTTGAAGGTTCTGATCCGGCATACCTTTCGGGGTATTGTGGACCATTACCATGAAAAACTGTTTGTGGCTTATTCCAACTTCCCCCGCCTTATCAAGTTTTTGCAGGAACGGGTGAAGCTTACCGGGGAGGATGAGCTTAAGGCGGCTTTGGCCGAGGGCCGGGGGATTATCCTGGTCACCGGCCACTATGGTGCCGTAGAGTTTTTACCTGGAGCCCTGGCGGTTCGGGGTTATCCCGCCACCATGATCTGCCGGTTTCAGACCAGCCGCCTCCGGAAGTCCCTGATGGAAAGGGCCCAGGCCGTTGGCCTGCAACTGGTGGACTCTGAGGGGGGCAATGTCTTGCTTTCTGCGGTGAAGGCCCTGAAACAGGGGCGCATCCTGATAACCGAGTGTGATGAATTTGACGAATGGCGTCCCGGGCCTGGCCGGCTGGTATCCTTCCTGAACCGCTACCTGGAGGGAGATCGTACCCTGGAAGTCCTGCAAAAACGTGCCGGTGCCCCGGTGGTAACTGCCCTTTTGCAAAGGACCGGGAAAAAAAGCTATACTTTGCATTTAAGCCGGCTGCCCCAGGACCCCACGGCTCAGGAAGCTTGTGGGGAGGCCTGTCTCCGGGTCCTGGAAGACGCCATCCGCGCCACTCCGGAGCAATGGTACCAATGGAAAAAATTCGGCAAGATGCTCAATCTCACTGCCAGGAATCAGCATGATTATCAGGAAAGTGGATATCTGGCACCTGAAGTTGGGGTTTCGCTTCCTGTGCAAACATAAGCTGGCGGCCTATCACAGCTCCGACAATCTGGTGGTCAAAGTCACCACTGACGAGGGGGTACGCGGTTTTGGAGAAGGGATTCCCCGGGACTTTGTAACCGGGGAATCCCTGGAAAACAGCTTGGAATATCTGGAGAAGGAATGGGCCCCGGCCATCCTGGGCCAGAACCTGGCCTCTCCCGCGGACCTTGGGGCTTGTATCAGGGAACTTCAGGAAAGACATCCCCCCGAGAAAGCCCCAGGGGCATTTTGTGCCCTGGAAATGGCCCTCCTGGACGCCGGGGGCCGCACCTGGTGCCGGCCTGTAAGCGACCTCCTCGGCTCCCCTGGGTCCTCCCCCCTCATTTACAGTGCCGTACTGCCCCTTACGGCCGAGGCGGAGTTGCACCATTTCCTCCAGCTCGTCAAAACCTTAGGGATAAGACAGGTCAAAGTGAAGGTGGGAGAGGAACACGACTTTGAGATTCTGGCTGCGGCCCGCCGGGAGTTGGGGCCGGAAGCGGACTTACGGGTGGACGCCAACGGCGCCTGGACCCCTGAGGAGGCCATCGCCCGCATCCGGGACATGACCCCCTTAAGGCTCAGCGCCGTGGAGCAGCCGGTGGCCAAGGAGGACTTCCTGGGGCTGCGTCAGGTGCAGGAGGCGGTAGCCCTGCCCATCATCGCCGATGAGTCAGTATGCACCTTGGCAGATGCCCAAAGGCTCATTGAGTTAGGAGCCTGTAAGATTTTCAATATTCGTCTTTCCAAGGTGGGAGGCCTTACCAGGGCTCTGCGCCTCAAAGAGCTGGCTGCGGCCGCCGGCCTTCGCTGCCAGCTCGGCTGCCATGTGGGGGAAACCAGTCTTCTGGCGGCGGCCGGTCGCCATTTTGCCCAGACCCAAAAGGACCTGGTGTACCTGGAAGGCTCTTATGCCCCCTTTTTGTTGACTCAAGACGTGGTGCAGGACCCGGTGTCCTTTGGGCCGGGAGGAGCAGCACCCCCTCTTACCGGCCCCGGTCTGAGTGTCCATGTAATGGAAAGGGCCCTGGAGGAACTTGGGGTCTTTCGGCTGAGTCTTTCCTGAAACATTTGACCTGAAAGGGACAGGGAGGGTCCCCCCACTCCCCGCCGGCTCTCGATTAATTGCCCTCAAAACCTGATGGAGGAGCTAAGTCCCAGGGAATGGACATGGCTCCGGTATCTGCCGTTGACCTGGAAGGCTGGTGGCAAGGGCACTCCGTTGATGGCATAGCGGTTGTCCTTTTTACGGTCCTCGAACAGGATAAAATTGTAGGCCAGCCCCAGGGTCAGGCGCCAGACTTTCATTTCGCCTCCCACCGCCAAGATATGACGGTTGGCATCAGGCACCTGGGGCTCCAGGGTGGAGGAAGGCACTGGGGTCAGGTCTAAGGTGTAACCCGCCCTGAGTTTGAGGTTTTCCTTCAGCTGGTAGCCCACTCCGAAACGGAAGGCCCAAGCGTCGTGCCAGTTTTTTTCGGTGACAATCTGGGTGGCGGGCACACCATTAACCGGCACCGGCTGTTCCAGGCGGATCGCCAGACGGTCGTAGCTGGACCAGCCGGTCCAGGTGATGTCCACGTTGAAAGTGAAGGGAGCCAGCCGACTTACCGACACGCCGAAGGTGAGGGACTGGGGGTAAGTGAGTTTGGCGGTGCCGTCCGTCACCCGGGGGACCCCGGGAACGGTCACCGGCAAATTGAGATGCAGGTGACCCCGATGCAGGACAAAAATCTGACTGCGGTATGACAGCCCAAACTTAATCCCGGTCAGGGGTTCCCAGAGGAGGCCGAAGTTCCCCCCCAGGCCGTGGCCGGTGCCCACCAAGTCAGATTCCCCATCCTGCCTAGAAAGAAAAGGTACCCGTTTTCTAAGGCGAACATCAGACCAGAGGAAGTTCACCCCCCCGGCCAACGAGAGGTTGTCCAGGAGCTTAACGGAAATTACCGGGTTGAGATTGTAGGTTTTCAGGCGGGAATAGGTGGTGATGTAGCGCCCCTGCCAAGCTGCGGGCCAGTTGGAGCCCAGACCGAAGGGGGCGAAAAAGCCCAGCCCCACTGCCACTCGAGGGTTAAAGGGCACCGCCAGGTAAAAGGCCCCGGAGTCATAAAACCGGGGGCTGGTTTCGGACCAATAATCGCCGGTGCCGAAAAACTCCCGTTTGGGGTAATTGATGACCGTGCAGGTGTAAAATTCTGGACGCGTGAGTTGATTAAGGCCCGCCGGGTTGTAATAGATCGCCGAGGGGTCATGGGCCTCCGCCACAAAGGCATTCCCCTGGGCCATGGCGGCGGTGCCTTGTTGGACCAAGGCAAAACCGGCGCCCCTGGCCCGGTCGGGCAGGCAGGCCAGAACCACACAGGCCAATCCCAGAAGTAGGCCGCCCTTGAAAAGAAAAAGGCGAAACCGGCTTTTTAGGCCCAGGTAAAAAAGTAAAAGCCAGACAGCCTGGTGGGCATTTATCCTGTTCACAGGGGGGTCTCCTGACGGCAGCTATTCCAAGCCTTTAAAATACTGGGCCATGATAGCACAAAGGAGTTCTGTCTATACAAAAAAATTTCAAAAACTGATGGTGACGATCAGGAAAGCCCTTGGCGGAAGGGTTAAAAAGTCCAATTTGGCCCGGTTCCCCGACCCTCCCGGAAAAATTTCTGGAGCTGCGGCCCAAGGCATCCGCCAGCCGCCATTCTTGGTAAAGGAAAACATGGAGGGAGAAGTCACCAGAAAAAAGGTGGAAAGAAAAGGGCAAGGCCTTTCCTTTCCACCTGCTGGAGGGAGAAGGACGGGGCTCGGTCCGGCAATCCGAACCCCTGGCATAAAGTCTTTATAATTAATCGGTTCCTTTGATCACCATGACGGAACAGGGACTGTAAGCCACCACTTTGCTGGCGGTGGAGCCCAAGAAATAGGTGGTCTTGGCCCCGAGGCCCCGGCTGCCAATGACAATCAGATCCACCTGTTCCCTTTTGGCGGCTTCCACAATTTCTTCCGCCACCGAGGGCCCTTTGGCAATGAGGGTGGAGAAGCTTACCCCCAGTTCCTGGGCTTTGGCCTTGGCCTGAGCCAGTGCGGTAATGGCCTGTTTTTCCAATTTTTCCGCGATATAGCGGCCTTCCTCCAGTTCGGCGAGGACCGGGACTGCGGCCAAGATGAGGACCTCCGCTGGAGGGTGGGACTTGGCCCAGTCGCAGGCTGTTTCCAAAGCCTTCAGGGCATAAGGGGAACCGTCCACCGGAACGAGCAGTTTCATAGCATCCTCCTAATGAGTCAGGCCCATCATCTTTTCATATTTTTCCCGGCGGAACCCGATTATGAGGCGAACGGTGATGACGGCACACATACCCAGGGCCCCGGCCAGCACCACAATGGCATCATAGGGCTTAAGATTTATCTGTTTGAAGACCACGGCAATCCCGGCCAAGATGATCATGATGGCAAATAGCAGCCGTATGCCGTAGCCCCGGATGTACTTCACTGCGGTGACCCCGATCTGGGCGCCCACCGAGGCTCCGATGAGCATGTAGATGGCAGCCACGATGTCCACCACCCCTTTGACCGCATAGGTCCAGCAGCCGTAAGCTCCGGCGAACAGCACGGAGAATAGGTCAGTACCCACCGCCACGGCCGTGGGACAGCCGATGAGATAGATGAGGGCCGGCATGCGGATGAAGCCGCCTCCCACCCCCAGAAACCCGGAGAGGAAGCCGGTGAAGAAGAAGACTCCCATGACCGTCCAGAAGGAAATGGTGATGCCCGAGGCCGGGAAGGTCATCATGGGAGGAAGGTTCCAGGCCTTTTTGGGTTCCTTGACCACCCGGGAGGCGGCCGCCGCAGCCTTGGCCGCCGCCCGCTTGTCCTTGGTGGCATAATCGTAAAGCATATAAATGCCCAGGCCAAAAAGCATAAGCATATAAATATAGCGGACCACCGGGCCGGCCAGTCCTTTGCCGGTAAGCCACATGACCACCTGGGCACCGGCTTCCACCCCGATTACTGAGCCGATAATGGACCAGATGCCCAGTTTGATATCCACATTTCCCATCTTCCGGTGTTTGGCGGTGGCCACGATGGACTTGCCGAAGATGTGGGCCAGATCCGTGCCGATGGCGTAGGCCATGGGGAAGCCGAAGATGTTCAGGGCTGGGGTCACCACCCAGGCACCCCCGACCCCAAAGAAGCCACCCAGCACCCCCACAGAGAAGCCGATGGCGATCAGGACAAAGATATTAAAATTAGTCTCGGCAATGGGCAGATAAACGTCAAACATGGAAGTCCCTCCCGGCTATTCGTGGTGCTCGATTTTGCTCACGTCCATGCCCACCGCCTTTAAAAACAGGTCGGTGACAAAGGCGATCAGGGCCCCGATTACCCCCATGACCACCGTGACAATTACCGCAAACACATATTTGTTGCTGTTATACCAGCCAGCGAAAAAGGCGTTGATGAGAGAGAGCCCTTCCATTTTCACCTGGCGAGCCCCCAGGTCCACTGCCTTTTCCCCCGGTTCCGCAGCCCCGGCCAAAACTGCGGTAATCAAAAGAAGACCCAGACTGAGAAGCAACAGATTCAGGCGTTTCACGAAGTCTTACCTCCAAAATCAGCGAAATCTCGGGACATCAGGCATACGACGACAGACCGCCGGATTTGCGCCTTTCAGATAGTCGCTTTTTACTTTGGCAATGGTCGTGCCAAAGAACCATCTTTCCCCCACGAGAGTAACTTATTAATTCCAATACTATTTTTTGCCTCTATTTTTTGTTTTAGTTGGTGCCCGGGGGAGAATCTGTCAGAAATTTTTACAATCTGTAAACCCCCCCAATAGGTAAGAGCCCGTACTTGGGGATCAGGCCCAGGGACCCTCAGAGGATTTTTTCAGGAAAAACAGGGTCATAAGCCAAGAATGCCGGATGGTTTCTCAGGTATAGTTTTAGAATAAAGAAAGGTTAAGATGATCAGGAAGTTTCTCCCCCCAAAAAGAGGCCGGGAGCCTTGAATCTGCCAATTATTTCGTGAGCCATGGGTCTTGCTGAATTGCTCTGCCGCCTTTTCCGGCGACCTCCTGTCAGATCGGGTCCGGGTCTGAAGGAAATTTTCCAGGGTTTCAAGCAGGTGCTGGCGGCCAATAACGAGGCCCTGATCCTGATGGGGCGGCTGGAGGAGGTCCTGGCATCTCCGGCGGGCCTCAGGTTGTCTGACATCAAAAAATTGCTGATACACCTGGAAACCTGCCTGTCTCAGCAGGTAGCCGCCCTGGCCCGCATGTCCGGAGACCGCTGGCCGGAGCTGGAAAGGGTGCGCCAGCACCTGGCGGCGGAGATACACCAACGCCTGGTGACTTCCCTCCCTCCTCCCGAGGTGCCGCCAGTGGTGCTGTTGGCGGAGGCGGCTCCGGAAATCTGGTCCGCCCTGGGGGGAAAGGCCGGCAACCTGGCCCGCTTGGTGAGGGAGCTGCATCTCCCGGTGCCTCCGGCCGCGGTGGCCACTTTCACCGCTTATCAGAGCTTTATGGAACATAATCCCCATGAAGGCTTAAGTCTGGCTGACCGCCTGCAGGCACAGCTGGAGAATCTGGATCGGATTGGACCGGAGGAATTGGAACAAAAGGCCCGCGCTCTTAAAGCTCTGATTCTGGCCCAGCCGCTGCCAGAGGCCCTGGTCCAGTCCCTGGTGGAGACCGCCCGGCTGGTTTCCGGTACCGGTCAAACCCTGGTAGTGAGAAGCAGTGGTCTCCGGGAGGATCTGGCCGCCTCCTTTGCCGGGCAGTTTGACAGCTTTCTCGGGGTGACTCCTGAAGAAGTGCCGGAGCGCTGGCGCCAGGTGGTGGCTAGCCAGTTCTCCTACCGTTCCCTCACCTATTTCCGGGAACATGGTTTTGCCTTGGAGGAAGCCGCCATGGGGGTGTTGCTCCAACAGCTGGTGGTGGCCGAGGCCGCCGGGGTGATGTTCACCCGAGATCCGGAGGGAGTTCAACCTGATAGTCTGCTGGTGAGTGCCACCTTTGGCCTAGGCCCGGAGCTGGCCGCAGGTGAGATAAGCGGGGACCAATTCTGGGTGGATAAAAGCACCGGAAAGGTCCGGGTTTTTCATCCGGGAAAGAAAAGTCATCGGCTGTCGATAAAAAACGGCCGGGTAGTCCGGGAAGTTCTGCCCTCCGAGCAATCCCTTAAACCCGCCTTAAAGGCCGAGGACCTGAAAGTCCTGGCCGGAATGGCCCAGGTGCTGGAGGATTATTTCGGGGGGCCCCAGGACGTGGAGTGGGTCAAGGACCCCACCGGACAGTTGTGGGTGGTACAGTGCCGGCCGTTGCCTTGTCCTTCCGAATCGGCCTCTTGGTCAGAGGAAGCCGTTTCCGAGGTGGGGGCTGAGGTTCTTCTGAGCGATGCCTTGGTGGGAGCCCGGGGGGTGGCGGCGGGCCCGGTGTATCTTCTGAAAAAGCCGGAGAATCTTGGCTCTGTGCCTGAAGGTGTGGTTTTGCTGGTTCCCCGCACCACCCCCAGATTAACTCCGGTGATTCCCCGGGTGGCGGCATTGGTGGCCGAGGTGGGCTCCCCTACCGGCCACTTGGCCCTGGTGGCCCGGGAATATGGCATACCTGCCTTGGTGGAGGCTCCCGGGGCCTGGAACCGGCTGCCACCCGGAGAAACAGTAACGGTGGATGCCTATCAGGGCCGGGTTTACCGGGGCCGGGTGGAGAAGCTTTTGGCCCGCCGGGCCCAGCCCGGTCTCTCCGCCTCCCCCTTGTATGACCGGGTTCGGGCGGTACTGGACCTTGTCACCCCCCTTACCCAGGTGGATCCCCGAAGCCCCGAATTTCGGCCAGAAAATTGTCGCACTTACCACGATCTGGCGTATTTTGCCCATGAGAAGGCCATGCAGGTGATGTTCGGGCTGATGGATCAGGTGGCAGAGGGGCGGGTGCCAGCGTTGCGTCTTTTGAAGCTGGACACCCCTTTGCCCCTCAATCTACATCTGGTGGATTTGGGAGATGGGCTGGCCAGTCATATAAGTCCGGTACCCCCGGAGGCCATCCTTTCCATCCCTATGCGGGCGTTGTGGCGCGGTATTTCCCACCCCGGAATCACCTGGGCCGGCCCCATCCCTGTGGACCTGGGGGGCTTTCTCCATGTCTTGGGCCAGGCGGCCATGCGGCCGCCGGAGGACTTCTGGGACAAAACCTATGCCATTGTCGCCGCCAATTATGTGAACTATGCCTGCCGTCTGGGATACCACTTCCAAAGCGTGGACAGTTATGTAGGGCCCTCCCCGGAAGAAAATTATTTGAATTTCAATTTCAAGGGCGGCGCCGCCGATGAAAGCCGGCGTATCCGCCGGGCCCGGTTGATCGCCATGGTCCTCGAACAGTTGGGGTTCGAGGTGGAACAACACCGGGATGTGATTCGGGCCCGCTGCCGTAAACGGCCCATGCCGGAAATGGAGGAACGTCTGGAACATCTGGGCCGGCTCATGGCCTATGTGCGCCAGATGGACATGCTTATGAAGGACGATGCCATGGTCCAGGTGCTGGCGGAGCGTTTCCTGGCGGGCCACTATGAACGTCCGGGGCAGGAAGATAACCGGGGTTAAGGTGAAAGTGTGAGAGTGGAAAATTTTTTCAAGCCACTCTTTGCCTTGGGACTCTTGGCGATATGGCACGGCTGGGGGGATTCGGTTCCGGAGGGTTTAGCTGCCGTAAGCCACCTGAGGCCGGAAACCCCTTCCAGGGCCGAGCCTTACCCCTGGTGGATATGGGCTCTGGTGCTTTTCGGGTTCTCCTTTGTGGTGGGGATTCTGTCCCTGTTAGGGGGCATGGGAGGCGGCACTTTGTTTGTCTCGGTGGTGGGCAGTTTTTTGTTTTTTCATCTGGATTTCGTGCGCGGCGCCAGTCTGCTCGTGGCTTTAACCGGGGCATTGTCTGCCGGTCCTGGTCTTTTGCGCTACGGCATGGGAAATCTGCGCCTGTCCCTGCCCGCCGGCCTGATGACCTCCACCGGGGCCATTATCGGGGCCCTGCTGGGGCTGAGAGTCCCGACGGCGGTGGTGCAGGTGGCCCTGGGCCTTACCATTCTGGGGGTGGTTATCCTATTGCTGAAAGCTAAGAGGACAGATTATCCGGAAGTTCAAAAGGCCGACGAGCTTTCCCGGGTACTGGGGATTGCCGGGGTATATCTGGACCGAGCCCTGGGGAGAGAAGTCCCCTGGCAGATACACCGGACCTCCCTGGGCTTGGTGATGTTTGGGGTAATCGGCTTTATGGCCGGACTTTTTGGCATCGGGGCTGGCTGGGCCAACGTCCTGGTACTGAACCTCGTCATGGGGGTGCCCCTGAAGGTGGCGGTGGGCACCAGTAAGCTCATCGTGTGCCTCACCAACACCGCCGCTGCCTGGGTTTACCTGCACAGCGGGGCTTTGCTGCTGATCCTGGCGGTGCCCTCGGTCCTGGGCATGATGCTGGGGAGTTGGGCAGGGGTGGGAATACTGTTACGCCTCGCCCCCATCCGGCTTAAGGTTGTGGTTATCGCCTTGCTGTTGTTTGCCGGTGCAAGGTCATTATTAAAGGGACTGGGTGTGTGGAGCTGATGAACCAAGAGGGGCAGCCATCCCCCTCCTCGTCCGATCTGCAGCTTTTTTATGCCAGGATTATTGATGGCGGCGCCAAACTTGGTTTCGTCCTGCTTTTGGTCACTTTTGTCATTTATGTGACCGGTCTGCTTGCTCCCTATGTTTCTTTGGAGGAGGTCCCCCGCTACTGGAGTGGGCCGGTGGCCCACTACCTAAAGGCCACCCGTTTAAACCCGGGGTGGACCTGGGTGGACAAACTGAAATATGGTGACTTTCTGAACTATTTTCCCATTGCCCTCATGGCTGGGGTAATCATTTTGGGCTATTTAGGTTTGTTATGGAGATTTCTGCGTCAGGGGGAGACGATTCCCAGCCTTATAGTGGTCCTGCAACTGCTGGTGTTGGCCTTGGCGGCTTCCGGATTTTTGCGGGCAGGGGGATACTGAGGATGGAAGGACCGCTTGTCTGCCCGTCCCGCCTGGAGAAACTTTTGGTGTGCACCGACGGCTCGCCGGATAGCCAGGGAGCAGTGCGGGGGGCCTTGGCCTTGGCCCAACCCTGTGGCAGTAAGGTGTTTTTTTTGCAGGTGCTGGAGTTCAATCCGGAACTGGAGGCCAGGGTGCCGGAGGTGGTGGCTATCCGGGAGACAGAGGTGCGTAACTATCTGGAATCCTGTCGGGCTGAGGCCGAAAGGCTGGAAATCCCGGCGGAAATTCTGGTGCGACGCAGTGAGACAGCCTCCCTGGCCATCGTGAGGGAAGCCCAGAAAATCCAACCTGACCTTATTATCATGGGACGACGGGGGCGCTCCCGGCTGTTTCGGCTGATGATGGGCAATGTCACCGCTCGGGTTATTGGCTACAGCCCATTTAATGTTTTGGTGGTCCCCCAGGGGGCGCCTTTGAAGTACCAAAATATCCTGGTGGCCAGCGACGGCTCCCCCCACAGCTATGCGGCCTGGGATGAGGCTCTGTTCATCACCCGGCGGATGGCGGCTTCACTCCTGGCCGTGTCAGTGGCCCGGGATGAGGGGGAACTGGAGATTGCCCGGACCATTGTTGAGCGCCTCCAGAAAGAAGCGGGATTTCAGGAGGTTCCTCTGGTCACCAGGGTCCTAATCGGATCTCCCTATGAGGCCATTGTCCAGGCCGCTAGGGATACCGGAGCCGACCTTATCGTGATGGGAGCCTTAGGGTTAAGCGGGCTTACCTCCCTTTTGATGGGAAGTGTCACCGAACGGGTCATTGGCCGGTCCCAATGTCCGGTACTGGTGATCAAGCTTAGGAAGCAGGAGGTCTAAGGGGAAATTTGGCAGATCGCCCTGCCTTTTGGTTGCAGAAACTGCAGGTCACCAGTAACATTAAGAATCATAAAATCAGGGCCCTCCTTGGTACCTGTGGACGATTGACGATCCAAAAGGAGAACACCCTTGAATGCCTGAACTTCTTTGCCCTCTTCCCCTGAAAACCCTGCTGGCCTGCACCGATGAGTCTCCGGCCAGCCAGGGGGTCCTCCGGGCCGCCCTGGATTTGGGGCGGGCGTGTCGCGCCCAAGTGTGTCTTTTGTATGTGATGGAATTGCTTCCTTTTATGGAATACGGGCAGCCCGACGCCTTGGGCTTCCCCCCGCCCTTGATCCAGGATTATCAGGAAGTGCGGGAAAATGCGCTGCGCCTTCAGCTAAAGAAACGGGAAGAGATTGCGGCCCAGGAAGGGGTTCAGTTGCAGGGGCGCCTTCAGGTGGGGGGTCCGGTCTATGCTGAAATTCTGGCAGTAGCAGAGGAACTACGTCCCGACCTGATAATTATGGGCCGCCGGGGAATGAGCGGCCTGGAACGCCTTCTGGTGGGCAGTGTCACTGCCCGGGTGATCGGCCATACCGGGGTTATGGTCCTGGTGGTTCCCCGGAATGCGGTCCTGGGTTTTGATCGGATGCTCCTGGCCTATGACGGCTCTTCCGCCAGTGAGGCGGCCGCTGAGGTGGCCCTGAAGATTGCCCAGCAAACGGGCGGTCAGCTGAATCTAATCACGGTATGCCATGAAGACCTGGAGCCTGTCAAGGCCAAAGCCCTGGCCCGGGATCTGGCCGAAGAGGCCCGGCGCCGCCAGGTGGAACTGATAACCCTCACTCCCCATGGCCGACCTGAAAGAAGCATAATCGAAGTGGCCATCCATCGGGAGCCGCAACTCATCATTCTTGGCAGCCACGGCCGCACCGGTCTCAAGAGACTGCTTTTGGGAAGCGTGGCCGAAAGGGTTATAGGCCAGGCACCCTGCCCGGTTCTGGTGGTGAAACAGCAGAAGTAACACCGGCTTGGCTTAAGAAGGGTTGCCTTCCCCGGGGGCCGACAGGGCGGCCCGCACCCGCTCCGGCAACTCCTGGGGGCGCCAGGTGCGGTCAATGGCCACTAGGTTAGCGGTCCCCTCCGCCAACAGTTCCTCGCCGGTTTCGGGGAAAAAGTCAAAGTGGAAAATGATGGCCTTGGCCCGGAGTTCCTGAATCCGGGTTTCAATGCGGAACACCTCCCCGTAACGGCTGGGACGCCGAAAACGCCCCCAGGCCTCCACGATGGGGAGGCCGAATCCCTCTGCCACATTTTTGAAGGTCTCCTCCGGCTTCAGCCCCACCGCGCGCAGGAACTCCTCAATGGCCCGGTGTATGTAGCGGAAGTAGCTGACAAAATACACGATGCCATAAGGGTCAGTGTCTCCAAAGCGGACCCTGGCAGTGGTACAATGAACTCCGGGCCTTTTCCAGAAACCGGCAGCTGACTGGTTCATGTGGTCTGATTCTCCCGGGTGTTTGGCAAAATCGGGCTAGGAGGCTAAGGCCCCCTGACTCCCGCCTATTTCAGGACAGCTTTTTTAGTAAAGGGAAAAACCCCAAAGGGGGGCGGGTGAAGGCCAGGAAATTCATTCCCCCCGGATGCGGTTGATAAGGCCGCTGACGGAGACCGGGTCGGTGATGGGGAGAAGGCGCACCTGGCCGCCATAGCTCATGACAATCTCCCGCCCCTCCACCTTTTCCTCCGGGTAATTGCTTCCCTTGGTGAGGAAATCGGGCCTGAGGTCCCGGAGGATTTCCGGCAGCTGGTGGCTTTCGAACAAGGTGACGTAATCCACAGCACTCAAGGCGGCCAGCATCCGCAGACGCTCCCCCTCCTTAAGGATGGGGCGGCCTTTGCCTTTCACCCGGCGCACCGAGGCATCGGTGTCCAGGGCCACGATGAGAATATCACCTAAACGACGGGAGTCTTCCAGGAAGCGGACATGCCCCACATGCAGCAGATCGAAGCAGCCATTGGTGAACACCACCCGCCGGCCCTGGGCTTTAAGGTGAGGAATGATGAAACTCAGTTCCTTCAGGGTGACGATCTTTTCTTCCTGGTGCACCCGTCCGAGGCATTCCCGTTCCAGTTCGCTGAGAAGGATGGGGGCGGTACCCCGTTTGGTGACCACCACTCCGGCGGCCAGATTGGCCAGGGCCGCGGCCTCCAAGAGCTCAAGGCCCAAGGTCAGTCCCAAGCCCAGCACCGCCACCACCGTGTCCCCGGCCCCGGAGACATCAAAGACCTCCCGGGGGGTTCGGGCCCGGAGACGCTCCTGCCCCTCCTCCCGGACCAGGGTCATGCCTCCGGCGCCCTCGGTGACCAAAATGGCCTTAAGCTGAAGGGTGGCCCTAAGTTCCCGGGCCGCCGCCACCCTCTCCTCCCAAACCGGGAGGGGCCGGCCCATGGCATTCTCCAGTTCACGGATGTTGGGAGTGATGACCGTAGCCCCGGCATAGGGGGTAAAGTCCGTCCCCTTGGGGTCCACCACTACGGGGAGGCCCTGTTTCCGGGCCAAAGGGATGGCCTGGCGAAGAAACTCCGGCGTAAGGGCCCCTTTGGCATAATCCGAGAAAATCAGGCCCTGGATGAAGGGAAGGCGCGCCTTTAAATGCTCGAGAGCCTTGGCGCTTAGTTCCTTTGGGGCGGGAAGGCGGGTTTCCCGGTCAATGCGGACTACCTGCTGTTGACCCCCGTAAACCCGGGTCTTGCGGGTGGTACGCCGGGAGGGGTCGGTAAAAAGTCCCTGGTCGTCCGCGCCCAGCCGGACTAGTTCCTGGCGGAGGATTTCGGCCTGGGGATCGGCTCCCACCAAGCCGATGACCTCCACCTGAGCCCCCAAAGCGGCCAGGTTATTCACCACATTGCCGGCCCCCCCCAGGGTTCGGGTCTCCCGTTCCACGTCCACCACCGTGACCGGGGCTTCCGGGGAAATCCGGTTCACCCGGCCCCAGATGTACTCATCCAGCATGAAATCTCCGGCCACCAAAAGCCGGGCCCGGGAGAACCCTCTCAGGTTCAGGTGTCTAAGACGGCGGTAAATGGGGAATCCGGAGTTGTGAAGGTCTTCCCCACGGTTCTCCCGGAGTCCAGAGGTTTCCGGGGATGAAGGGGTGGGCGAATTCCCGTTCAGGAGAGTATGGGCCTTATTATACATGGCACCTTCCCGGGAATTTTTCCCAGACCTCCTTAACCCTCGAGTTTTTGACCGATATAAAAGTACTGAAACCCAAGCTTGGCCATCTTGACCGGATTATAGAGGTTGCGGCCGTCAAAGATAACGGCGTTTTTCATAAGTGACTTCATCCGCTCAAAATCCGGTTCCCGGAAGCTGGTCCATTCGGTGTTGATGATCAGGGCTTCGGCTCCTTTAAGGGCCTCGTAAGAGGAGGCAGCATAAGTGACCTGGGGATGGTTTCCTAGGGCCTCCCGGGCGGTCTGCATGGCTTGGGGGTCGTAAGCCTGGATGGCTGCACCCAGCTCCACCAGCCGGGAGATGACCGTCAGGGCCGGGGCCTCCCGGACATCGTCGGTGCCGGGTTTGAAGGACAGGCCCCAAACCGCCAGTTTGCGTCCGGCTAATTGGTCGTCGAAGTATCGGCGTATGAGATTGACAAAGTTCTGGCGCTGATCCTGGTTGATGGCCTCCGCTGCCTCCAACAGCCGGGGAATATAACCCCGGGAACGGGCAGTATGGATCAGGGCCTGCATGTCCTTGGGGAAACAGGAGCCCCCGTAACCCAGCCCCGGAAACAGAAAAAGATGGCCGATACGGGGATCGGAGCCGATGCCCTGGCGGACCATGCTGATGTTGGCGCCGGTTAAGGCACAGATATTGGCCATTTCGTTGATAAAGGAAATTTTGGTGGCCAAAAAGGCATTGGCCGCATATTTGGTAAGCTCGGCACTAACCACGTCCATGATGATAATGGGGTGGTGGGTGCGGACAAAAGGCGCATAGAGTTCCTTCATCAGTTCTGCCACTCGGACATCGTCGCAGCCCACCACAATGCGGTCAGGCTTCATGAAATCGTCGATGGCGGTGCCCTCTTTAAGGAATTCAGGATTGGAGACCACGTCGAATTCGTATTCCACTCCCCGGGCCTGAAGTTCCTCGGTGATGGCTTGGCGCACCAACTGGGCGGTACCCACGGGCACCGTGGACTTTTCCACCACCACCTTATAGCCGTTCAGGTTCCGGCCGATTTCCCGGGCCACTGCCAGGACGGCGGAAAGGTCGGCCGAGCCGTCCCGGTCCTGAGGGGTGCCCACGGCGATAAAGATTATGAGGCTTTTTTGCACGGCGCTGGCCAGGTCGGTGGTGAAATAGAGGCGTTTTTCCGCCAGATTGCGGCGGACAAAGTCTTCCAGTCCGGGCTCGTAAATGGGAATGCGTCCCTGTTTGAGGCCGTCGATTTTGGCGCCGTCGGCATCCACGCACATCACCTCGTTGCCCATCTCGGCAAAACAGGCAGCGGTCACCAGACCGACATACCCGGCGCCCACAATTGCCAGTTTCATAAGGACCTGAACCTCCTTTTAGGAGCAGTGTCTTGGAAAGCCTAAGCGGTCGGCCGGCTCCGAAAGCCCTGGCCGGCAGGCCAAAAGACATATTTTTCCGGGGCGGTATCGCCCCCTATCTTCCATACCTGTGTAACAAACTTTACCGACTTTTCGTCAGAATGCCATCAATCTTTAACAAACCTGGCCTCGGAGGGAAAATTCACCGGCAAGCGTCTGGTTCTTTCCATGAGGCTGGGGACAAACAGGCTTACTCCCACCCGGGTGTCGTCCGGGCGGTCGGTGATGGTGATGGCCACCCCCCAGCATTGCCGTTGCAGGATCACCCCGTATTGGCGTTCCAGTTTTTTGGTATAAAGAAAGGTGTGATTGAAGGTCACCCAGGTCTTGAGGGAGGGGATAAGGTCCAAATAAGCGGCCACATTGATCTGGTTGGCATAATTTTTGATGAACAGATAGCTTACATCCAGATATTGTCGGCGGAAGCGGTCAAAATAGACGAATTTCACCTTGGCCCGGCTGAAGCTTTCGGCATAGGGTGACAGACCCACCTCAGACCCGAGAATCAGCCGCTTGTAGGGATAAATCTCCATCTCCCCCAGGAATTCGGAAAACTGGTGGTGATGTTGCGGGAGGCCGTCAATGCCCATATTGGTGGAGTTGAAAAAATAGCCATGGAGGAGGCGGAACCAGAGAAGGTCCCGCACCTCCGCCTGCCCCTGGGGGGTTTCACTGCGTTTTAAAAGACTGGTGCTAAACCCGTAAGTGAGCATGTTTACGCCCCCTAAAGGCTCCTCCCCCTCCCGCACCGGCAGATTGCGGCTGGTGCGGTCCACCCATCCCCAATCGAAGGGATAGAAGAAAGGAATAAGCCGGGGGTTGTATTTGGGGGTATTCCAATAGGTGATCTCCGGCCGCAGGTAATGCCGGTAAAAGGTGGTTTTGCCTTCTTCCCGGCCGAAATCCCTGAACCAGGTGCTGGCCAAGGACACCTTGAGGTCATAAAGTTCCCGGGAAGAAGAGGAAACCGGGCGGCCGGCAGGGTCCTCCCGGTCCACCAGAAAGATGCTCTCCCGGAATCCGCCCCGGGCCTCCATGGACAACAAGGAAAAGAGATCGGAATGGAACCAGACCTGGGGATGGAAGTCCAGGCGGTGTCCCCTCCCTCCCTGGTTCTGGAAATAATAGCCATAGGTGGACTCCAGTCCCACCATAAAAGGCAGCTTCCCCAGGGGTGTGGTCAGAGTGGCCAGCCGCACTCCCGGGGCCTGATTGAAGGGGAACGGTTCCGCCACATTAAGCCGCTGATAAGCCCGTCCAAAGGCGGTCAACTGCACCCTGGGAAAGTTGCCGGACAAAAGCAGGGTGGACAGCCGGGTGGAGACCTCCTGTTGTTCCAACATCCGGCCGTATTCCCCCAAAAGGTCCCGGTTGAAGGTGTTCAGGCCCAGGTAGCCGTAATTGAAGGTTTTATAGAAATCCGAGTCGCTCACCCGATCCAGGCTGAGGCGGAGCTGGAGGCGGTCAGTTAGGGGCTGGTTCACCATGCCCGTCACCCAATAACGGTCGGGAACAGGGGCGTCCGCCTTGCCGTCCTTTAAATAGACCAGGCGCAGGTCCCCGGCTGCATCTTTGAAGCCCCGGTAACGCAGGTCAAATCCCTGCATGTAGCCCCGGCGGCTAAGGTAATTCTGGTAAAAGGTGGCGTCGCTGTGATTGTTTATAGCCCAGTACACCGGGAATTCCAGGACCAGGCCGCTGGAGCGGTCAAAATTCATATGGGGGAGCAGAAGCCCGGACTGACGCTGCCTGAGGACCGGCAGGCTGAGAAAGGGGGTGTAAAGCACCGGCAGACCGGCCAGACGCAGAGTGGTTCCCTGGGCCCGGGCTTGTCCTTCCACCACCACGTTGATTTTTCTGGTCTTGAAACTCCAGGGTGGACGAGCCGCGTCGCAGGTGGTCACCACCGCCTCCTCGGCGTAAAAGGTCTGCTCCCCGGTCTTACGTATCAGGACGCTTTCCACGTGGAAATTGTTACGTTTGAGAAAGAGGCGGGCCCCGTGCATCTCCCCGCATCGGGTCACCAGGTTGAAGACCCCCTCCTGACCGCTGAGACGGTCCTCTCCCAGAACGATCAGTACCTGACCTTTGAGTCTGGCCACCTTGGTGACTTCATTGACCTTGGCCCACTCACAGGAAAGACGCCGGTCACCCTGGACAAGTTCCACTCCGCCGCTGGCGGTGTACTCCCGGGTGGCGGCGTCATAGACCAGCAGGCCGGCCCTAAGGCGCCAGGCCCCGGCCTTGGGGGCGTCGTCTTTCAGGATCTCCACCTCCGCGGCCAAGGCCAGCCCGGAAATTAGGAAAAAGAGGAAGATCCCCAACCAGACCCGGACGCTTGCCATACACCTCCCCCCGAAAGAGAGATCATCTTACCACAGGGTCCGTTAACCTTTCAAGCTTGCCTTGGCAATGGATGAAAATTGAGGCTATTTCCTGGAAGATGGGAAAAATCAAACCCTTCCAGCTTCCTGGGAGGGGGTGGCCTCTGTTAGCACCTTGAGGGTCTGGGCCACGGTATCCTCCCAGCTCAAGCCGGCAACAGCTTCCCGGGCTGCCTGCCTGACTTCGGGTTGCCGGGAGCGTTCCAGCCAGAGCTCCAGGGCGGCGGTCCAGGCGGGGATCCGGGAGGCCTCAATAACCTCGCCGTTTTCCCCCGGGGTCAAAAACTCTGCTGCCCCGTTGGCCGGGGTGGTCAAAACCGGCAGGCCGCATCCCAAAGCTTCCAGTACCACATTGCTCAGGGGGTCATACAAGGTGGGGAGGGCCACAAGGGAGGCAGCCTGGTAAAAGGGAACTACATGCTCCTGGGGGCCCCAGAAGCTAACCCGGCCGCTTAAGCCCAAACGCCGGGCAAGCCTGAGAAAACGGGGCAGGCGGTCCTTCCCCACCACCCACAGACGGACGGATTTCGCCCTGACTCCGGCGAGGGCCTGCAAAAGATAAGGGAGCCCCTTCCGGCTGAAACCAGAGCCCACAAAAAGAACAACCCCATCTGTTTCGCCAGCCCCCAACTTTTGGCGCCAGAATTGCCGCGCCTCTGGCGAAGGGGGGTGAAACCGGTGGTGATCCAGGCCGTTGTAAATCACCCTGATTTTTTCCGAGGGGATATCAAAATGACGGACAAGGTCCTCCCGGACCATACGGGAGTTGGCGATGAGTCTTTGCAACTCCGGGGCGGCAAACAGTCTCTCTTCCAAAAACAGGAGGACCTGGTGAAAGGGACTTACCTTGTAGGCCAGACGGCCCCAAGGGCTGAGGCCGGCACTCCGGCGTGCCAGCCACTCCCGGTGGCAGCCGTCCCCGGCCCGGTAAACATGCTGGTACAAGGTGCGTTCCAGGCTGAAGACCAAGTCAACCCGAGCCTGGCGCACCAAGCGGCGGCTGTTCAGGGCGTAGGTCAGAAGCCGCCCGGTTTTCCCGCCCCACACCGGCACCGCCACATAACCCACAGAAGCCCCCAAGAGCTCAGGAACCCGTGGTTCCGGCCCGGCGCCAAAAATTGTGACCTGATGGCCAGCTGCCACCAAGCCCCGGGCCAGATGGCGCAGGGTAACCTCAGCTCCGCCAGGTCCCCGGATTCTCTGTCTAAGCAAGGCAATCCGCATGAAGGAAGGGGTCAGTCTTTGTGGGCCGCAGCCTTGAGTTCGGCCACCCCGGCCTTTTCAAAGGCCTCCGCCTTTTCACTTCGGGGCACTGAGGCTGGCCCCTGGATGACCCGCTGGGCCGGGGAAGTGTCCTGCTTCACCTTCTCCACCCGCATCTCCCAGAGGGCCATGGCGTCACTGAATTCCATGGGCTCCTTTAAAAGTCGCATGGTCCCCTGAATCCCCAGGACCACATCATCCCCCTGAATTATTTCCAGGGATATCCGGCCGTCCCGGCGCAGGTTCTGGGCCGTGGTGGTGTTCCGGAGGGTGGCCACCAGAAGGGTCTTGGGATCCTTGGCATAAATAAGGGACAAAGGGGCGGTGTTGGGAGCGCCGTCCGGCCCCACCGTCCCCGCCACTACAATGATGCGGTTGGGATTATGGTTGAAAAGCTCCATAAGATTAAGGAGCTGCTCCTCCCCTGGCTTGCGGGCCAGGTTGACCACCAGACTGTCTCCCACCAAGCGGGCCATATTCTCCTCCTTTGGCGGTTTTGGGCTAGGGGGCGAAAAAACAAAGACCCTCCCAACTCTCCCGGTTCCTTGAGCAGGGAAAAATGGGGGCCGGAAGAGAAGGGTGAAGGCCTATCCCCTCCGGTTGTCTCCCCAGTGCCGGGCCATTTCGGCCACCACCTCCTCCGGGGTGAGTTCGGTTAGGCAGCGGCTGATTTTGCTGCCCTCACAGCCGTCTTTCCCGCAGGGTATGCAGTCATAGTCTTTCTGGATGACCAGGTGTCCCTCTCCCCAGGGCCTCCAGTTGTAGGCTCCGGTGGGGCCGAACAGGGCCACTGCCGGGGTGTTCACCGCGGCGGCCAGGTGCATGGGGGCGCTGTCCACTCCGAAAAAAAAGCGGGCTTTGGCGATGATGGCCCCCAGTTCTTTAAGGGAGAGCTGTCCGGCCAGGTTTATGGGAGCCACCCGGCAGTTCTCCAAGATTTGTTTTAGCAGCTCCTGTTCCCAGGGAACCCGGGAGGCCGACAGGATCACAGGCAGTTGCCAGGAGTCCCAAAAAAACTCAATAATCCGGGCATAACCCAGAGGCGTCCAGCACTTGAAGCGCCAACCGGCCCCCGGGTGCATAACCACAAAATTGTCAGACCGGAGACCTGTCCTGTTCAGGATCTGGTCCACCCGGGCCTCCGTGGTGTCATCCCAGAAAAAGGCCAGGCGAGGGTTTTGGGGGTTGGCACCCAGGACCTTGAGGGCCTCCAGGTTCTGCTCCACCATGTGCATCCGGGGCGGGGGCTGGGGAAGCAGACGGGTGAATACCCCCTGCCGCTGCCAGAAAGGGAGGCCGGGGCGGTCGAAGCCCACGCGCTCCGGTGCCCGGGTGGCCAGAGTATAAAAAGCTCCGCGGTCCCCGCCGGACAGTTCCAGCACCAGGTCAAACCGGGAGCGCCACAGGTCCTTAAGCAACCGCCAGGACCGGCTCCAGGTTTCTTGGCGGCGGTTCACCACCCAGAGCTCATCCAGCAGAGGATGGCCGCTTACCATTTCTTCGGTGCCCCGGGGCACCAGATAAGTGACCCGGGCTTGGGGCCAAGCCTCCTTCAAGGCCGCCAGGACCGGGGTGCTCACCAGCACATCGCCGGGCTGTTTCAGTTTGATGACCAGGATGTGGCTATAACTCTTCATTCCCAGGCTGCCGGGGCCCCAAGGCCACCCCCCGCTTGGAGGTGCGGATGAATTCCAGCAGGTGGTTCACCTCAGGGGTCAGGGGGACTTCCGCCTCCACCCGGGCCAGGTCCTTGGAAAGGTTCCCGCGGCGGTAAAAAAGGAGCCGGAAGGCCTTGCGCAAAGGGGCGATCTGGGCGCTGGTAAACCCGGCCCGCTTGAGGCCCACCACATTAACCCCCCGGACGATGTGGTCACCGTCCAGGACGCTGTAAGGAGGCACATCCCGGGAGGTCCGGGCTCCCCCGCGCAAAATGGCCAGGGTCCCCACCCGACAGAACTGATGGATGACGCAATTGCCGGAAATGAAGGCCCGATCCCCCACCTCCACATAGCCCCCCACCAAGGCTCCGTTCACTACGATGACGTGGTCCCCCAAAGTGGAATTGTGGGCCAGGTGGCTTAAGGCCATAATGAAACAGTGGTTGCCCACCCGGGTGGCGCTTCCCGGCTTGCTGCCCCGGTGGATGGTGGCATATTCCCGGATAATATTGTGATCCCCGATGATGGTGTAGGACTCCTCTCCTTTGAAGGCGTAATCCTGGGGTTCATAACCCACCACGGCGCCGTAAGCGATAAGGTTGCCCTCCCCAATGGTGGTGTAAGGCCCGATATAAGCGTGGGCCAGGATGCGGGTGCCGGGCCCGATGCGGCTGGGCCCTTCGATAATGACTCCCGGCCCCACCTCCACATCCGGGGAAAGTTCCACATTGGAAGCGATGCGGGCCGTGGGATCAATGGCCATGAGCTCCCCCCTCATAAAGTTCCCGCAGATAATAGTATTTCAGAAAATTATACAAACTAGAAAGGAGTGCCAAGGTATAACCCAGCCTGCCCTCCAGAAAGCCCAGGCGCAGAACATAAAGCTTGACAAAATGCGCAGCCGGGCGCCAAAGAAGGTCTCCGGCCCGGGGCCGTCGCCCTTCCCGGAGCATCTCTTGGGCCGCCAGGCGGGCATAGCGCTCCTGACGGGCAAGATAATCACTCACAGAGGTGTAGCTGTAATGCTCCAAGGGAGTGTTTAGGAATCCCACCGAACCCGCCACCAGCACCTCTTCGTGGACCGCCCGCTCCCGGAAGCGCCCGGCCCCCCGCCGGAAAAGCCGCACAATGTAATCAGGGTACCACCCCAGATGTTTTACCCAACGGCCGGCAAAGTAATTTTTCCGGGGCACCCGGTAGCCATCGTGAGGTCCGCCGCGCTTTATGACCCCCTGGATTTCGACGCGCAGGGCCTCGGGCACCCGCTCATCGGTGTCCACACTCAGGATCCAGTCGCCTGTGGCCTGATCCAGGGCGAAATTCTTAGCGGCCCCGAACCCCGGCCAGTCAATGGTGAAGATGCGGTCGGTATAGCTGCGGGCCAGGGTAAGGGTGTTATCCGTGCTCCCTGAATCCACCAGGACGATCTCATCCGCCCACTTCACCGACTCCAGACAGGGTATGATATGGGCCTCCTGGTTAAAGGTGATGATGATGACGGAGAGCCGGGACATAGGAGTTTGCTTTACTGTTTCGGGTTAACGGTTTCCGGTTTGGATGTAAAGGAATCCACCAGAGACGGGAAACTGAAATCGGTCCATTAAGGCAAGGGTTTGGCCTCGTCAATGAGCATTATGGGGATGTCGTCCTTTATTTCATAAAGGAGGCGGCACCTATCACAGACGAGGCCGTCACCCGTCTCGTTTAAATGAATTTCCCCCTTGCACTTGGGACAGGCCAAAATTTCCAACAATTCCTTGCTGATGGGCATAAGGCCTCCGTCCGAAGAATGGTCTTTAATGACTCCCTGGGTCATCCATTATCCTATCAGGGAATTTCCTGGCGGAGCAAGAGCTTCTCCACCGCCTGCCTCACCGATGAAGGGGGAAGATCCGTTAGACAGCGGGGCTTGGGGCATCGGCGTTTGAAACAGGGGCTGCATGGATAAGAAAGGCGCACCACTTCGTGGTTCTGACCGAATGGGCCGGTGCGCCAGGGCGCCGTAGGCCCGAAAATCGCCACCACCGGGGTTCCCAAGGCCACGGCCAGGTGCATGGGGCCGGTGTCGGTGGTCACCGCCAGCCGGGCTTTTTTTAGAAGAGCCGCCAGTTCCGGCAGGGAAGTTCGCCCCGCCAGGTTCAGCAGCGGTGTTTGGCTTCGGGAAATAATCTCCTCTGCCAGGTGCCGGTCTGCGGCGCTGCCGCTGACGGCCACCTGAAAACCCCGTTCCTCTGCCAGCCACTCGGCCAGGCGGGCCCAACTGGCCGCGGGCCAGAGTTTGCTGGACCAGCGGGCCCCGGGATGCAAGATCGCCAAAGGACGGACCTCTCTTTCCGGCCACAGGTGACTTAGATTTTCAGGGAAGGTGAAACCCAGGCGAAACCGGGGAGTGGCGGGCGGCGCCCCCAAATGCCTGGCCACCCGGAGATAGCGCCACACCGCATGCTCCTCCGGGTCATAAGGGGGGAGCTTCTCGGTCAAGGGAAGGTAGCTAAGCTCCCGGGTGCGGTCAAACCCGAGTTTCCTGGGACTTTTGGCCAAAGCCACCCATACGGCGCTCTTAAGGAGGCCCTGTAGGTCAATGACCAAATCGAATGTTTGCCCCCGAAGATGGCGTGCTATTCGTAAAAGGCTCCCCATCCCCTCCAAAAAGTCATTACCCCGCCACCTGAGCCGGGGGACCGGCCACACCTGGTCCAGGGCCGGATGCCTTTCCAGCAGGGGGGCATTTCCCGCCTCCACCAGCCAAGTGATCTCCCCGTGGGGGTATAGGGTCCGGAGGGCCTCCAGGGTAGGGAGGGCGTGAATCACGTCCCCCAGGGAGCTCAGCTTTACCAGGAGAAGGCGGGGCTCAGCTAAGGTCACGGCCATTTTCCCCAAGAATTACCCTCAGGCCCTGACTTTTTCCAGGTCAGAGACAATAAAGGCCGCAGCCTCCAGGAGATTGGCCGCCACGATTACCGGTTTTGCCGGGCAGGAGGCGTGAAAGTGGGTAAATTCCCCCAGGCCGTAGCCGGTAAGGACCAAAAGGCCCTTTACTCCACCGTTCACAGCCGTCTGGATGTCAAGGTAACGATCCCCCACCAGATAGGAACGGCCAAGGTCAAGATCCAGGTCGGCCGCAGCCCTAAACAGGAGGCCTGGTTTGGGCTTGCGGCAGGAGCAGCCGGAGTCGGGGGCGTGCAGGCAAGTGTAAATGGCATCCAGCCTGGCCCCCTCCCGGGCCAGAAGTTCCCGGAGGTGATTGTGGACCTCCTCCACCAGGGAGGGAGGGAAATAGCCCCGGGCGGCTCCGGACTGGTTGGTGACCACCACCACCTTAAAGCCGGCCTCATTCAGGAGGCGGACAGCCGGGGCGGCCTCCGGCAAAAGGCGAAAGCGGCTCAAATGGTTGATGTAGCCCATTTCTTCGTTGATGGTGCCGTCCCGGTCCAGAAAAACTGCGGGGTGACTCATGGGTGTTCCGCAAGCCAGGGAGCCGCCGCCTGGAACACCTCTTCGGAGGTGATGGCGGCGAGACAGGGATAACCGATTTTACAGGTGCGCCTGAGACAGGGACTACAGGGGAGACCCTGGTAAAGCACTTTGGCCCGGGAGCTGAAAGGACCGGTGGTCCTGGGGTCAGTGGAGCCGAATATGGCCACCACCGGCACCCCCAACGCCGCGGCGGCGTGCATCAGACCCGAGTCATTGGTGATGAGAACCTTCAGCTGACTCAGCACCATAAGGGCCTGGCGCAGGGAGGTGCGGCCAGTGAGGTCCAGGATTTGGGCGGGGCTGTGGTCCTGGACTGCCAAAGCCGCCTCCCGGTCCTCCGGCCCGCCCAGAAGTACCAGGTTTACGGCAAATTCTTTCTGTAACCGGTAGGCCACCTGGGCGAAACTTTCCGGAGGCCAGCGTTTGGCCGGACCGTAAGCCGCACCTGGGGCCAAGCCCACCCAAGGACGGCCAGGGTTCACGGCCTGGAACCTGAACCGCACCTGGCCTTCTTCCCTTTCCGCCGGGGTGAGAGACAAAGTAGGTGGGATAAACTCCCTTACCTCTCCCAAAGCCGTCAACAGGCCCAGGTAATAATAAACCTGATGCAGGCCCTCAAGACGTCGTCTTCCTCTCACGACCAGGGTGAGGAAAGGTGAGCGGCCATCGGCGCTATAACCCAGGCGGTAGGGGACCCCGGTCAGCCAGAGGCCGAACGCCGCCTCAAAGGAATTGGGCAGGGCCAGGGCCAGGTCGTATCTTTTTCGGAGACTGCGAAGGAGACGCCACTTTCCCCATCCCATTGGGTAGGGGATGACCTCCTTGAGCCCGGGGAGTCCGGCAAACAGGGGGGCGACTCGGGGCGAGGCCAGAACTGTGAGGGAAGCCTCAGGGTAAAGGCGTCTCAGGCCCCAAAGGACCGGCAGGCTCATGACTGCATCTCCCACCCAGTTGGGGGCCCGCACCAGGATCTCCCAGACTGTGGCGGGGTTGCCCGGCAAAGGGCCTCGCCGGATCAGCTCCCGGTATCGGCGCTCAACCATCAGGGGAAGCCGCCGACTTCCGGGGTCCTCCTCTCGGGAGACTACGGCCTGAGGGACGGATAAGGTTTCCAAGCTTCCATCCAAAGCTTTTTTTAAAAAATCCTGCCATTGGGGCTCCTGGTTCACCCGGGCCCCCACCTCCACCACCCAGAGAGGAAAATCCTCCTGCCATTTCTCTCCCAGGCGGGCCCAGTCCTTGGAGGTGGTGACAAGGGCCTCGCAACCCTGAAACCGGGCCAAGCGGATAAGACCGCTAAGTTCTTCCGGTCTGAAGACATGATGGTCCGGAAAGGCCTTAAATCCCCTCAGGTTCACTCCCAAGCCGGCCAGGGTGTCCAGGAACACCCGGGGCCGGGCCAGTCCGGCGAAGGCCAGGGCGGCAAGGCCGCTGAGGGATGACAAGGGCAGAACCTCCCCGCCGGGGAAGCAGTGCACTGCCTGAGGCTCAATGGTGGCGGTGAACAGGGGCTGATCCGGGAAGCGGCGGCGCAAAAACTCCAGATTTTCCTGGTGGCAGGATGGGTCATAGCGGGTGAGAACCAAGGCATCCGCCAGCCTCAAGGTGGCCGGGGGCTCCCTTAGAGGCCCGGCTGGGAGGAGGCGGCCGTTACCGAGGGGCTGGGCCGCATCCAGGAGCACCAGGTCCAGGTCCCGGGCCAGTTGAAAATGCTGGAACCCGTCGTCTAACAGAAAAATATCCGGTCGGTGCTTGCGCCAGGCGGCTAGGCCGGCGGCATGACGGGAGGACCCGGTGTAGACCGGCACTCCAGGGAGTTGCCGGGCCAGCCAAAAGGCCTCCTCCCCTGCCTCCGGGGGTTTCAGGTAGAGGCGCTCGCCATCCGAGAGGCAGGTAACCTCCCGGCGGCGTCCGCCGTAACCCCGGCTGAGGATGACCACCCGTTTACCCTGCTCCTTAAAAAGGCGGGCCAGATATGCCGTTAGGGGGGTTTTTCCGGTTCCTCCCACCGTGATGTTCCCCACGCTCACCACGGGAGACGGAAGGAAGCGATCCTTGAGCCAACCCTGGCGATAAAGCCGGCGACGCAGCCGGGCTCCGAAGCCGTAAAAGTAGGACAGGGGCACAGCCACAAAGGTCGGGAAACCGGGTAACAGAGGTCCGGTATCAGCCAAGGAAAGATCAGCTGATTTTTGCCGGGTGACATTCTGGAAGAGTTGCACTTAATGACCCTCAAGCTCTAATACTTTTGGTTGCCGGCCGGACCAAAATTTACCCTCTGCTTTTCGGGTGCCCCAGGGCCACCTGGGCCAGGGAACCGGCTGGGGGCCGTTCCTCCTGTTTTTCCTCCCAGGCGAACTGCAACTCATAAAGGCGTTTGTAAAGCCCTCCGGCCTTAAGCAGCTCTTCGTGGGTGCCAGCCTCCACCAGACGGCCGCCATCCAGCACCAGCAGGCGGTGGGCGTGGCGCACCGTGGACAGCCGGTGGGCAATGACCAGACAGGTGCGCCCCTCCATGAGGCGGTCCAGGGCCTGCTGGACCTCCCGCTCTGCTTCAGAGTCCAGAGAGGAAGTGGCTTCATCCAAGAGGAGGATGGGAGGATCCTTGAGGAGGGCCCGGGCGATGGCCAGCCGTTGCGCTTCCCCCCCCGATAGGCGCAAGCCCCGTTCCCCGATGACGGTATCCAGACCCTCAGGCAAGGCCATGACAAAGTCATAGGCCTGGGCAAACTTCAGGGCCTCGAGAATTTCCTCCTCGGTGGCCTCCAGACGGCCGTAACTTACATTGTAGCGCACCGTTTCATTAAACAGGATGGTCTGCTGGGTCACCACCCCCATCTGAGCCCGGAGGGAATCCAGGGTGACCTCCCGAATGTCCAAACCGTCAATGAGGATGGCGCCGGCGCTGACTTCATAAAATCGGGGCAAGAGATTGAGAAGGGTGGTCTTGCCGGCACCGGAAGGCCCCACCAGGGCCACAATCTCCCCTTTCTTTATTTTGAAACTCACCTCCTGAAGGACCGGCTCCCCCCCATAGGAAAAGGACACCCCCTGAAACACAATCTCCCGGGAGAACGGCGGCAATGGACGGGCGCCGGGTCGGTCCTGAATGGCCGGCGGCTGGTCCAGGAGAGCAAACACCCGTTGGGCGGCGGCTAGACCCTCCTGCAGGGAGTTCTGAGTCTGGCTTAAGGCGCGGATCGGCGGATAAAGCATGAAGAGCGCGGCCATAAAGGAAAAAAAGGTGCCGGGGGTGGTGGTGCCCTGAATGACCCGATAACCCCCATAGAAGATGATGGCCGCCATGCTCAGGGCCCCGAGAAATTCCATCACCGGAGTGGACAGCCCCCGGGTGATGATGACCTTCAGACGCAGACGCCGGTATTGTTCATTGGCCTGGCGGAAACGCGCCGCTTCAAAGTCCTCCCGGCCGAAGGCCTTGACGATGCTCTGACCGGTGAGATTCTCCTGCAACCGGACGTTAAGTTCGGCCAGGGACTGCTGCGTCCGGCGGGTCAATTTTCTAAGACGCTTGCCGAATTGGACGATCAGATAAGCTGCCAGGGGGAAAATCAGAACGGCCAGCAGGGCTAGGCGCCAGTCCTGATAAAAAATCACCACCGTCAGCCCCGCCAGGGTGAAACTGTCTTTGAAAAAGCTGGTCACCACCCGGGTCACGGTGTCGTGGAGCAAAATGACATCATATACCACCCGGCTCATGAGGGATCCGGTGGCCTGCTGGTCATAAAAGGCCTGAGGCTGGCGTTGCAGGTGGCGGAAAAGGTCCTCTCTGAGGCGGGTGACGGTCTTCAGTCCGATGTCATTCATCTGGTATTGGTGGAAAAAGGACAGCCCCCCTTGGGCAGCGTAGAGGAGGATGAGCAGAACCGGCAATAAATAAAGCATGTGCAGGTCTTTGGCCAGAAAAATCTCATCTAAAAAGGGCTTCACCAGATAGGCCAACAGCGTCGTGATGCCGGAGCCCAGAACCATGGCCAGCGCCGCCAAAAGGAAGCGGAGCCAATAGGGCTTCACATATTTCAGCAGGCGAAGATATAACTCCAGGTCGGCTTTCATGTTTTAATGCCAAAAACCCTTGGCCCGGGTCGGAAACTTGCAGATTATTATAAAGATTTTGCCAAATTATTGCTTGGGTCAAAAATGGGATCAACCAATTGGGGGGAGGGAGGGTTAACCCGGCGGCTTTCGGGCTCAGTCCACCTCCACCAGCAGATAAGGACTATGCCTGGATCTGATACCTGTCACCTCGCCGATCAGGGCGGCGGCGGTCACCCCCTGGTCATGGAGACAGGCGAGCAATTGCTCGGCCGATTCTGGGGGTACAGCAATCAGGAGTCCCCCGTTGGTCTGGGGGTCGCTCAAAAGATCCAGGGTTATCGGATCCAAATCCGGCGCTACTTTCAGGGATTTCTCGCAGAAGTTGCGGTTGGCGTAGCTGCCCGCCGGGACCAGTCCCAGGGCGGCGTATTCCCGGGCTGCGGCCAGAAACGGCACCCGCCCGGCATGAAGGCAGAGCTGCACCCCGCTGGCCTGAGCCAGCTCCAGGGCGTGCCCTAACAAGCCGAAACCGGTGATGTCGGTGACCGCGTGCACCGGATAACCTTCCAGACAAGCGGCTGCAGTTTTATTTAGGGCGGTCATCACCGCCACCGCCTGCGCCTCGGCCTCAGGGGTGGCCAGGCGTCCTTTGATGGCGGTGGCCACTATCCCGGTGCCCAGGGGCTTGGTAAGGATAAGACGATCGCCGGGCCGGGCCCCGGCGTTGGTTAGAATCCGGGCCGGGTGGACGAGGCCGGTTACCGCCAGGCCGTACTTGAGTTCGCTGTCCTCCACGCTGTGGCCCCCCACCAGCAGGGCCCCGGCTTCGTGAATCTTGTCCAGGCCGCCGGCCAGGACCGCCCTGAGGACTTCCTTGGGCAGCGTTTTGCTGGGATAACAGACGATGTTGAGGCAGGTGAGTGGCCGCCCCCCCATGGCGTACACGTCACTTAAGGCATTGGCCGCGGCAATCTGCCCGAAAAGGTAAGGATCGTTGACAATAGGAGTGAAAAAGTCCACCGTCTGGATAAGGGCGAGCTCATCCGTCAGGCGGTAAACCCCGGCATCGTCGGCGGTTTCCACCCCCACCAGGAGATTGGGATCGGATCTGACCGGCAGGCCTGCCAGGATTTCCTCCAACAACCCGGGAGGAACCTTGGCGGCTCAACCAGCAGCCCGCACCATCTCCAAAAGACGTAGCGTTTCAGGCTGGTTCATGAGCAGGTGGACATCCTTTACCGCATTATTCTCTTATGTATACGACTAGGGCCCTGTGTGCTATTTTTTGTGGGTTTCGGGCCCAGTGATTTCTGCCGCCAGGTGAAGTTCCTTCAACAGCCTGGGCAAATCCAGGCGGTGGCAGGCTGCTACATCCTCCAAGGACTCAAACAGATCATGGCACAAGAGACAGACCCCTGTCTCCAGTTCATACCGGCGGAACACCGCCTCTGTTTGCCGGTATCGGGACAGGACCTCAAGAATGGTCATTTCCGGGGTGATAGGCGTTTGCTGGTCAGACATGGGTCCTTCCTCAGGTGAGAGAAATCACCTTGTCGGCCAGTTGCATATGGGTGACGATATCCAGCATATTGGTGGTCTCGCCCACCTGTTTTTCCTCAAGGAGCTGGAAATGGTTGAGACAGGTGCCGCACACCAGGAGCATCACTCCGGACTGGGTCAGGGCCTGAAGACTCTCCAGTACCGGGGAACCGGAGACCGCTAACTTCACTCCGGCATTCAACAGCACCACACACCACAGATCCTGCCCCATCTCTTTGAGAGTGGCAATGAAATTGGCAAGCAGCCGGGCCCCGAGGATCTCGTCCCCGGTGCCCAGGCGGTCGGTGCCGATAAGTATCAAGGTGCGAGAACCGGCGGTGGCTGCGCCCTTTTCGGCGGCCGGACCTTTGTCACCGGCCGGCTGACGGGTGCCGGTAATGGCAAACCCGCCGTCCTGTTCGGCAACCTTCACCATAAAGCCGGAGCGCTCCAGAAAGCGGCTGACATTTTCCTTGGCTGCAAGGTTGTCCACCAGAACAGTGAGCGGTCCGGTTTCCCCCTGATCCACCAGTTCCTTGATTTTCAGCACGGGGTGGGGGCAGGCCAGACCCCGGCAGTCCAGTTTACGGCTGGGCATCGGCGGCATCCTCCCCAAAAGTAAATACCCTGGCCTGGGGCTTGCTTTTCATATTTAATTTATAAGTCTTTTACTCCCGGTCCGTTTAAAAGGTTTTTCCCTCCAGGAGAGTTTAAGGCCTGGCTGCCAAAAGGGGGCGGGGTAGCATGAGGGTTTCCTTAGGCCTCGGGTGGTGGGGGAGGGGATATAAGGGGGGACTCGCCTGAAAGAGACGTCTGACCGCTCCCTCTGGTCCGCCCGGGCCCACAAGTGCGTGAGCCTGCCCCAGGCTCCCGCCAGGCGAGCCTTCAGGCCTGAGATTGTCTCAAAGGCGCGGCCAGCCGCACCGTTAGTCACCTCCTTAAAGTACTTAATTAATGATAACCTGCAGAACGGCAAAAGCAAGGCCATTCCTTCAGTGGGGCAAAACCACCAGAAGCAGGGTCGGGATTGGTGGTGCCGCCAGATTGACAGGGACGGCAGGCTGGGGTAAATGCTTAACAATCTTATACCGAGGACTCTTTATGATTTTTTTTCTGATTCTTTTGGCAGGCCTGTGGTTCTGGCAGGCGGGTCCGGGGGTGGAGCCCCTGGTGGCCCGGCCCCCAGCGGCCTCGGCTCCGCCTTTGCCGGAAATCGTATTTCCCTATTTCCGCTTTCCGGAAAATCTCACTCTATGTGGGGAGCCCGTGCCGTTAAAAGAGGAGGCGGTGCGGGAGAGCCTGGACCGGGAGTTCACCATCATCGTCTGGAGCCGGGCTCAGACCACCATGTGGCTGAAACGCGCCCATCGCTATTTCCCGGAATTGGAGCGCAAAATTCGGGCCGAGCGCCTGCCCCTGGATCTAAAATACGTGGTCCTAGTGGAAAGCGATCTCCGGGACCGGGCCCGCTCTCAGGCCGGGGCTCTGGGTCTGTGGCAGTTCATGGGGTCCACGGCCCAGCGGTTTCAACTCCGGGTTACGGAGGCGGTGGATGAAAGACTGGATTTCAACGCCGCCACCGATGCCGCCCTCCGTTACCTCAAGTGGCTCAGGGAACGCTTCGGCTCCTGGGCCTTGGCTCTGGCCGCCTATAACTGCGGGGAAGGCCGGGTCCAGAAGGAAATGGCCCTCCAAGGGGTCAACAATTACTACCACCTGGCCCTGCCGGAGGAAACCGAACGCTATGTCTTCCGCATCATCGGGGCCAAGATTGTGCTTGAATCTCCCCTGACTTACGGGTTTCAGATCCCTCCAGAGGAACTTTACGCCCCTTTGCAATATGATGAAGCGGAGGTCATCCTGACCCAGGAGACCTCGGTCAGGAGTCTGGCGGAGGCCTGCGGCACCTATTACAAGTCCTTCAAGACCTTCAATCCCTGGATCCGGGGCACCTCCCTGCCTCCGGGGCGCTACCGCTTTTGGCTCCCCAAAGGGTCAGCCGCCCGGTTTCGGGAAGCGCAGCGCTCAACGCCAGGGATACCCCCCCTTATAAGCCGGTAACGGAAGATATCACCTTAAGGCCCGAAGCCCAATGGACTTAGAGAAAAGCGGGTTTGGGAAGATTCAGGGAAAGAAAATGAAAAAAGGGAGCTCTTCCAAGGATAGATCCTTGGCGGTGAGGCGCCCTGGAATGGATGGCCTGGTACAGGTCCGGTTGATCAGGCCTTGACCAGCCGCAGACAGGGAGTGCGGCTTTCCGTGAGTTTCTGGTGTTGCAATCTGCCCTGCTTCAGGGTGTTTTTGATACGAATGCCGTTCAGGAGAAAGTAGGCGATAACAGCCCGTTCCCAGGACCGGGTGGGTTCCCCCTGGGCCATGCGTTTTTTGTAATAGTCCAAAAGGGCTGCCAGGTCTGAATCATCCAGGGTTAATACATGGTCGGCGATTTCTTCGAGGATTTCTGGGATCATGAGCGGTTTTGTACCCTTCATGGGGGAGATTTCCAAACAAAACAATCCTTATACAGTTTAAAACCGATGTCAAGAAAAAGTTTGTGTCTCTTGTGATAAAAAATCCAGTAGGTGCACCAACCGGTCTGCCTCGGCCTGGAGAAGAGCCTCCCCCTGTTCCGGGGTGGCCGGACCCGGGTCGCCCCACACCCCTCCCGGCCAATACCGGCGTTTGTCCCGGACCAGAACATATTTCGGAAACGAGGGCCATTCCGCCGGCGCCCGGCCTTTGACCAGCTGGGGAAAGGCGGCAAGCATCAGGGCGGTTTCCACCTCCCCGGCGTGGGAGTCGCCTTTGGTGTGGACCATTTCGGGGTTCTGGGCCAGCACCTCCCGAAGCAGGTCCAAAATGTTGCAAATAGCAACACGGAGGTCGGCATAATCGGCCAGGAGTTCCTCTCCCGCCTCGACGAGGGCTGCCATATGGGTACCTCCGGCATGTCCGCTGAGGATGACCAGGTTTTTCAGACCGTTTCGGTAAAATTCCCGGCCGATATCCAATACCAGGCGCCTGAGGGTGTCACCGGTGAGGGAAACCGTGCCGGGATGCTCCCGGGTGGAACGGCACAAGCCGTAGAAGATGGGGGGTGCTATGAGGACGGGGCGCAATGCCGCCGCCCGCCGGGCCACTTCCAGGGCATGGAAGGTGTCGGTCCCCAAGGGCAGGTGGGGCCCATGCTCTTCCAGGGAGCCCACCGGCAAGATGACGGTGCGGTGCTTTTCCCGCCAGGCCTCGAATTCCGGCATGTTTAACTTTTCCCAGTAGGGCATGTTTGACCTCCGGAGCAAGGGAATGCTGCCAAGCTTCATAACCCGGCTTGGAGCCCAGGCCCAAGAGAATTTTCGGCGAAAGGGAAAAAATGCTTGACTCCCTTTTCGAGGCTAGGGTATAAAACTTTGAGCCTTTGTACAAAAAAGCACAAGGAGTCCACCGTGGAAATTCCCGAGGCCTTGACCGATTTCACCTATGTCTTGGTTTTCCTGGTGGTCGCGGCCCTTTTTGCCGTAGGGCCCCTTATCCTCGCCTATTTCATCGCCCCCCGGAGTTTCGGCGCCGCCCGGGAGGAAATCTATGAATGCGGCATGCCCATCATCGGGAGCGCTTGGATCCAGGTGGCGGTGGTTTATTACCTCTTTGCCCTGCTGTTTCTGGCCTTTGATGTGGATGTGCTTTTCCTCTTTCCGGTGCTTCTGGCCTACGGCAAGGGCTATGTGTGGCGGGATTTTGTGGAAATCACCATTTTCATCGCCATTCTCTCCCTGGTGATTGTTTATGCCTGGTGCAGGGGGGTGTTCGTTTGGAAACGAAAACCGGAGCGCCTTTAATTCAGATCGGCCTTCTGGAGGAGGCCCTGAACCTGGCCCGAGCCAATTCCCTTTGGCCCATGACCTTCGGCTTGGCCTGCTGTGCCATTGAAATGATGGCGGCGGGGGCTGCCAGGTTCGACCTGGACCGTTTCGGCGCCGGAGTCTTCCGGCCTTCACCCCGGCAATGCGACCTGATGATCGTGGCCGGCACCATTTCCAAAAAGATGGGTCCCGCGGTGGTGCGTCTTTGGGAACAGATGCCTGCGCCCAAATGGGTGATCGCCATGGGCAACTGCGCCATTTCCGGCGGGCCTTTCTATTACCCCGATCAGTATGCCATTGTCCCCGGAGCTGACCTTCTTATTCCGGTGGACGTGTATGTGCCGGGTTGCCCGCCCCGGCCTGAGGGGCTGATCGAAGGCATCCTCTACCTGGAGGAGAAAATCACCAAGCGGGGCCGCTTAAGGAAGTTCCGCCATGTTGAAGGATGAAATCCAAAAAGCCCTGGCGCCCTTAAATCTGGAGCAGGTGACTCCCGGGGATTACGCCAAGACGGGTTATCATCTGGAGGTGGCCGCCAGCCCCGCCCAGATGCCGGCAGTGGCCCAGGCTATGTTGTCTTTGGGCTGCTTTTTGGAGTCCCTGACGGGCCTGCACTATCCGGAACATTACACCCTGGTTTACCATTTCAATCACTATCAGGAACTCTGCCGGACTGCGGTCCGGGTCAAGGTGCCCTTGGACCAGGAGGCCGTGAGCATCAGTCACATTTATCCCGGGGCCAACTGGTATGAGCGGGAGGCTTATGATCTCTTCGGCATCCGGTTCGCCGGGCATCCGGACCTGAGGCGGATCCTTTTGCCCTACGACGCTGATTTTCATCCGTTACGCAAAAAATTCGACGCGAGCGAGGGCCATGCTTGAGCGCGGCTTGGAAGAAAAGACTTATGTCCTGAACCTGGGTCCCCAGCACCCCAGCACCCACGGAGTGTTGCGGGTGGAGCTCCAGTTGGAGGGGGAGTTCATCACCAAGGCGGATCCGGATATCGGTTACGGCCACCGGGGCCACGAGCACATGGCGGAAAACCGCAATTACCTGCAGTTCCTCCCTAATATGGGTCGGGTGGATTATCTCCACGCCTTGGCCTACAACCAAGGTTACTGCATGGCGGTGGAAAAGCTTCTGGGCCTTCAGGTCCCGGAGCGGGCCGAATTCATCCGGGTGATCACCGCCGAGCTCAACCGCATTGCCAGCCATCTCCTGTGGGTGGGCGCCTATCTTTTGGACTTGGGGGCCTTCACCCCCTTTCTTTACTGCTTTGACGACCGGGAGAATATCCTGGACCTTCTGGACTATCTCACCGGTTCCCGCCTCACCTACTGCTTTTACCGTTTCGGCGGGGTGCCGGTGGATGTGGACGACGACTTTCTCACGGGGTGCAAGAAGTTCATCAAGCGTCTTCGGAGCCGCTGGCCGGACTATGACAATCTGGTGACCAAAAATGTCATCTTCATCAACCGCACCCGGGATGTAGGATTCATCACTAAGGAGCAGTGTATCAAGTATGGGCTTACCGGCCCCATGGTGCGGGGCAGCGGCATTCCTTATGATATCCGCAGATGCGAACCTTATTCCGCTTATCCCCTGTTTGACTTCGAGATCCCCGTGGGGGACCGGGGGGACATCATGGACCGCTACCTGGTGCGCATGCGGGAGATGGAGCAGAGCCTGCGCATCATTGAGCAGGCCATAGACAAGCTCCCCGGCGGCCCCATTATGGCGGAAAAGGTGCCCAAACGCATTAAACCGGCCCCGGGAGAGGTGTACGCCGCGGTGGAAACGGCTCGGGGGGAGTTCGGCTGCTACATAGTAAGCAACGGCGACCTCAAACCCTACCGCATCAAGCTAAGGGTGCCCTCATTCGGCAACCTGAGCATACTGCCGGAAATTGCGGTGGACACCCTGGTGGCCGACCTGGTGGCCATCTTGGGCTCCATTGACGTGGTGGTGCCGGAAATTGACCGTTAATTTGAAACGGATGCGACGGACATGACAGCCATGGCTCAACCAGTCAGTATAATCGGGATGATCGCCGGACTCCTCGGGGTCATTGTGCTGGTGTCGGTGAACGCCTTGTTTCTCATCTGGATGGAACGCAAGGTGGCGGCCCACATGCAGCTGCGGCCCGGACCCATGGAGGTGGGCTGGCACGGCTCCATTCAGACCATCGCCGATGCCTTGAAGCTTTTGGGCAAGGAACTGATCACTCCCCGGGACGTGGACCGGCCGGTGTATCTGGCGGCCCCCATTGTGGTCTTTCTGCCGGTGTTGGTCTCTTTCCTGGTGATTCCATTTTCTCATAACCTGATCATCAGGGATATGCATGTGGGGGTGCTGCTGATCCTGTCTTTTGCGGCCCTCACGGTTTTGGCCATCCTCATGGCCGGCTGGGCCTCCAACAACAAGTATTCGGTTTTGGGGGCCATCCGCTCCGTGGCCCAGAATGTGGCTTATGAGATTCCTCTCCTCATCACCCTGATGAGTGTTATTCTCATGGCCGGTTCCTTCAGCCTGGCGGACATCGTGGCGGCCCAGAGCAAATACTGGTTCGTCCTCAGCCAGCCGTTGGCCTTCATTCTCTATATCATTTGCGCTACGGCGGAGACCAACCGGGCGCCCTTCGACCTACCGGAGGCCGAAAGTGAACTGGTGGCCGGATTCCACACCGAATATTCCGGCATGCGTTTCGCCCTGTTTTTCCTGGCAGAATACACCAACATGTTCATCGTCTCCGCCATTGCCACGGTTTTTTTCCTGGGCGGCTGGCGGGGGCCGTTTTTGCCGGGTATCGTGTGGTTCCTGATCAAGGTTTATGCCATCATTTTTCTCATCATGTGGTTCCGTTGGACCTTTCCCCGGGTGCGTTTTGACCAGCTCATCACCTTCGCCTGGAAGATCCTGATTCCCTTGGCCTTTGTCAATCTGATTCTCACCGCCTTTATTTTGAAGCTCAGGTGAGTGGCGGAGCTTGCCACGGATAAAGGTTGAATGACCATGGTTAGTTATTTCAAAGAGATTCTGACGGGTTTCTGGAGTCTGTTGGCCGGGATGGCGGTCACCATCCGCTATTTTGTCAAACCCATCGTCACGGTTCAGTATCCCCGGGAAAAGCTCACCATGAGCCCCAGATACCGGGGTCATATAGAGTTTCTCCTGGACCCCGAAACCGGCACCCACAAATGTATCGCCTGTGAAATGTGCGCCCGCACCTGCCCCTCCCAGCTGATCACGGTGAAGGGGGTGAAGGTGGATGCCAAGAAAAAGGTGCCCTGGCAGTATGTCATTGAATACCAATACTGCAGCCTGTGCGGGCTGTGTCTTGAGTCCTGTCCCACCAAGGCCCTGAAGTGGTCCAATGAATATCGCTTGGCCGGGTACAGCCGGGAGGACTCCGTCATTGACCTTTTGACCCGGTTCCAGCGGCAACAGCGGCTGGCGGGAGTACCGGTAACCCCGATTCCGGAACCCCCGGCCGAACCCGAGGAGGCTGCTGCGGAAGGGGAGGTGAAGGAATGAACCTCGGATTCTTGTCGCCTCAGGGATTGGCTACCGGCGCCTTCCTACTGGTGGTGGGGCTCACCCTTCTGGGGGCGCTCATCGCGGTGGGGGCCCGGAATATCTTTCACAATGTCCTGGGGCTGGCCTTGGCCCTTATCGGCGTGGCCGGCATTTTCCTTTATCTGAACAGCCCCTTTGTGGCCCTGATGCAGATTCTCATTTATGTGGGAGCCATCTGCATAGCCATCTGTTTTGCCATTATGCTGTCCCAGCCGTTGTATCTTCCGGGACCGCCCCGTTCTTTTCTCAAGCTTTTAGGGGCCATGCTGGGGTCAGGGGCGGTCTTTGCCTTCCTGGCCCTGCTTACCCGGAAAAGCAAATGGGTGCCTGCCTTGGAACGCAGCAAAGACTGGTCCATCACCACATTGGGCCATTATCTGCTGACCGAATATGTCCTGATCTTCGAAGTCATCTCTTTGCTTTTGCTGGTGGCCATGCTGGGCGCCGTGGTCACCGCCCGGGACGGCCGGGGCTCTTAGAGTCTGAGGTTCGACTATGCTGATTTTCAACCAGTTGGAAACCTATCTTTATCTGGCCTTGGTGCTTTTCGCCATCGGTCTTTACGGGGTACTGGCCCGGCGCAACCTCATCGCAGTGCTCATCTCGGTGGAGCTCATTTTAAACGCCGCCAGCATCAACTTCATGGCCTTTAACCGCTTCCTGGCCCCCCACCCGGCGGTGGGGCAGATCATCGCCTTGTTCATCATGGCGGTGGCCGCGGCCGAGGCCGCCATTGCCCTCTCCATCATCATGGCGGTGTACCGGAAGCTTAAATCCATCAATGTGGAACAAGCCACAGAGCTTAGGGGTTAACCATGGGCTCGGTTGATCAGCTTTTCTACATCTGTACCGCCATCGTCGCCTTGCCGATGGTGGCTTTCGGCCTCATCATGGTTTTTACCTGGCGGAATCCCAGACTCTCCCTGGCCATCTCTTTAGTGTGTTCCACCATCCCCGTGATACTGGCCTGGTACCTCTTTATCACGGTGAAGGATGCTTCTTTGGCCAAGCCCATCATTCAACAGGTGGAGTGGATGGTGTCCTCGGAGGGTTTCAAGATTCCCTTCGGCTTTCTGCTTGACCCCATAAGTCTTTTGATGCTGGTCATTGTGGCCACCATCGCCTGGCTCATCCAGATTTACTCCATAGGCTACATGGCTGGAGATCCGGGATTCGGGCGTTACTACGCCGACCTCTCATTGTTCGGCATGTCCATGTTGAGCCTGGTGAGTGCCAACGGACTGCTCCAGTTGTTCATCTCCTGGGAGCTGGTGGGTCTGTCTTCCTATCTTCTGATCGGCTTCTGGTATGAAAAATTCTCCGCCTCGGAGGCCGGGAAGAAGGCATTTGTGGTCACCCGCTTCGGGGATATCGGCTTTTTCATGGGCCTGGCCTTCCTCACCATCTATTTCGGCACCCTGGACATCAATGCGGTGAACGTGGCGGCCGTGCAAAAGACCATGCCCGAATGGCTGCTCACCACCGCTGCCCTGTTGATTTTCTGCGGGGTGTGCGGCAAGTCGGCCCAGTTCCCCATCCATGTGTGGCTGCCGGACGCCATGGAGGGTCCCACCCCGGTCTCGGCCCTGTTGCATTCCGCCACCATGGTGGCCGCCGGGGTGTATCTGATGACCCGGTTGTTCCCCTTCTTTGCCGCCTCCCCCACCACTTTAAGCGTGGTTTTGCCGGTATCCACCCTTACCCTGATCCTCTCTTCCACCATTGGCATGGTGGCCCGGGACATCAAACAGGTCTGGGCCTACTCCACCATCAGTCAGCTGGGCTTTATGGCCATGGGCTTGGCGGCTGCAGGTCTGGCGGGGCAGACCTTTTTCGCCGGCTATTACCACCTCACCACCCATGCGGGCTTCAAGGCCCTGCTCTTTTTGTGCGCCGGGGTGTTCATTCACCACTTCGGCACCAACGACTTCTTTGTGATGAGCAAGGAAGGGGGACGCAAACTAAGGATTCCCATGGTAACCGTAACCATCGGGGCCTTGGCCCTGGCGGGCATCTTCCCCTTTTCCGGGTTTTTCAGCAAAGAGGCCATCCTCGGGGTCCTGTGGCAGCTCCCCAACAAGATCTGGGTGGGTTTGGCCCTCTTCGGCGCCTTCCTAACCGCGTATTACACCTTCCGGGTGATTTTCGTGCTGTTGTTCCCTCGGCCGGAGGATCATCCGGCCTGGCAGGTGTACAAACGGGAGGAGCCGGCGGGTCATGGACACGGACATGCCGAGGAGCATCATGGCGTTCCCTGGGTCATGTCCTTCCCCTTAATTGTCCTGGCCGGCCTGACCTTGATTCTGGGTTTTCTGCAGGGTTCTTTGGAGGAATATCTTCTGGGGGAACACCATCCCCACGAGCTCAATTACCTCCTGTTAATCCTGGCGGTGGGCTGCGCTCTGGCTGGCATCGGCATGGCCTGGCTGGACTGGGGCGCCCGCACGGCCAAATGGGAAGGTTTCATCAAAAAGTTTCCGGCGTTGGAACACTTCTTTATTCAGAAATGGTACATGGACCACTTCTGGCGCTGGTTCCTGAACGCCGTGATCTACGGGATCTTTTCCAAATATTTCACCTACAACGACCGGCGGGTGGTGGACGGCGGGGTGGACGCCGTGGCTTTCTCCTGCCAAGGAGGGGGCCGGGTGCTATCCCTCATCCAGACGGCCTTCCTGCAGTATAATCTGCTGTTCATGGTCCTGGTTCTGGCGGGCCTCGGAATCTATCTACTGATGGGTCTCTGATATGACCGAGCATATGGCATCCTTTCCGGTTCTGACGTGTATGCTCCTGTCCCCGGTGGTGGGGCTCACCATCCTCCTGTTTCTCAAAAACGAACAGGAATTCCTGGTCCGCATGGTGTCCCTCATCTCCGCGGGGATCAGCTTCGCCCTGTCCATTTACACCTTTGTGGGTTATGACCAGAAGCTGGGGGGGCTGCAGTTCGTGGAAAAGTACGAGTGGGTGAAAAGCTTCGGCATAACCTACTACGTAGGGGTGGAAGGCATGAACGCCCCCCTTCTCCTTTTGACCGGCATCGTCATCTTCACCGGGGTGCTGACCATGTGGGAGCTTAAGGAACGCACCCGGGAATACTTCATTTTCCAGCTGGCCCTGGTGACCGGGGTGTTTGGCGTATTCATGTCCTATGACATGTTCTTTTTCTTCCTGTTCTATGAGATCGCCGTAGTCCCCATGTATGTCCTCATCCTCATCTGGGGCTCCACCCGCAAAATTTATGCGGCCATGAAATTGACTTTATACCTCATGGCCGGAAGTGGCCTCATCATCCCGGGCATTCTGATGCTCTACTCCAGCTCCGGGTTGTTTACCTTTGATATGGTGCGATTGCACGGGGTGGCCTTTGCTCCCTGGATCCAGAAGGTGGCCTTTGTTCTCATGTATCTGGGCTTCGGGGTGCTGGCTGGTGTGTGGCCGTTCCACACATGGTCGCCCGTGGGCCATGTGGCGGCACCCACCGCGGTGTCTATGCTCCACGCCGGAGTCCTCATGAAGCTGGGCTCTTTTGCCATCCTGCGGGTGGCCATGTATCTTTGCCCCCAGGGTTTCCAGTACTGGTCGGAGTTTATGGGCCTTCTGGCCGCCACCGGCATCGTGTACGGGGTATTTGTGGGGCTGGCCCAGACCGATCTGAAATACGTCATCGGTTATTCTTCGGTATCACACATGGGCATCGTGGGTCTGGGGCTGGCCACCGGTACTGTGGACGGCCTGAATGGCGCGGTCTTCCAGATGTTCGCCCACGGGGTCATGACCGCCCTCTTCTTTTCTGCGGTGGGCTTTATCTACGACCGCACCCACACCCGGGAAATCCATGAGCTGGGAGGGTTCAGCAAGATCATGCCGGTGGCCTCGGCCTTCTTCATCACCGCGGCTCTGTGCGGGGCTGGGGTGCCGGGGATGGCCAGCTTCTGGGCGGAGCTTCTGGTGCTGGTCTCCGCGGTGAAGGTCTTTCCGGTGCGGGGTCTTTTCGCCATCGCCGCCTTGGTCATCGGCGCGCTGTTCGCGCTTAGGGTGGTGCAGAACACCTTCTTTAATGAACCCAACCCCAAGTTCATGCACTTTGAGGATGTGAGTCCTTTCCTGGGATTGCCCCGCATGATTCTTATCGGCTTTTTGGTGTTCTTCGGCATCTTCCCCCAGGTTATGGTGGGTTTGATCAAAACCTCCATTGTGCCCTTTATCCAGGGAATGTGAGAATGACCATGTTGCTCTTCGGACCGGAACTGTACTATCTGGGCCTGGCTTTTGTGATTTTCCTTTTCAGCCTGCGCCGCCATCCCCGGATGGCCCGGGATTACCCGGTCATTGCGGTGCTGGCGGCCCTGGGGGTCGTGGTGGCGGCCCTTTCCCTTTTCCAGCAGGGGGACTTGTTCTTTAAGGCCTACAAGGTGGACCTGTTCAGCCAGATTTTCAAGGCCGCCCTGGCCCTGGGCCTGTTTTTGGTGGTGATGATCTCCCGGAACCTGCCCCACATTGAGGAGCGGCACCAGGCAGAGTTTTTCCTGTTTCTCACTACCTGCACCTTGGGCATGATGATGCTGGTCTCCTCGGTGGAGCTTCTTACCATTTATGTCTCCCTGGAGCTCTCCTCCTATTCCCTGTACATCCTGGTGCCTCTGCGTCGGGGGGACGACATCGATGTGGAGGCCGGTATCAAATACCTCTTCATCGGGGCTGTGTCCTCCGGGTTCATGCTTTTCGGTTTAAGCTACATCTTCGGGGCCACCCACTCCACCTATCTGGCGGACATCCTGCCCCGGATGCCCCAACTGGTGCAAAGCCCCATCGGTCTGATAGGGTTGCTTCTGGCCCTGGCCGGCTTCCTCTTCAAGCTCTCCGTCTTTCCCTTTCACTTCTGGGCGCCGGATGTCTATCAAGGGGGCGCCAATCAGGTGGTCACCTTCATCGCTACCGCTTCCAAAGCAGCGGCGGTGGCCGTGCTTCTGCGCCTGGCGGCCCTGGGGGCTGGCTACGGCTACAGCTTCACCCAGGTGTTGGTGGTGCTGTCTATCGTGTCCATGACCCTGGGGAACCTGGTAGCCATCATTCAGCGGGATTTCAAACGCATGCTGGCCTACTCCTCCATAGCCCATGCGGGTTATGTGCTCATGGGGGTGATCAGCATGCAGGAGGCCGGTTTTGCCAGCGCGGTGTATTACGCTCTCGCCTATCTGGTGATGAATTTCACCGTGTTTATGGTGCTCTCCGAAGTGGCCACCGACGGCCGGGACCTGAAGATCGCCGAACTGGCCGGCCTCTGGCATCGCAGTCCCCTACTGTCCATGAGTCTCATCCTGGGCATCTTCGCCCTGGCCGGGGTGCCCCCCTCCATCGGCTTTACCGGCAAGCTGCTATTGTTCACCTCGGCCATGAACCAGGGCTATTTCTGGCTGGTCCTGATCGGCGCGGTGAACGGCACCATCTCCCTTTACTATTATCTCAAGGTGGTATATGCCGCCTATTTTGTGGACTCGAATCTGCCCCCAATCCAGCTTTCCTGGCCCAGCAAACTGCTTAACTGGGCCTTGTGCGGGGTGATCCTGATTTTCGGCGTAGCCCCGGACTCCATTGTGGAACTGGCCCGGGCGGCGGTGAAAGCGGTCCTCTGACTATAGTTGGGAGAAAGCCCCGCCCTCTCGAGGGCGGGGCTTTTTTGATTTAAGGCAGGGAAGTTAGGTTTTAAACTGACCCAAATCGTAAGCCGACCTCTTGTTCTTCTCCCTGGTGATTTTTGAGGGAGAACCGGTGAAGTCACAATCTCCGGAATTCCGTGACTTCCAGATCCAGGGCCTTGAGCCAGCGATAGACTGTCCGGGTGCAGACCTTGAGATGCCGGGCGGTGGCGGAAATGTTCCCCCCGTTATCCAGCAGCAGGGTCCTGAGGGTTTCTCGGTCAGGCCGGCTCGGCAGGGAAAGAGTGGCCTCAGACCTTGGGACTGGAGCGGCCGGAGGCCGAGGGGCAAAGACCAGGTCGGCGGCCTGGATCAGATGACCCTGGGAAAACAATACGGCCCGGGTGATGACATTGCGGAGCTCCCGGACGTTCCCCGGCCAGGAATATTCCTTCAGCCGACGACGGGCCGCGGCACTGAAGCCCACCACCGGTCGCTGAAAACGGTGGGCCTCCTGCTCCGCAAAATGTTCCGCCAGCAAAAGGACATCGTCCCCCCGCTCCCGCAAGGGGGGCAGATTCAGGAGCAACACCGCCAGGCGGTCATACAGGTCCCGGCGGAAGCGGCCTTGGGCCACCAATCGTCCCAAATCCTGGTTGGTGGCGCAGATAAGACGCACATCCACCCGGCTGGGGACATCGCTTCCCAAAGGTGTTACCTCTCCCTGCTCCAGGACCCGAAGCAGCCGGGGCTGGATGGCCGAATCCAGCTCCCCTACCTCGTCTAAAAAGAGCGTGGCTCGATGGGCCAGTTGAAACTTTCCCAGGCGGTCGTGGTGGGCCCCGGTGAAGGCACCTTTGAGATGGCCGAAGAGTTCGCTGGTGGCCAGCTCTCCGGCCAAGAGGGCGCAGTTCAACCGGTGAAGGGGCCGCTTCTGGCGGGGACTGAGGGCCCAGAGGGCCTCGGCCACCAGCTCTTTGCCGGTGCCGGGCTCCCCGGTGATGAGGACCGGCAGGTCGGTGGCCGCCAAACGGGGGAGCCGGGCCAGGATTTCTTGGAAGCCGGGGTCAGCCGTGAGCAAACGGATGCCGGAGAAAGGGGGGGAGAAATCCTCGAAGTCCAGGGAGTTCAAGGGAATAGAGAACAACCCTTCCCCCATAGCACCTCCTTGTGCCACAGTTATTGGGATAACCGTAGGGGTTTAGGGTTAATTTTAGCTATCAGAAAGAAAAAATCAATAAATTAAAATTAAAAAAATTATATTTTTTCTAAAAGCTCTTCCGCCTGGCGGCGCACCTCCGCTTGCGGGCTGGTCAGGGCCAGAACCTTAAGCCTCCCGGCAAATCCTTGCCGTTCCAGCCGGCTCCGGGAGCCTAATTGGGAGGCCATGGCGGCAAGGGCCTCACAGACCACAGTCGTATCGGGATAGTCCAGGAAAAGCTGCAAGGCCCCCCATTCCTCGGGCAGGCCATATTCATCCAGAAATTTTTGCGCCACGGTGAAGAATTTCCGGGTACCGTGACTTTCCTCCAGCTTTTTCAAAGCCGTCTGATATTCAGGGCGCCCGCGTTTCCCCTTAAACAGGGCTTCCGCCTGGCGCAGAACCAGTTTCCGCACCCATTCCGCCTGCTTTTTGGGGATCTTAGGGGCGGGCCGCTCCCGGCGGCCGGGACGGTCACGTCTCTGGTCTATCTCCCGCCAGCTGGGGCGTTCCCGTTCCTCGTCGTTGTCTCTAGTGGGTGACATAGGGCTCCTCCGGCCGGTTTTTTCACCAGCTTTAGGGCGAAATCTCCGGGCTTAGGCGGTGAAACTGGTTTTGGGCGGCGGCCAGGCCCAGGGTGGCCAAAACCACCACCGCCTGGGAAGCCCGCTCCACCAGTTGGGCCGCAAGCTCCTGTTCCTCGGGGGCAAAGGGGGCCAGAACAAACTCTTCCGGGTTCATCAGGGCCGGGGGGCGGCCGATCCCGAGCTTTACCCGGTAGAAGTCGGCGGTGGCCAGGTGTTCCTGGATGGATTTAATCCCCCGGTGACCCCCTGCACCCCCTCCCCGCACCAGTTTGAGGCGCCCGAAAGGCACATCCAAATCGTCATGGACCACAATGAGCTGCTCCGGGGTCAAGCGGAAATAACGGATCAGGCGGGCTGCGGCCTCCCCGCTCAGGTTCATGTAAGTGGTGGGTTGGGCCAGCACCACGGAAACCCCATCCAGCAGGCCCTGACCCCAAAGGGACTGAAGGCTGACTTTAGTCAAAGGGATATTATATCGGGCTCCCAGAAGCTCCACCACCCGAAATCCCAGGTTGTGGCGGGTCCGGGCATACTGGCCTCCGGGATTTCCCAAACCGATGATCAGCCACATGACCATCTCTTGTTAAAGGGGTGCTGAAACCCAAGGCCTCACGGGTGAGGCCCGTATCCGGGGCGACCCCATCAGACGAACAGTGAACTGACGGAGTCCCGGCGGTGGATGCGACGGATGGCCTCCCCCAAAAGGGGCGCCACGGATAGAACCCGGATTTTGTCCAACTGGGCGGCAGCCGGCGGCAGGGGAATGGTGTCGGTCACCGCCACGGTCTGGACCATGGAACTCTGCAGGGTGCTGACGGCGTTGGGGCTCAGTACGGGATGGGTAACACAGGCATGCACCGCCCGGGCCCCGTGACGGATGAGGAGTTCCGCAGCCAGAGACACGGTGGCCCCGGTGGTGATCATATCATCCAGGATAATGGCTTCCTTGCCCCAGACATTGCCCACCAGAGTCATGGCCTTGATGGCGGTGGCCTCCCGCCGTTTGTCAATGATGGCCAGGGAGGCATTGAGCCGTTTGGCAAAGGCCCGGGCTCGCTCCACCCCGCCGGCGTCCGGAGACACCATGACCAGATCCCCGGTAAAATTCCGCCTGATGTAATCAAGGGTCACCGGGGCGGAATACAGGTGGTCCACCGGGATATTGAAAAATCCTTGGATTTGGCCGGTATGCAGATCCATGGTGAGAAGGCGGTTGGCCCCGGCCGTAGTAAGGAGATTGGCCACCAGCTTGGCGGAAATGGGCACCCGTGGGGCAGTCTTGCGATCCTGCCGGGCATAAGCGTAATAGGGGACCACTGCGGTGATACTGGCCGCTGAGGCCCGCCGCAGGGCGTCCATCATAATTAGGAGTTCCATCAGGTGGTCGTTGGCTGGAATGGAGGTGGGCTGTACCACAAAGACCTCCATTCCCCGGACGTTTTCCCGGAACTCCACCGAGATCTCCCCGTCCGAGAAACGCCCCACCACCGCGTCTCCCAATGGTATTCCCAGATATTCACAGATTTTCTCGGCCAAGGGGCGATTGGCGTTGCCGGAGAAGATCTTCAGATTATCCATGCCTCGTTCTCCCAGTCCCCTTCTCCCTCTCCCTGGGTAAGGCCCCGGGCTATGGCCAGCCATCCCGGGAAGTGGCGTCGGATTTTCCGGGCCGCCTTTAGGGCGGTGTCTTGCCGGAAGAAAAGGCCGAAAAGGGTAGGGCCACTGCCGGACATTCCCGCCGCCAGAGCCCCGGCCTCCAACAGTAAACGCCGGAGCTCACCCAGAACCGGAAACCGGCTATAGGTGACCGATTCCAGGTCGTTGGCCACCCAGTCCCCGGGTCGGGCTCCGTCCCAGGATTCAAGGAGGGGGACATTCTGAGAGGCCAAGGCCTCAAGGTCGAGATTGTCATAGACCCATTTGGTGGACACCGGAATGCCCGGGTTCAATAATACATACCAGTAAGGGGGCAGGTCAAGGGGGGAAAGGTCGGTGCCGATTCCCCGGGCCACGGCGGGCGCAGGGGATAAAAAAAAGGGAACATCGGCCCCCAATTCGGCAGCCAGGGTCTTAAGCCGGGCGGCGTCCAAAGGATTGCCGGTCCCCTGGTTGAGTAGCTGCAAAGTGGCGGCGGCGTTGCTGCTTCCTCCTCCCAGGCCGGCGGCCACCGGGATGCGCTTCTTCAGGTGAAATTTAACCGACACCGAGAGCCCGGTAGCGGCGGCAAATTTTTCCACGGCCCGCCAGATAAGATTCGATTGACCCAAAGGTATCTCTGAGGTGGTGCATTCCAGGGTCAGGTGGGAGGCCGGTTCGGCCAGCAGAATGTCCGCCAGGGTGAGAGGCTGCATGACGCTGACCAGCTCATGATAGCCATCCTCCCGGCGTCTCAGGACCTTGAGATACAGATTGACTTTGGCAGGGCACAGCCGCCGCTTCCGCGCCGTCACCACCCACTCTCACCCCGCTTCCTTCACATAGCGCAGGCGCAGGTCGTAGAGGAGGTGGTCGAACAGCTTTTCCTCATCCTCCTCGAGGTTATTGCGGGTCTTTTCCCGCAACAACCCCAAAAGGTCTATGGTCTGTTTGGCCAAGGCCAGGTCCTTCTTGATCTGGCCGGTGGCCGGATCCGGGATGTCCCCCAGATGAACAAAGGCCGAAGAACTCAGGGAAATGAGAAAGGCGGAAAAGGTGATCTCCGGCAGAGGGGTGACCTTGGGCTTTTCCTGGGATTTATCCTGGGAGGCCGCGGCCTTCCGGCGGGCGGCCTCCTCTTTGAGGATCTCAGCCTTTTCCTCTTCGCTTTTGTGCAGAAAGCGACGGTCGTGGACGGTATAGCCTTTGTCCTCAGTCTCAGCCATAGCCACCTCCGGGTTATCCCCCTTAGAGTTCCAGCTGGATGGCCTGGGCCACGTGTTCCAGATTCCGCACCGCCTGGAGGCACTCCGGAGTTACCGGGGTATCGGTGGTCAACAGGATGATATTCTGGCCTCTTTCCTTTTCCTGACCCACGGTCATCCGGGCAATATTGATGTCATGGCTGCCGATGGTGGTGCCGATGGCGCCGATGACCCCGGGACGGTCGGTGTTGTAAATGAACAGCATATGGCCTTCCGGAATGGCCTCCAGCCGGAACTTGTTGATTTTCACAATGCGGGGTTCGTATTTGCCGAAGATGGTCCCCGCCACGACATTCTCTTCCATGCCGGCCCGAACCGTCAACCGGATGAGGGTGGTGAAATCCTCGGTGGCGGCAATCTTTTCCTCGCTTACGGTGATGCCCCTCAAGGCCGCCATGGCGGGAGCGTTAACATAGTTGACTTCGTCCCCCATCATCGGGGTCAACAAGCCCTTGAGGATGGAATGGGTCAGGGGTTTGGTGTCCAGTTTGGAGACTTCCCCGATGTAGGCCACCGACACCGCACTGATGGCGCCTTCGGTGATCTGGGCCTGGAAGCTACCCAGGGCTTCGGCCAAAGTCAGGTAAGGCTTGAGCTGGGCCAGGGTCTCCCGGCTCACCGAGGGGGCGTTCACGGCGTTCATGATGGTGCCATAAAGGAGATATTCCAGGATCTGCTCACAGATGGCCACCGAGACATTGGCCTGGGCCTCCTCGGTGGAAGCGCCCAGGTGCGGGGTGCAGATCACGTTGGGGAGCTGGGCCAGGGGAAAATCGGCAGGAGGCGGCTCAGTCTCAAAGACGTCCAGGGCGGCACCGGCCACCTTGCCTTCTTTCAGGGCTTCAAGCAAAGCCTCCTCGTCCACGATGCCCCCCCGGGAGCAGTTGATCAGACGCACCCCGGGCTTCATCTTGTGAAAGGCCTTCCGGTCCAAAAGCTTGGTGGTCTCTTTGGTTTTGGGGGTATGAAGGGTGATGAAGTCGGACCGGGCCAAGAGTTCATCCAGGGACACCATCTCCACCCCCATGGAGGTGGCCAGCTCCTTGGTGATATAAGGGTCATAGCCGATGACCCGCATTTTGAGGCCCAGGGCCCGTTCCGCCACCACCCGGCCGATGCGCCCTAGGCCGATGATGCCCAGGACCTTGTTGAAGATTTCGGTACCCTGATATTTCTTTTTGTCCCAGCGGCCCTCCCGCATGGACTGCGCGGCCTGGGGGATGTTTCGGGCCAAGGCCAGCATGAGGGAGATGGCGTGTTCGGCGGTGGTGATGGTGTTGCCCCCGGGGGTGTTCATCACCACAATCCCCCGTTTGCTGGCAGCCTGGATGTCCACATTGTCCAGTCCGGTACCGGCCCGGCCGATGACTTTCAGAAGAGGGGCATGCTGGATCAGCTCGGCGGTCACCTTGGTGGCGCTGCGGATGGCCAGGGCGTCGGCGTCCTTGATGGCTTCCTTCAGCTCCTCGGGACTCAGACCTGGACGGAAGTCCACCTCGATATTGGGATGCTGCTCCAGTATGGCCACCCCGGCTTTATGAAGGTTATCACTTATGAGGACTTTCATGTCCTTACGCCTCCTTGCCCAAAATCTCCTGGGCTGCTTTGACCCCGGTTCCCAGGGTCACTTTGTACCCCAGATCATTTAGGACAATTTCCAGGGCGCCGATGGTTCCCAGGAGGTCCTGTTCGTCAATGTAACCCATGTGGGCGATACGGAAAATCTTGCCTTTGGCCTGGGCCTGGCCGCCGGCGATCCAGATACCCCGCTCCCGCATCTTGGCCACCACTTTCTGGCCGTCAATGCCGGCCGGAACCTGCACCGCGGTGAGAACCTCAGAGGGATACTGCTTGGAGAAAAGCTCCAGTCCCATAGCCCGGACCGCTGCCTTACAGGCGGCTGATAGCTTGCGGTTGCGGGCGAAGATCTTTTCCAGGCCCTGCTCCCGGATCCAGCTCAGAACCTGTTTGAGACCCAGGGTAAGGGTCACGGCCGAGGTGTAGGCGGTCTGGTTCTTCTGCTGACTCTTCAGCTGCTTGGCAAAATCGAAATAATATTTGGGACAGGTGGAGGTCTTGACGAACTCCCAGGCCTTGGGGGACAGGGCAGCAAAGGCCAGACCCGGCGGCAGCATCATGGCCTTCTGGGAGCCGGCCACCAATACGTCAATACCCCATTCATCCATGGGCAGAGGATAGCCCCCCAAAGCGGAGATGGCGTCCACCACCAGGATACACTGGGGTTTGGCTCTGACAATCTCCGCCAATTCCTTTACCGGGTGCTGCACTGCGGTGGAGGTCTCATTGGCCTGCACAAAGACCGCCTTGATGGCCGGATTGGCGTCAAGCCGGTGGGCCACCTCCTGGGGGTCCACGGCGTAGCCCCACTCCACCTTGATGACCTCTGTATTGATCCCATAAACCTGGCAGAGTTCCACCCAGCGTTCGCCGAATTTGCCGCCGTCCACCACCAGGGCCGTGTCCCCGGGGGACAAGGTGTTGGCCACCGCGCCTTCCATGGCACCGGTGCCGGTGGCAGCAAACATGAGGACCTCCTGACCAGTCTGGAACAGATATTTAAGATCTTCCCGGACCTGGGCCAGAAGCTCCATAAAGGCCGGGGCCCGGTGATGGATAATGGGTTGAGCCATAGCCAACTGGGTTTCCGGGGCTACCGGGGTAGGCCCGGGCGTCATAAGCAACCTTTTCATGATGCCGTCCTAACCTTTGGTGAGGAATTGGGAATTGTTAACTTTAAAGCGCTTAAATTATTTAATCTATTTATTTTGGCGCTTTCTGTCAAGAAAATATCCTGAAAATCATTTTCCGTAACCCCCTAAACCCGGTCTAAAAAAACCTAGGCTTGAGAAATTTTAACCCCATTTTAACTGTCTCCTAACATTCAGGTCTTACACTAAGGGGCAAGAAATATCCAGGAACGTATGGAAAAAGGTCTTTAACTAAACCAAAAGGGGTTGATTTCATGAAGAAAGCCTTATGGTGGATGATCTTGGCGGTACTGGCCCCGGGGGTCCAGGCCCAGGGCCTCACCCTCAATGGGGCAGGGGCCACTTTCCCTTACCCGGTCTATTCCCAATGGGCCCACAAGTATCATGAGCTCACCGGAGTCAAGGTCAATTACCAGTCCATCGGCTCAGGCGGCGGTATCGCCCAGATCAAGGCCAAGACTGTGGACTTCGGGGGCACGGATGAGCCCCTCAGCCCCGAGGATCTGGATAAAAGCGGCCTTATCCAGTTCCCCACCGTAGTGGGAGGGGTGGTGCCCATCCTGAATGTGGAGGGAGTGGCATCCGGGCAGCTCAGACTCGACGGGGAAACTCTGGCCGACATCTTCCTGGGGAAGATCACAAAGTGGGACGATCCAGCCCTGAAAAAACTCAATCCAAATCTGAAACTGCCCTCCCAGGCCATCACCGTGGTCCATCGCACCGATGGCTCCGGGACCACCTTTATTTTCACCAGCTATCTGTCCCAGGTCTCTCCCGAGTGGAAGTCCAAGGTGGGGGCGGGCAAGGCGGTGAAGTGGCCGGCGCCCCATAGTATCGGAGGCAAGGGCAATGAAGGGGTGGCCGGTCAGGTGCAGGCCGTGAAGGGTGCCATCGGTTATGTGGAATACGCCTACGCCCTGCAGAACCAGATTCCCTATGCCCAGCTTAAAAATCCGGCGGGGAAATTCGTGCTCCCGGGGGTGAAGTCCTTTGAAGCGGCAGCAGCCCACGCCGACTGGAAAAAAGCCCCCAAAGGCTTTGCCCTCATGCTCCTCAATCAGACGGGGGAGGACAGCTGGCCCATTGTAGGGGCAACCTGGATTCTGTTGCACAAGGAGCAGCCCGACCCTGCCAAGGGGAAAGCGATTCTTCAATTTTTTGACTGGGCTTACAAACAAGGGGGAGAGCTGGCCAAGCAGATGCATTATGTGGCCCTGCCCCCTGCAGTGGTGCCCCTCATCCAGGAGACCTGGAAGGAAGTGAAGAGCATGGGCAAACCTCTGTGGCTTTAAGGAAGTGTGGTGAACCAAAGCTTTGGAAAGGGGGCCTCGCCGGCCTCCTCTTTCTTATATGTCCAGACCCCTGAAAATATACCTTCGGCCGGCAGAGAATCGGGACTTCTCCCAATCGGAGTCCATGGTGGCCCGGGTCTCCCGGCGCTCCCGGCGGCTGACCCATCTGGGCGAGAAGCTGTTTAGTGCCCTGAGCCTGGGGAGTGCCCTGTTGGTGCCATTGGTGATGCTGGCCATGGGTTTTGACCTGGCATGGTCGTCCCTTCCGGCCCTGAAGCAGTTCGGTTGGCAATTTTTCTTCACCGAGGACTGGAACCCGGTGGCCCAGTCCTTCGGGGCGGCCAGCAGCATTTTTGGCACCTTGGTGTCCACCCTGATTGCCCTTTTAATTGCCGGACCTTTGGGGGTGGCCATTGCCTTGTTTCTGGTGGAACTGACTCCTCCAGGGATAAGCCGGGTGGTGGGCACCCTGGTGGAGCTCTTGGCCGCCATTCCCAGCATCATTTACGGCATGTGGGGCCTTTTTGTTCTGGCGCCCTTTATGGCCACCTACATCCAGCCTTTCCTGGGACGCTACCTGGGTTTCCTCCCCTTATTTTCCGGGCCGCCCCTAGGCGTCGGCATGCTCACGGCCGGCATCATCCTGGCCTTAATGGTGCTTCCTTATATCAGCGCCCTGGTTCGGGATGTGTTTCTGTTGGTACCCGGGGTGGTCAAAGAGTCGGCCTACGGTCTGGGGTCCACCACCTGGGAGGTGACCTATCGGGTCACCATCCCTTATGGTCTGGTGGGCCTTATAGGGGCCATGTTTCTGGGTTTAGGACGGGCTCTAGGGGAGACCATGGCGGTAACCTTTGTCATCGGCAATGCCCACCGTCTTTCCCTTTCCCTGTTTGCTCCGGGGAATACCATTGCCTCCACCTTGGCCAACGAGTTCAGTGAGGCCACCGAACCCTTGTATATCAGCTCTCTGGTGGCCCTGGGTCTGGTTCTCTACCTCATCACCTACCTGGTGCAGGTGGTTTCCCAGATGATGCTCCGGCGTCTCTACCGCTCATGGAATGTGGGCTTGTGATGCGCCCCCGCCCGGTTGCCCCTCGGAAGGTGATCAACATTCTGGTGAGTATAGGGGCTTGGGCGTCAGCCCTCCTGGGGATTTTTGTGCTTTTCTGGATTCTGGCCGAACTACTTATCAGGGGATTAGGAGCTCTCAGTTGGGATATTTTCTTTAAATTGCCCACTCCCCCGGGCGTATCTGGAGGCGGGTTGGCCAACGCCATTCTGGGAACCCTGATCCTCACGGCCACGGCCACGGTGCTGGCGGTTCCCTTAGGGCTGTTGGCCGGCATCTATCTGGCGGAATACGCCGCCAACGCCAAGTTGGCCGATTATTGCCGGTTTTCCGCCAATGTCCTCATGGGCATGCCCTCCATCATCGTGGGGGTTTTCGCCTACACCCTGGTGGTGGTGCCCCTGGGAAAGTTTTGCGGCTATGCCGGAACCTTGGCCCTGGCCATCCTGATGCTGCCCATTGTCACCCGGATCACCGAGGACATGCTCCGGCTGGTACCCAACACTTTAAGGGAGGCGGCTCTGGCCCTGGGTCTGCCACGCTGGCGGGTAACCCTGGCCGTCATTTTCCGGGCGGCCAAGGCGGGACTCATTACCGGCATTCTTCTGGCCGTGGCCCGGGTGAGCGGCGAGACCGCGCCCCTGTTGTTTACCGCCTTAAACAGCCCATATTGGTTTAGTGGTCTGGGAGAACCCTTTCCTAACCTCCCGGTTACCATTTTCAACTATGCCATGTCTCCTTACGCTGACTGGCAGGAAAAGGCGTGGGCAGGCGCGCTCCTTATCACTGCGGGGGTTCTGGTTATTTCCATCCTGTCCCGGACTTATCTCTCTGGAAAAAATCGTTGAGGGGTCTTATGAAAGGGAAGATCTAGGAGACAATATTTTTCTTCCATCCGGTTCCATCCAGCGGCTTGCGATGGCCGGGAACCCTGACCAGCTCCACGCCACAAGTTGGGCATATGGTAGAGACTAACGGTAAAAGGTCCAATTACGGCAGATTCTTATGGTAGCAGTGCCCAAAATTAAAGATTCAGCAGCTGAAGTGGATCTGGGCCAGCAGGAAGCCACCCAGGTTTTGGCCAAACTGGGATTGACGGCCAAAATAGCTGTCCGTCAGCTGAATTTTTATTACGGCGACCAGCAGGCCCTGTTCGACAACCACCTGGATATTGCCCGAAACCGGGTGACCGCCATCATCGGGCCCTCGGGCTGCGGCAAATCCACCCATATCCGGGTTTATAACCGGATTTATGAGTTGTATCGGGATCAGCGGGCCACGGGCGAGGTTCTGCTGGACGGGGTGAATATCCTGGACCCCTCCTTTGATGTGATGGAACTCAGGCGCCGGGTAGGCATGATTTTCCAGAAACCCACGCCCTTTCCCATGTCGGTGTTTGACAATGTGGCCTACGGCTTGAAGATGCACTATGTTTTGAAAAAGAACGAAATCGCCGACCGGGTGGAGGAGGCCTTGCAGCGGGCGGGGCTCTGGGAGGAGGTCAAAGACCATCTCAGGCGTCCGGGGACCTCCTTGTCCGGGGGCCAACAGCAGCGGCTGTGTATCGCCCGGGCCCTAGTGGTGGAGCCAGAAGTCCTCCTTATGGACGAACCCTGTTCCGCCATTGACCCCATTGGCACCGCCAAAATCGAGGAGCTGATCCACGAGCTGAAATCCCGCTATTCCATCGTCATCGTCACCCATAACCTGCAGCAGGCCGCCCGGGTGTCGGATTTCACCGCCTTTTTCTTTCAAGGTCGCATCATTGAATTCGATGAAACCCAGAAGATCTTCACCAAACCATCCCAACGGAAAACCGAGGAGTATATCACCGGCCGCTTTGGGTGATCAGGCCGAATTGATGACCTGTAGGGATTTATGGTCCTTTTTAAAAGGATAGCGGTTTTTCCGGGGGGAAGCCGAGGGTGGTTTCAATGGTGCTGGGACTCGGAGGAGGAGAGTTCCTGCTCGAGTCGCAGAAATTCCCGGAGAAGCTCCTCCTGGCGGGGAGTAAGGTGGGTGGGGGTATGTAAGGAGACCTCCACCAACAAATCCCCCCGGTTCTGGCTTTTTAGATCCGGCAGCCCCTCCCCTTTGATACTGAAGACCGCGCCGGATTGGGTGCCGGGGGGGATGGAAAGGGTGGCCTGCCCATTTAAGGTGGGAATGGTTATGGTCCAGCCCAAGGCGGCCTCCACAAAAGACAGGTCGGCGCGATAAATGAGGTCGCGACCCCGGCGGGTTAGGGTGGGGTGGGGAGCTACTTTGACTTCGATGAAAAGGTCTCCGGGCGGGCCGCCGGAGCGGCTGGCCTCACCTTCGCCCCGGAGGCGCAGCCGGTTGCCGTTGTCCATACCCGGGGGGATGCGGATCTGCATTTTTCGGCGTTCCCGGGTCATGCCGCTGCCCCGGCAGGAACTGCAGGGGTGGGGAACATATATGCCGCTGCCCCTGCAGGTGGAGCAGGTGGTGAATACCCGCAACAGCCCACGGCTTTGACTGATTTGTCCCCGGCCGCCGCAATGAGGACAGGTCTGGGCCCGGCTGCCGGGCTCCAGGCCCTCTCCCTGGCACCGCCGGCAAGAGACCCGGCGCTCCACTTCGATTTCTTTTTCTGCGCCCTTAAGGACTTCCTCCAAGGTGAGGGTGATGACATGGTGCACATCCGAACCGGCCTGAACCCGGGTTGCCCGGCCACGACGGCGGCCAAGACCGAAAAAGTCCTCAAAGAATTCGCTAAACCCGGCGAATATGTCTTCAAAACCTCCGAGGTTCAAATCACCCAGTCCGGCGGGACCATAAAGGTCATAGAGCTGACGCTTCTCGGGATCAGAGAGTACCTGATAGGCTTCTGAAATTTTTTTGAACTGCTCTTCGGCGACTTTGTCCCCGGGGTTGCGGTCCGGATGGTATTTTAGGGCGAGCTGGCGATAGGCGCTCTTGATCTCCTCCTGGGTGGCGTTGGCCCTAACCCCGAGAATCTCATAGTAATTGGCCATGCTCTTCCCTTTAGTCTTTTGCCTGTTTTATTCGGCAAACTAAGCGGTTTAATTTATTGTTAACATCCCACAGTTGACTGTCAAGGCGGGGTTTCCCCTGGGGAAATCCCCGTCAGTCGGGCGGGAGCAGCTTCCGGAGACGGAAGCCCACCTCCGGAGAAAGGTCATGCACCGCCACCACCTTGGCGCGACTGGTGCCACCCAGGACCAGATGCAAGGCGGCGCGGGGAACCTTCAGGAGGTCCGCCAGAAAGTTCAGAAGTTCCTGGTTGGCCCGGCCCTTTTCCGGGGGAGCGGCCACCCGCACCTTGAGACGGTCTCCATGCTGTCCCGCCACCTCGGTACGACGAGCCCCTGGCACCACCAGGATCCGGAGAAGATAACCCTGACAGGTGGGCTGAAAGAAATCGGCCACCTTCGCCTCAGCCATAAACTCCCTGGATGAATCTTAAGGCATAGGTTTGGAGGGTTCCCACCAAAAAGACCTTGAGAAACAGAATGGCGGCCAAGACCACCAAAGGGGAGAGATCCAGTCCACCCAGGACCACAGGCAGACGTCGCCGCACCGTGCCCAGGACCGGCTCGGTGACATTGTACAAAAAGCGGACAATGGGATTGTAGGGGTCGGGGTTGACCCAGGATACCAGGGCCCGGGCAACCACCAGCCAGAGGTAGATCTCCAGGGCCCAATACAGCACTTCGGCCACGGCTTTCAAAAAATAACCCAGGGCAATCATAATCTCTCTCTTAGAAAGTAAATCACAAAACTATAAGACCGGGGATGCGGTAATGTCAAGACCTTGCTGGCCTAATTTGCCAGACGCTCCCATTTCCCATAAAATAAAAGCCTGAAAGACGCAACCAGGAGGGGCGGTAAGCCCGTGATCGGGTGCCGTTTCCTTAAAGGTAAAAAAAGACCTGGCGATTCAATTTCGGCAACCGGCCAAATTAAGACCCTATGTCTGCTAGTTTCCTGGAATTCGACACCTTTGCGGCGCTGAGGCACCGCAATTTCCGGCTGTTTTACCTGGGCCAGAGTGTGTCCCTCATGGGTTCCTGGATGCAGACGGTGGCCTTGAGCTGGCTGGTTCTCATTCTCACCGATTCCGCCTTTTACCTGGGTCTGGTGAGCGCCCTGCAGACCCTGCCCATTCTCCTTTTTTCCTTCCCCGGGGGAGTGGTGGCGGACCGAGCCCGAAAGCACCGCCTCTTGTTTATCACTCAGGGAGCCATGATGGGGGTGGCCCTGACCCTGGGCCTGCTGGTGGCCTGGGACCGGATAAATCTCGGGATTTTGTGCCTCCTGGTATTCTTGGCGGGTAGCGCTTTGGCCTTCGACATCCCCATTCGTCAGTCTTTCATTGTGGAACTGGTGGGAAAATCCGACCTGCCGAACGCCATTGCCTTGAATTCCACCATGTTCAACGGCACTCGGGTGGTTGGTCCGGCCTTGGCTGGAGTCCTGATTGCCCAAGTGGGACTGGCCAACTGTTTCCTCTTGAACGCCGCCAGTTTTCTGGCGGTGTTGGTGGCCCTCTTTCGGATGCAGTTGCCGTCCCCGGCCCCCATGCCCTGGGTGCCGTTCTGGGAGGCCCTGAGGGAGCTTAGGGCCTTTCTCCGACAGCACCAGAACCTGAAGCTGGTACTCCTTCTCATGACCGCCGTCTCCATTTTGGGGCATTCCTACCATGTATTGGTCCCCATCCTGGCCCGGGATGTCCTGGGGGCTGGACCCCAGGGTTTTGGCATTTTGATGGCGGTAAACGGCCTGGGGGCTTTTGGTGGTGGTTTGACCCTGGCCCGGCGACTCAGACGGCGTCCCCCCATGCCCTCCTTTCTGGGGGGGTTGATGCTGTTTCTGGCGGGCCTGTTGGCCTTGTCCCTTTGCCGCAACTACTATCTGGCCCTGTTGGCCATGGCCCTCACCGGGGTGGGGATGGTATCCCAGCTGTCCACGGGGAACAGTCTGTTGCAGCTCAATGTTCCGGATAATTTGCGCGGCCGCATCATGAGCCTGTTCGGCCTGATCATCATGGGTTCGGTGCCCTTCGGCAGCCTGCTTTACGGCACGGTGGCCACCTGGTGCGGCCCCAGCTTGGCCCTCACCCTGGGAAGCCTCTCTGCCGCGGCCATTTCCGGCTTTATCCTGTTGCGATATCCGGGCGTGCGGCACCTGAATTTCGAGGGGCTGGAGACCTCGACCTCTAAAGTCCCCCGATCCGGCGCCCCCGGGGGTCTCAGCTAAGCATGGGAGAGGGCCTTCAGGGCCAAAGGCACGGTGTCCTCGGGTTTTACCTTATACCAGGCCCCTATAATCCGGCCTTTCTCATCAATCAGAAAGGCAGAGCGGATAATGCCCTGGGTCTTTTTGCCATACAGGGTTTTCTCCCCCCAGGCGCCGTAGGCTCTGGCCGCCAAATGCTCCGGATCTGAAAGCAAGGGAAAGTCCAAGGCATGGTGGGCGGCAAACTTTTTCTGGACCCCGGGCGGGTCGGGACTGATCCCCAGGGCCACCACCCCGGCCGCGGCCAACTCTTCCCGAGCGTCCCGGATGCTGCAGGCCTGGCGGGTGCAGCCCGGGGTGTTCGCCTTGGGATAAAAATAAAGCAAAAGCTTCCTGCCAAGAAAGTCCTGGAGGGCCACGGTCTTACCCTCCTGATCCAATAAAGTGAAAGCCGGTGCCGGATCCTTAGGACTGAGTTTAGCCATGCCGCTTACTCCTTCCCTAATGCCGCATTGTATCCGGAGACCCAGAGGGTCTGGCTAAAGTTTTTGCGCAGGGGACGAACGGCCGCGGATTCCCTGGCCCCTTTTAAGATTAATCAACCCAGGGACCAGGAAGTGCATTCTCACGGTAATATCCCTTTATTTCGCCACTAACCTATGTTAGTAATCATTACTCCGGAACTCCGCCACCCAGGGAGGTGAAAAATGCATACTAAAGTGGGATTCATGGGATTGGGGATCATGGGTGCCGCCATGGCAGCCAATATTCACCGGGCCGGATTCCCTCTGATGGTCTATAATCGCACCGCTAGTAAGGCCGAGGCCTTTGCGGCACAGGGGGTGGGGGTGGCTTCCAGCCCCTTTAGCCTGGCCCAGGCCACTAATGTCATTATCATCATGGTCACCGGACCCGAGGCCATCGAGGAGCTTATCTTTGGTCCTAAGGGAGCTCTCCCGGCCTTGAATGGGCTGAAGACCCTGATCAACATGAGTTCTGTGTCACCCCGGTTCACCCGGGAGTTGGGAAAACGTCTGGAACCCACCGGGGTCCGGTTTGTGGACGCTCCGGTGTCCGGCACCCGAAAGCCCGCCGAGTTGGGTACCCTCCTCATTCTGGCCGGGGGCGACCCGGTTCATGTGGAGGCCGTCACCCCTGTTCTTCAGGCTATGGGGAAAAAAGTAATCTACTGCGGCGGGGTGGGTCAGGGATCCATGATGAAGATGACCATCAACCTGCTTCTGGGACTGATGATGGCCGGACTGGCCGAAACGGTGCATTACGGGCAAAGGGGAGGCCTAGATCTGGAGACCATCCTGGAGGTCGTCCTCTCCGGGCCTTTGAGCTGCGGTCTCTTCCAGATGAAAGCCGACATGCTCCGCACCCAGGAGTTTCCGCCCCAGTTCCCCTTGAAGCACATGACCAAGGACGCCAAGTTTATAGTGGACACCGCCTTTGAGACGGGAGCGCCTGCCCCCCTGGCGCACCTTCTTTTGTACCTCTACCGGTTGGGAGTGAGCCGCAACCTGGGGGACGCGGACTTCGCCGCCATCACCCGGGTATGGGAGGATTTGGCAGGGGTATAGAGGGGGCCGAGGGTTCCTTTTTTAAACCCCACCAAGCCAATTTTTAGCCGTATTTCCCGGTGATATAGTCTTCAGTCAGGGAATTTTGGGGGCGGGTGAAGATCTGGGCGGTGGGACCGAACTCCAGAAGCTCCCCGAGATACATGAAGCCGGTGTCATCCGAGACCCGGGCCGCCTGCTGCATGTTATGGGTTACGATGATAATGGTGTAATTCTTCTTGAGCTCCTGCATAAGCTCCTCGATACGGAGGGTGGCCACCGGATCCAGGGCCGAGCAGGGTTCATCCATAAGGAGAATCTCCGGCTCCACCGCCAGCACCCGGGCTAGGCAGAGGCGCTGCTGTTGCTCCTCGGTGAGACTCAGGGCGGAGACGTGGAGCCGGTCCTTGAGCTCGTCCCACAGCTCCACCGCCGCCAGGGAGCGTTCCAGGATTTCCTGCAGTTTCTCCTTTTTGGGGCGGCCGTGCAGTCGGGGGCCATAAAGCACATTGTCATAAATGGACAAAGGGAAGGGATTGGGCTGCTGGAAGACCATGCCCACCCGTTTCCGAAGATGGGTGAGGTTGACCTGGGGGCCGTAGATGTTCTCTCCGTGGACCAGCACCTCGCCGCTTAGGCGCACCCCTTCAATGAGGTCGTTCATGCGGTTGAAAACCCGGAGGAGGGTGGACTTGCCGCAGCCGGAGGGACCGATGAGGGCCGTAATCGTGCGGGGTTTGAAGTTGGCGTTGATGTTAATCAGGGCCTGAAAGTCGCCGTAAAACAGGTTCAGGTCCCGGATCTGAATGGCGGCGGGAGACTCCTGCAAACCCTCAGCCGAAGCGCCCGGAGATGTAGTCATCGGTACGTTTATCCCGGGGGACGGTAAAGACCCGGGAAGTCTCCCCTATCTCAATCAGTTCCCCCATTAGGAGGAAGGCCACCCGGTCGGTGGCCCGGGCGATCTGCTTGGTATTGTTGCTCACCAGTATGATTGTATATTCCTTCTTCAACTGAAACAAGGTTTCTTCAATCTTGGCAGTGGAGATGGGGTCCAGGCCGCTGGTGGGTTCATCCAGCAAGATCACCTCCGGCTGCATGGCCAGCACCCGGGCCAGGCAGAGGCGCTGCTGCTGGCCCCCGGAGAGCTTGAGGGCCGAATCGTGGAGGCGGTCCTTGACCTCGTCCCACAGCCTGGCGGCCTTGAGACTTTGCTCCACCAGGCCCGGAAGCTCGGCCTTGGCTCTGCCGGCCATGCGGGGGGCCAGGGCCAGGTTCTCAAAGATGGAGCGGGGCAGCGCCGTGGGTTTGGGGAGAACCAGGCCCACCCGGCGACGCAGGGACACCACGTCATAGTCGGGGGCCAGGATATCGTCCCCGTCCAGCAGGATCCGACCCTTGGTCTTAAGTTCCGGAATCAGATCGGAAAGCCGGTTCAACAGCCGCATCAGGGTGCTTTTGCCGCTTTTGGCCGGGCCCATGAGCCCGAAGATCTCCCGGGCGTAAATGTCCAGAGAAAGTTGGTTTAGGACCTGTTGGGGGCCATACCAGCAGGAAAGCTGCTCCAGGCGCAGTTTGACGGGTTTAGCTGTCTCCATGTCCCCCAGGCCCCGGTCAGCTTAGGAGTAACGCCGCAAAAACCGCTGCATCAGGGTATAGGCCGTCAGGTTGATGAGGAGGATGGAGATCACCAGAACGGCTGCCGTTCCGTATGCGTTGGGCATGGAGATCCCCTCCCGGGCCAGGATGTAAAAGTGCACCGCCATAGTGCGCCCCGAGTCGAAAAGGGAAGTGGGGGTCCTTAGGGCTGCGCCCGCAGTGAACAGCAGCACCGCGGTCTCCCCCAGAGAGCGCCCCACTGAAAGCATGATACCGGTGGTGATGCCAGGCAGTGCGCAGGGCAGCACCACCCGGGTGATGGTCTGCCAGGGGCTTAGCCCCAATGAGCAACAAACAAGGCGAAACTCCTGGGGAACCGCCTTGATGGCCTCCTCACTGGTGCGGATGATAGTGGGGAGCACCATGATGGCCAGGCTCAAACCGCCGGAGAGAATGGACCAGCCGAAGCCCAGTTTCATGACAAACAGCACGAAACCGAAAAGCCCCAAAATAATGGAGGGCACCCCCGCCAGGCATTCGGACCCGAAGCGGATGACCCGGGTGATCCAGCTTTCCCGGGTGTATTCGGTAAGATAAATGGCCGTTCCCACCCCCAGGGGCGAGGCAATGAGAATGGCCAGAAAGGTAATGTAAGCGGTGGCCACAATGGTGGAGAAAATACCTCCGGCCCGTCCCATGTCGTGGGGGGGCTGGAACAGGAAGGTGGCGGTCACCTGGGGCAGGCCCTCCACAGAAATGTTGATGATAATGAAAAGGAGGATGGCCAAGGTAAACGCGGTCATGCTCCAAAGCAGGCTTTTCACCAGAAACTGGGTTACTCGCGGGTCAACACGCACCGGCTATTTCCTCCGGGTAATGAGCGTGGCGCTGAAATTGAGAATCATGATGATCACGAACAGCACGATACCGGTTGCAAACAGGGCTTCCCGATGGCGGCCGCTGGCATAGCCCAGCTCCAGGGCGATGTTGCTGGTGAGGGTTCTAACCGGATCCAAAATGGAGGTGGGAATCTTCAGGGCATTGCCCGCCACCATAATCACCGCCATGGTTTCACCGATGGCCCGGCCCATGCCCAGGATAATGGCCGTGATAATGCCGGAGCGGGCGGCGGGCAACACCACCCGGGCCACGGTCTGCCATTGGGTGGCCCCCAGGGCGATGGATCCCTGCCGGTAGGATTCCGGCACCGCATCCAAAGCGTCAATGGAAATGCCGATAATCATAGGAAGGATCATTATCCCTAGGATGAGGGCCCCGGTCAGCAGGGAAAGACCCGGCCCCCCCAGATAATCCCGGATGAGGGGTACCAGCCAGACCACTCCCAGAAAGCCGTAAACCACCGAGGGGATTCCGGCCAACAGTTCCAGGGTGGGTTTCAGGATCAGCTTAAGCCGTCTTGGGGCAAACTCCGCCAGCACGATGGCACAGCCCAGGCCCAGGGGGACCCCCAGAACCATGGCCCCCAGGGTAACCAGGAGGGAGGAAATGATCATGGCCAGTATGCCGAAGCGGCCCCGGGTGGGGGCCCAATGATCGGAAAACAGGAAATTCGTCAATCCGGTGTGCCAAATAAGGGGCAGCCCCTCCAGAAAAATGAAAATGGTGATGAGCAAAAGGGAAGTGATGGATGAAAGGGCCAGCACCAAAAGCAGACGCTCGATGAATTTTTCCCGGTTCATTCCACGATTCCCACCAGCCCCTCGGCTTCCAGTAGACTTTGCCCCTTGGCGCTTAAGATAAAGTCCACGAACTCTTTGGCACAGCCCCTGGGTGGCAGACGGGACACCAGGATAAACCGCCGCACCAGTTTGTAGGTGTGGCTGCGGATATTATCCCGGGTGGGGGGCACCCCCTCAATTTTTACGGCCTTCACCCGATGATCCACCAACCCCACGGAAATATACCCCAGGGCATGTGGGTCATTGGCCACAATCTCTCTTACTGCGCCGTTGCTATCCTGCACCAGGGCGGCGGGGGTGATTTCACTTTTGCCCATTACCATTTCCTCGAAGGCATTGCGGGTGCCGGAGCCCTCCTCCCGGGTGATCAGATGAATGGCATGGGCCTTGAGCCCCAGTTCGCCCCAGTCTCGGATTTTTCCCTGAAAGATTTCCCTTAAGGTTTCCAGACCCAGGTTTTCCAGGGGATTAGTGGGGTGGACAATCACGGCGATGCCGTCATAGGCAATGGGGATCTCCACCAGGTCTTTTTCGTCTCCTGCGAGCTCCCTAGAGGAGGCCCCCAGGTCCGCTGCCCCCTGACGGGCGGCAAAGATGCCGGCGCTGGAGCCACCCCCCTGGACATCGATACGCACTTCCGGGTGCAGGTTCATGAAAACCTCGGCCAGTTTTTCGGCGAAGGGCTGGACCGAGGTGGAGCCAGCCACACAAAGCGAGGCCGTCTTGCTCCGGGTCTCAAAAGAGCAGCCGCCTAAGGAGGCTCCCCAGACCATGGACAGCAAAAGTCCGAGAAGCACACCCCCCCAGCCCGTCAGCGTCCCGAAAGAGATTTCCCCTTGGCGAATTTCCCCTCTGTCGGTTTTTTTATATGGGAAAATCATGGGTTAATGAAAAGAATTCGGGTTAGGATCAAGCTGACATCCTGGAAGGACCGATTGCTATTATGGCAAAAATAGGGGAAACTGCAACTTAATAACCGAAGTTTATGGAAAAAGTTCCACGCTACCCTGGTTTTCCCGGGGCCTTTTCCTGGCCCCCTGATACTCATCGCCAGAGACGGGCCTTTGAACTCTGGGCCCAAAGTCTCATCCGGCTTCCCCGGGGCGGGGAGAAACCCGGAGCTCACCTTCTGAGCGAGGAGAAGTGGCAAAAGCTGCTTGCCGGGGTACCGGATCAGGAAGCCTGGCTGATGGCTTTATCCCAGGCAACCGGGGTTTATTTCTTTCCCTCCCGGGAATGGCCGGGGCGCCTGCTTCGCTTTCTGAGATTTCTGGGAGTCCGGCGGCTGCTGGAGGCCGGAGCTGGGCGAGGCTACCTCACCGCCGCCCTGGGGCCCCTGGCCCAGGCCGCGGGCCTCGATTTTCTGGCCCTGGACAAAGGCGAGGGGGAGTTTGTCGGTAACCTGGAGGTCCACCCTTTTGTGCAACGGGGGGATGTGTTTCAGGTGATCCACCGTTTTGACCCGGAGGCGATACTTTACGCCTGGCCGCCGCCGGGACAATCCCTGACCCCCTTGTTTGCCTGTGGGAGCCTCCGCTATGTTATTGTGGCCGGGGAGGCCGGAGGCGGGGTCACCGGCGCCCGGGAGGACTGGTTGGCTCTGGCCGTAAGAAAATCTCCGGCCTTAAGCCGCTATTGCCGTGGCCGTACTGGACAAAACCGCCACCAGGTGAGTATATTCAGGAAAATCCAAAGGTGAGTTATCTGGAAAAAACCCGGGCCCGGGAAACTCCTTCCAGCAAACAGCTAAAAATATGCAGCTTTACAACACCTTAAGCCGTCGCAAGGAAAAGTTGGTTACCGGGACTCCCGGCCAGGTGGGCCTTTATGCCTGCGGAGTCACGGTTTATGACGACTGCCACGTGGGTCACGCCCGTTCTGCGGTGTTCTTTGAGGTCCTGGTGCGGGTTCTTCGCCGCCGGGGCTACCAGGTCACCTGGGTCCGCAATTTCACTGACATTGACGACAAGATCCTGAAGCGGGCCCAGGAAGAGGGCGTTCCCTGGGAAGACATTGCCGCCCGTTACATTGCCTCCTTTCAGGAGGACATGGCCGCCCTGGGAGTCCCCCCGGCCCAGATTGAGCCCAAGGCCACGGAGCACATCCCCGAGATGCTGGACCTTATCCGCCGCCTGGAGGACAAGGGGTTCGCCTACCAAGGGGAGCCGGGGGGGGATGTATATTTCCGGGTGCGCCGCTTCGAGGGTTATGGCCGGTTATCCGGACAGAGCCTGGAGGATTTGGAGGCTGGTGCCCGGGTCGAAGTGGACCCAGCCAAGGAAGACCCCCTGGACTTTGTCCTGTGGAAGGCCTCCAAGCCAGGAGAGCCGGCCTGGAACAGCCCCTGGGGGCCGGGCCGACCCGGCTGGCACATCGAGTGCTCCGCCATGTCTATGAAATATCTGGGGGAAACCCTGGACCTGCATGGGGGCGGCCGGGATCTGGTATTTCCCCATCATGAAAACGAACTGGCCCAGTCCGAGGCGGCCACCGGGAAGCCCTTTGCCCGCTTTTGGGTGCACCATGGACTGCTTACCATTGACCAGGAAAAGATGAGCAAGTCCTTGGGCAACTTCTTCACCATCAAGGAGGTCCTGGCCAAGTTTCCCGCGGAGGTGGTGCGGTTTTTTCTGGTCAACAGCCATTACCGCAGTCCCCTGGACTTTTCTGATGCGGCCTTGGCCGAAGCTGAAACCGCACTTTTGCGCCTTTACACGACATTGGCCAAGATCCAGGAAATCCTGCAGCACCATCCAGGTGCTTGGGAGACGCCGCTCCGGGACTTTACACCGGCGGCTCTCTTACCGGAGGAGATGGACCGGCTTTTGACTCTGCCTAAGCGTTTCGACGAGGCCCTGGAGGACGATGTGAACACGGCCCAGGCCTTGGGCTATCTTTTTGACGCGGTGCGTTTGACCAACCGGATGCTGGAGTACCCTGAGAGCCACCCCGGCTATCTCGCGGTCCTGGCGCACCTTGGGAAGCAATTGGGAGAATTGGGTTATACCCTCAACCTCCTGCAGGCTGACCCGAAAGAGATGCTCACCACTCTCAGACAGAAGCCCTGGGACCTCCCCATTTCCCCTGAGGAGATTGAGGCCCTAATCAGCCGCCGGGCCGAGGCCCGGAAAAATCGGGACTGGAGCACCGCCGACGCCATCCGCAAGGAATTGGCAGAGAAAGGCATCCTGCTAGAGGATACCCCCCAAGGGACACTGTGGCGGGTTAAAGGATAACCTTCATTGTCTGCCGTCATCAAACCAGGAAACAGGTGGTAACCGCCCAAACCCCCAGTGGAACCTTTTAGGGACCTGGAATTTCAGGGGATGGTACTGGTTCAGGAGTGCTGGTCATATTTTTCTTTACTTCTGCCGGGAAATATATTAAAAAAATTAAAAATTCCAGCCGGGCCTCTTCTCCCTCATTTGGCAGTGGGTCAAGGGTTTTCTTAAATATCTAAGCTGAGGGCTCCTCAACCCTAAAGTTTGCACCCTGACGGGCTGTTTCTAAATTTCGCCGACCTCGATCTTTTGAACCTCTTAGCCACCCGGTTGTAACTTTTTCCTTCCAAATGCCTTCCAGGAGGTGCACCATGCCACTCATCCTGGCGGAACCTGCCCGGGAAATCGGGGTCGGCCTGAGGAAGGCCCTGCTCCGGGACCTACCCCAGATCCTGGAGATCGAGCATCTGACCTTTGGCAAGCAATGGGATTACTATCAGTTCCGGGCCTCCCTGGAGGATATCTTTCTGGTGGCGGTGGATCCCCAATCCGCCAATATTGTGGGCTTCCTGATCGCCTGCTGTTGCGAGGTGGCCCAACGGGGACTTATCCTGCGGATTGCGGTTCATCCTGATTTCCAGGGACAGGGCATTGCCACCCAACTGATAGAGAAGACCTTTGAGGAATTAAAGAAAAAGGGTCTCAAAGAAGTGGAACTGGATGTGGACATCCTCAAGGCTGGAGCTCAGCACCTTTACGAAAAGCTGGGCTTCAAGGTGGTGGAGGTCATATCTCCTGATCTCGAGAGTGACGACAGCTTCTATATCATGCGACGGCCCTTGTAGAGCCTGGAATTCCAGGAACAGCCTTAAACCCCTTTATCGGGTTGGGAGGGATTAATTTGGATCCTCCGGACTCCCTTGAGTCAACCCGGATTTGGGATCGAATAGCAATTTACCGGTCTTCCCTCACCTTGCCGCCTTCCGAGGAATCCCTTTGGCCCCAGGCCGGCTTCCGCGCGCCTCCCACCGCGGGAATCTGGTAAAATAAGAGCAATCCCTAAACCCTCTATTCTGAGGGGCATTAGGGTTACGCTCTCCCAAGGTTCACGGATTCTGACCGAAAGAAGTTGAGATGGCGGACACTTTCAAACTGACCACCTCTTTTACCCCCAAAGGGGACCAGCCCCAGGCCATCCGCGAGCTGGTTAAGGGAGTGAAGGCGGGCTTACCTCACCAGGTGCTCCTGGGGGTCACCGGTTCCGGCAAGACCTTCACAGTGGCTAATGTCATTGCCCAGGTGAACCTTCCCACCCTGGTTCTGGCCCCCAACAAGACCCTGGCGGCCCAGCTCTATGCGGAATTCCGGGAATTCTTTCCAGACAATGCCGTGGAATACTTTGTCTCCTATTACGATTACTACCAGCCCGAGGCCTACATTCCCCAGGCGGACCTTTACATCGAAAAGGACGCCTCCATCAATGAGGCCATTGACCGGCTGCGGCACTCCGCCACCCGCTCCCTTCTGGAGCGGCAGGACGTCATCATCGTGGCCTCGGTGTCCTGCATTTATGGTCTGGGTTCCCCGGAGGCCTATCACGGCATGTTGCTGTATCTTGAAGAGGGCATGGAGAAGGACCGCCGCGAGGTATTGCGTAAGCTGGTGGACATACTTTACGAAAGGAACGACCTGGACTTCCACCGGGGCACCTTCCGGGTGCGGGGGGACCGGGTGGAAATCTTTCCGGCTTACGAAGAGGACAAGGCCATCCGGGTGGAATTCTTTGGGGATACGGTGGAGGCCATCCGGGAAATCGACCCCTTACGGGGGAAGACCCTTAGGACCCTTCCCAAGGTGACCATTTATCCCGCCAGCCACTATGTCACTTCGGAAACGGTCCGACAAAAGGCCTTGGCGGCCATTGAGGCGGAGTTGCAGGAGCGGGTGGCCTGGTTTGAGGCCCAGGGAAAACTCATTGAGGCCCAGAGGCTCAGGGAGCGCACCCTGTTTGACCTGGAGATGATGCGGGAGCTGGGCTACTGCCACGGTATCGAAAACTACTCCCGGCATCTGACCGGGCGGGCTCCTGGGGAGCCGCCTCCCACCCTCCTGGATTACCTGCCCCGGAAGTCCCTGGTGATCATTGACGAAAGCCACATATCCATTCCCCAGCTCCAGGGCATGTACCGGGGGGACCGCTCCCGCAAGGAAACCTTGGTGGAATACGGCTTCCGGCTGCCCTCGGCCCTGGATAACCGGCCCCTCAGGTTTGACGAGTTCGAGTCCCGGGTGTCCCAGGTGATCTATGTCTCCGCCACTCCCGGACCCTATGAACTTGAAAAGGCCCAGGGCCGGGTGGTGGAGCAGATTGTCAGGCCCACGGGCCTCATGGATCCCAAGATAACGGTGAAGCCCGCTACCCATCAGGTGGACGATCTGTTGGGGGAGATCCGCCGCCGGGTGGAGCGGGGCGAACGGGTCCTGGTAACCACCCTCACCAAGCGTATGGCCGAGGACCTTACCGAGTATTACCAGGACCTGGGCCTCAAGGTGCGTTATCTGCACTCCGACATCACCACTCTGGAACGCATGGAGATTATGAGGGATTTGCGTCTGGGGGTCTTTGATGTACTCATCGGAATCAACCTCCTCAGGGAGGGCCTGGACTTGCCGGAGGTCTCCCTGGTGGCCATTCTGGACGCGGACAAAGAAGGCTTTTTAAGGAGCGAACGCAGCCTCATCCAGACCTGCGGCCGGGCGGCCCGCAACCTGAACGGAGAGGTGCTGTTCTATGCCGACCAGGTTACCCCCTCCATGCAAGCTGCCATTGACGAAACCAACCGGCGCCGCCGTCTGCAGGAGGAGTACAACCGGGCCCACGGCATCACCCCGGAGACCATCAAAAGCTCCATCAAGGATATCCTGGCCTCGGTGTATGAACAGGACTATGTCACCGTGCCCCTGGCCGCGGAGGATAAGGCTCCCTATCTGGTGGAAGACCTGCCAGCCCAGATTGCCCGCCTCACCAAGGAGATGAAAGCCGCCGCCAAAAGGCTGGAATTCGAGAGGGCGGCCATGCTTCGGGACCGTATTCGCACTCTCGAAGAATCCGCCTTGAAATTCGGGGGCCAACTCCATTAAGATAGGAAAAACTACCAACCAGGGCGGAGGTCACGAAGGAATCAAGAGCTCCTGCGGGAAAGTTCCGCCTCCCGGGAAAAATTACCGGCGGGTTCCGGCCCCCTGGATGGAAACCAGAAGGTATGGACAAGATCGTCATCGAAGGCGGAGTAGCCTTGAAGGGGGAGGTGTCGGTGAGTGGGGCCAAAAATGCGGCTCTCCCCATTCTGGCAGCCACACTTCTGGCCCCGGGCATCCACTACCTGAGTAATGTTCCTCCCTTGGCGGACATCCGCACCATGAAGAAGGTGCTGGAGCTTATGGGGGTGAAGTTCCAGGAGGGCGAGCCCCTGGTGGTGGATACCAGCCACCTAACCGGCTGGATGGCCCCCTATGAAGTGGTGAAAACCATGCGGGCCGCGGTGCTGGTACTGGGTCCCCTGGTGGCCCGGGTTCATCAGGCCAGCGTTTCCCTGCCCGGCGGCTGCGCCATCGGCGCCCGCCCCATTGACCTCCATCTCAAGGGTCTGGAGGCCATGGGCGTCAAAATCACCCTGAACCAAGGCTATGTGGAGGCCAAGGTCAAGGAGCTCCGGGGGGCCGAGATCATCCTGGACTTTCCCACGGTCACCGGCACGGAAAACCTGCTGATGGCCGCCACCCTGGCCAAAGGCACCACCAGAATCGTGAACGCCGCCCAGGAACCGGAAGTAGCTGATCTGGCCCGCTTCCTTACGGTCCTGGGGGCCAAAATCCAAGGCATCGGCACCGATGTGCTGACCATCGAAGGGGTAAATGCCCTTAAACCAGCGCCCTACCAGATCATGCCCGACCGCATTGAGGCCGGCACTTATCTCGCCGCCGCGGCCATCACCAGAGGCGAGGTCCGCATTGTCAATGCCCCGGTCCAGCACCTGACCGCAGTGCTGGAAAAATTCCACGAGGCCGGGGTGCAGTTCACCACAAAGGACAACCTTATCGCCGTCAAGCCCGGCGGCAGCCTGGTGGGGGTGGATGTCAAGACCCTGCCTTATCCCGGGTTTCCCACCGATATGCAGGCCCAGTTCATGGCCCTCATGAGCGTGGCCAAAGGCGCCAGCGTCATCACGGAAACCATCTTTGAAGACCGTTTCATCCATGTGAGCGAACTCAGGCGTCTGGGGGCGGACATCAGCGTCTCCGGGAACCAGGCTGTGGTACGGGGCCGCCGATACCTGATGGGGGCGCCGGTCATGGCCACCGACCTCCGGGCCTCCGCTTCCCTGGTGATCGCCGGGTTGGCGGCCCGGGGCGTTACCGAGGTCCATCGGGTCTACCACCTGGACCGGGGCTATGCCAATCTCACGGAAAAACTGGAGGCCCTCGGGGCCCGGATTAAACGGGTGCCCGCCTGACCTGAGGGGTAAAGGCCGCTGTCCAGTTCTCCGGCTACCTCATCAGCTCGTGAAAGCTCTCAATGGCAGGGAACTCCGGATGGGCCTCAGGGGGGAGCTGCGAACTGGATTTGGCTTTGAATAACAAATAACGGATCCCAAATCGGCGGGCCGCCGCCAGGACTTCGGCATTGTCGTCCACCAACAGGGTTTTTTGGGGGTCAAAGCGGAGACGCTCCCTTAAGATTTCCCAAAAACGCCCCTCCTCCTTGGGGCAGCCCAAGTCAAAAGAAGAGATCACTTCGTCAAAATAGCCCAATAGCCCGGTATGGTTCATCTTCAGGTCCAGGGTCTTCCAGTGGGCGTTGGTGACCAGGAACACCTTCTTCCCCAGAGTCCGTAAAAACCTGAGAAACTCCTTGGCATCCGGATGCACTTCAATGAGGTGGCGGATGGATTCCTTTAAGGCGGGAATGTCCAGGTTCAGTTCCCGGGACCAGAAATCAATGTCGGTCCAGTTAAGGGTGCCCTCTTCCCGCTGATAACGGGCGAACACCTCATCTTTGGCGGCCGCCAGGCTGAGGCCCCGCTTCCGGGCGTATTCCTCGGGCACCAGGGTTTCCCAGAAATAATCGTCGAAGTGTTTGTCCAGGAGGGTGCCATCCATGTCCAGGAGCACCCAGGCGATATCCTTCCAGGGAAAGGGCATGTTTTGTCTCCGTGCCTTGCCGATCTGAAAAATTACATAATATAAAATTTTTTCTTTTCGCCCAAGGGTGGTCTTGACCGGGAGGCGGGGGCTTCTTAACTTGACGGGTGATGACCAAGTCTAACATCCTGATATGTGGAGGATAATCTATGTCACCCTTATTTGACTTTGATCCGTTTCGGGAGATGGAGCAGCTTCAGCGGCGCATGGATCGTCTCTTCCAGACCCTATGGGGGGAACCGCCCCTTTGGCGGGCTGGGGTTTATCCTCTGGTGAACATTTCCGAAACCAAAGATCATGTTTTCGTCCGGGCCGAACTTCCAGGGGTGAAGCCTGAGAACCTGGAGATCACCCTGAAAAACCAGAACCTGGTGATCCGGGGTGAACGCCAGATAACCAGCGAGGGTGAGGAGGTAAATTACCACCGGAGGGAACGGGAGTCCGGTTATTTTCGCCGGGTGGTGCGTCTCCCGGTCCCGGTGGACTCCAACCAGGTGGAAGCCACCATGAAAGATGGGATTCTCACCGTCACCCTAGCCAAACCCGAGGAGGTCAAACCTCGCCAGATCCAGGTGAAAAGTGCCTGAAAGGGGGAAGATATGGCAACCAAGGAACTTAAGCCCAAAGCCAAAGAAGCGATTCCCGTAAAGGTGGAACGGGTCCGTCCCGGCCGGGTGTTTCTCCCGGCGGTGGATATTTATGAAACGCCCCAGAGTCTGGTGCTGGTGGCCGATATGCCCGGAGTCTCGGGGGAGGGAGTCACCCTGGACTTGAAGGAAAACGTCCTCACTATTTCCGGGCGCATCACACCCCCGCCCGAAGGGGAAACGCTCCTGGTGCAGGAATACGAGGTGGGCGACTTTCACCGGGAGTTCCAGGTGGGGGAACTGATTGACCAGGACAAAATCGAGGCCACCATGAAGGACGGTGTCCTCACCCTGATCCTACCCAAGGCCGAGAAGGCCATTCCCCGCCGCATTGAAGTGAAAGCCGCCTGATCCTTGAGACTCCGTGAAGGTCACAAGGCCGGGGGAGCACCCCCTGGCCTTGTTTTTTCCCCGGGAAAAGGGCGGTCAATCCCAATCGGTTTTTAAAAGGTCCCCGGCGGCTCATCCGGAGCAAAGGAATCAAAGCGGGTGTACACCCCCCTGAAGGCCAGACGGAATTCCCCAGTAGGGCCGTTCCGCTGTTTTTTCAGAAGAATGCGGGCTTGGCCCTTTTCCGGGGAGTTTTCGTGATACACCTCATCCCGGTAGATGAAAAGAATCACATCGGCATCCTGCTCAATGGCCCCCGATTCCCTAAGGTCAGAAAGTTGGGGTTCCTTTCTGGGACGGTCCTCCACTTTGCGGCTCAACTGGGAGAGGGCGATGACCGGCACCGACAGTTCTTTGGCCAAGGCCTTAAGTGACCGGGAGATCTCGGAAATTTCCTGCTCCCGGCTGGGGGCGTCGCTGCGGCCCCGCATGAGCTGCAGATAGTCCACGATAATCAGCCCCAGTTTGCCCTCCGCTCTAAGGCGTCTGGCCTTGCTGCGCACCTCCAGGACCGTGGCTGCAGGCGTGTCGTCAATGAAAATAGGGGTCTCCAGGAGATAACTGGCCGCGTCCTGAAGTCTCCGCCATTCGTCGTCGGTCAGGAAGGCCCGGCGCAGATGGGAGGCGTCGATCTCCCCCACACTGCTTAAGAGGCGCCTGACCAACTGTTCTTTGGACATCTCCAGGGAAAAGAAGGCCACCGGAACCTGGGCCCCGTAGGCCGCGTTAAAGGCGATGTTCAGGGCCAGGGCGGTCTTCCCCATGCTGGGACGGGCGGCGATGATGATCAGGTCCCCTTTCTGGAAGCCGGCGGTAAGCTGGTCCAGGTCCGGAAAGCCGCTGGGAACCCCGGTGATCCGCCCCTGTTCCCGGTGCCAGATGGCCTCCAGGGTACCCACCTCCCGTTCCACCAAGGCACTCAGGCTTTGGAAGCCGGGACGGATTTTGCTTTCCGCCACCCGGAAGATCTCCCCTTCGGCCCAGTCCAAAAACTGGTCCACGTCCTCCACCGGTGCCAGGCAGGCCTGGGAGATGTACTGGGACCGTTCCAGAAGCCGGCGCAGAACGGCCTTTTCATGCACCAGACGGGCATAATGGGCGGCGTGGGCCGCAGTGCCCACCTGTTCACTCAAAGAGGCCAGAAACACCGGCCCTCCCACTTCCTCCAGCTTCCCCCGTTCCTTGAGGAGGGCGGTGACGGTGACCAAATCCACCGGCTCCCCCCGGGCCCACAGGTCCAGCATGGCCTGATAAATCTGGCCGTGGGCCAACCGGTAGAAATCTTCCGGGGAAATCAGGTCCGCCACCTGATCCAGGGTCTGGGAGCGGAGCAGAATGGCGCCCAGGACGGATTGCTCCGCCTCCAGATTGGCGGGCGGGGTGAGTCCGGGGGTCATCGCCCCCGCCAGACCAAGGCCCTCTTCTGATCTTTTCCGTCTCGCCATGAGGCCTCCTGAAGGGGCGGGGCCCAAGGCCGGGATAGTATCAGGCCTTTTCCGGTACCACCTCCACCTGAAACCGCCCTTTGACTTCCGGCCCCAGGCGTACCGTTACCTCATAGGTCCCCAGCTTTTTGATGGGCTCCTCCAGTTCGATCTGTTTGCGGTCCACCTGAAAGCCCTTTTCTGCCAAGGCCTCGGCAATCATGGAACTGGTCACCGAACCATAGAGCCTCTCAGCCTCCCCTACCCGCTGGGGGATGGTGAGCACCACTTCAGCCAGGCGGGCCGCCAGTTCCCGGGCCGCGGCCCTTTCCTTTTCCGCCAGTTGGCTCAGGCGAGCCCTTTGGGCCTCGAACCGGGCCAGGTTCGCCGGGGTGGCCTCTTGGGCCTTACCCTGGGGGATGAGAAAGTTGCGGGCATACCCCCGGGCCACTTCCACCACCGTCCCGGCTGGCCCCAGGGAAGGGACATTTTCGAGCAGAATTACCTTCACGGTCATCTCCTTATGCTTGGCGGGAAGACTGGAGGCCCCGGAAATCCAGCCATAGGTCCAATAATCCAATCACCATAACCAAAAAGATGATGGGATTCAAGAAGGCCAGAATATATCCCACCCCCCGCAACCCCCGGGGAACCTTAAAGTGTTGCAGCAGGTGGGCCAGGACCGCCAGTCCCTGGAAAAAATAAAGCAAACCACCAAGGAGCAAAAAGTTAAGACTTGCCTGACGCACCCAGGCCCAAGGGATCAACAGGCCGAAACCCGCCACCAGGAAGACAAAGATAAGCCACTCCGGGCAGGCCCAACGGGAGAAGGGTTCCCCTGGGACCTCTCCCCCGAAGGTAATAACCAGCCACCGGGCCACCAAGGTGTTGAGCCAGGCCGTGAGGGCCAGATTAATCAAAGTCAGGGCCGGAAAGATCTGGCGTATCAGTTCCTGGAAACTTCCCAAGGGGATTCCCAGCACCTGGGGGTCAGGGAGGGAAATGCCCGTCTCCTTGAGCATCCTGGCGGCTAAGGCCGCCACTTCCTGGGATTTCCCGCTCCAAAGCTCTGCCAGAGATCCCTGGGAAACCAGGGCCTGGCCCAGAAACAGGCCCAAGGAGATAAAGCCCAGGACCAGGACGGTGATCATGAGGGCGGCACTCAAAGGCCACCCGCGGCTGGTTCCCAGGACCAGCAGGAGACCGAAGGCCAGTGGGTATCCCGGTCCCAGAAGCTCCAAAAAGATCACCTGCAGGGGGTAAAGCCCCCACAATGCCGCGACCCCGGCCAGGGCTAGAAAGACCGCGGCCCCCGCTCCCAGACGCCAGCCCACCAGGAGGATGGGAAGAGGCACCCAGATCCCCAGGAAAAGATGAACCAAGGGATGAAAGCGGCTCAGGATGAGGAGAGCCAGAAGGGCAACCAGGCCGAGGAGCAGCAGGAACAGCCGGCTGCCTGTCAAAGATTCACCCGAAATTACGCAGGCGGCGGCGACGGCACATATGGCATCAGCGCCAGGAGCCGGGCCTGTTTGATGGCCCGGGTGAGGGAGCGCTGATGGCGGGCGCAGTTCCCGGAAATCCGCCGGGGAATGATTTTGCCCCGCTCCGTCACGAACTGCCGCAAGGTGTTGACATCCTTGAAATCAATGGCCAACTTGGGGTCCACACAAAAGCGGCACACCTTGCGCCGCACATAGAACTGCTTGCGTTTGCGTCGGGGGACTACCGCCACGTCAGGCCTCCTTCTCCTCCGCGGCTTCCGGTCCGGGTTCGGCCGGCTCCGCCGTCATGGACTCCGCCTGGATTTCTCCGGTGTCTGCCTCCACCGGGGCCTCCTCCGCAGGGGCAGCCAAGGGGGCAGGTGCCTGGGCCTTGGCGGCGGCCTCCGCCTCCAGGGCCGCCAGGTCCACCCGGTCAGCCTTCTTTACGGTGAGATAGCGGATGATTCGGTCGTCAATCCGGTAGTTGCGTTCCAGTTCCTTAACTGTGGCGGGCTGTCCGGCAAAGTCGGCTATCACATAATAGCCCCGAAGGGTTCCTTGGATTTTATAGGCCAATTTCCGGCGGCCCCATTCCGCCAAACTCACCAATTTCCCGCCATGGCTGGCGATGATCTTGGTGAATTTGTCTATGGTGGCCTTTACCTCTTCATCCGGGAGGTCGCCGTTGACCACCCAGACCGACTCATAACGTCGCATTGCTCCTCCTCACGGCTGATCTAGCCCTGGGTCCCTGGGGCCCAGAGCAAGGAGAGACAAAATTTATCCTTATCAAAAAGATCAAAGACTGTCAATTATAGTAACCGGCTCATATCCTGCGATTCCCCGGCCCAGGCGCCTTTAATTGTTCTCCTTGGCGGCCTCGGCGGAGCACTTCCTTCCCAGTCCCTGGAGGAGGGAGGCGCTCCCAAGAAAAACCGGCTCTCCCAAAGGAAGAGCCGGGTACCAATTGGAGGCCTTCCCGGCCTGAGGGGCCGGGAAGGGAGGGGGGATGAAGTTTAAAACAGGCCTGTGACCTTGCCGGCCTTGACATCCACATCGACGCGGCGGAAGGCCGGGTCGGAGCTGGTGCCGGGCATAAGAGAAATGGTGCCGCACACGGGGCAGATGAACTTGGCGCCACTGTAAATGAGGAAGTCCCGCACCGGCAGCCGCCAGCCCTTGGGCACACCCTTCTTGGTGGGATCGTGGCTGAGGCTCAAGTGGGTCTTCACCATCATGGTGGCGTACTCGTTATACTTGGGATCCGCCTCAAAGCGTTTGGCCTTCTCCAGGGCCTCAGGGAGGAAGTCCACACCATCGGCGCCGTAAACCTGCTCGGCGATGATTTCCACCCGCTGCCTAAGGGGCATGTCATTGGGGTAAAGGAACTTGAAATCGTTCTTTTGTTTGCAGGCCTCCATGACCGCGTCGGCAAACTCCAGGGCGCCTTCGCCGCCATACTGCCAGTGCCGGGACACGGCCACCCGGGCTCCTTCAGCCTCGCACACTCGGCGGATCAGATCATGCTCTTCCTTGGAGTCGAAGTGGAAGGCGTTGATGCAGACCACCGGATTGATGCCGGCCTTTTTGATGGTGCGGATGTGATGCACCGCGTTCTGGACGCCATCCTCCAGCCACTTGAAGGTCTGGGGTGAAGCCTCGAAGTATTCCTTGGGGATGGGTTTGCCCGGCGGGCAGGGAAGGGCCCCGGCATTGACCCCGTGGTGCTTGAGGCCCCGCACCGTGGTGGTAAGCACTGCCACATGGGGTTTGAGGCCGCTGAAGCGGCATTTCACATTCCAGAACTTCTCAAAGCCGATGTCGGCACCGAAGCCGGACTCGGTGACATGGTAATCAAAGAGCTTCAGACCGATCTGGTCGGCGATGATGGAGCTTTGCCCCACGGCGATGTTGGCGAAGGGGCCGGCGTGCACAAACACAGGTTGTTTTTCCACGCTCTGACATAAAGTGGGGTTGATGGAGGGCAACATCCAGGCGGTCATGGCATTGCCGCACTCCAGGTCCCGGGTGGTGATGGGTTTGCCCCACTTATCATAACACACCGTGATGTTGTTCAACCGCTCTTTAAGGTCGGCCAGGGAGGTGGTCACCGACAGGATGGCCATGACCTCGGAGGACACGGCGATGCCGAACTTGGAGGCCATCATGAAGCCGTCCATCTTGCCCCCCAGACCGATGATGATATTGCGCAGGGCTTGGGCGCAGAAGTCCATGACCCAGCCCATTTCAAAATTTTTGGGGTCGATATTCAGGCGCTTGAGGTTCCGCTTGGCCAGCTGCTCATCGGTGTAGTTGAACTCGTGCATCAACCGGGAGGTGGCGGCTACCATGGCCAGGTTATGGGCGTTCATGATGTTGTTGATGTCGCCGGTGAGCCCCAGGGAGAACTCGGTCATGGGGATCAAAAGGGAGATGCCACCCCCGGCCGCGGTGCCCTTGATGTTCATGGTGGGGCCGCCGGAAGGCTGCCTGAGAGCACCGCCCACATTCACCCCCCGCTTACCGAGACCCTCAATGAGGCCCAGAGAGGTGGTGGATTTCCCTTCCCCCAGAGGGGTGGGGGTGATGGCGGTGACGTCGATGTAATAGCCATCAGGCTTGTCCTTCAAGCGCTCCAGGCACTTCAGGTAGTCGATGCGGCCGATTTTCTGGCCATAGGGGATGCGTTCCTCTTTGGGGATTCCTAATCTTTCGCACATCTCGTCAAAGGGGATCATCTCCGCTTCGGCGATTTCGGCAATCTGCCAGTCTTTCATAGTTACCGGATCATACTTCGCCATACCGGGGCCTCCTTAAGGTTGTGAGTTATCTAGTTTTAACCCGCCCCCTGGGGGGAGAAGGGTTTTTAGCAATAGTTTACCCTCCCGGATCTTTATTCCAGTCCGGGCAGGGCTCATACTTTTTTTCACATGTTTCCATTTCTTAATTCACTTCAAAGCCTTTGTCAACAAATATTTTGTCTCCCGAAAAGACAAGTGAGAGCTCCTGCTAGTGATTTTTTGTATTTGACAAGACGCCCCGGGAGGCCTAAAATTGTGAATTAAAGAACAAAATTTCTTGCCTCGTTGCCTTTTTCCGGGTATCCTGGCAAAGTCAGATAATCATCCAGTCCAGTCCCCTCCCCGGCCTGGCTCTGACGGTTCCGAGACAACCGTCCGTTCCGGAGCCCGGGGAGTAGTGGGATAGGAGGAAGCTCATGGTCGTGGCAGAAGCAAAACCGGTGTCGGAAATCCTGGAGATGATCAAGGATTACCGCAAAGTGGTGGTGGCTGGCTGTAAAGGTTGCGTTACCGTGTGCAATTCCGGTGGCGAGAAGGAGGTGGGCATTCTTGCCTCTGAGCTTAGAATCGCCCGCAAAGCTGCCGGCAATGACCTGGAAGTCCTGGAGTACACCTGTGAGCGCCAATGTGATCCGGAATACATCGAGCCCCTGGACGACCTGGTGAAGGAAAGTGACGCAGTGGTGTCCATTGCCTGCTGTGTGGGGCCCCAATATATCGCGGCCCGTTACCCCTTGGTGCCGGTGTTTCCGGGGCTCAACACCACTTTCATCGGCGGTGCCGCCGAACACGGGGTGTGGAAGGAATATTGTCAGGCCTGCGGCAGTTGCATCATCGGGGAGTTGGGCGGCCTTTGTCCCATAGCCCGCTGCGCCAAGCAGCTCCTGAACGGCCCCTGCGGCGGCTCCTCCGGAGGCAAATGCGAGGTGGGCAAAGGCACCATTGACTGTATCTGGCACCTGATTTATGACCGCCTGAAAAACCTGGGACAACTCCAGCGTCTGGAGAGCCCCAAACTTTATAAAGACTGGTCCACCAGCCGGGACGGGGGGCCGCGTACTATGATCCGGGAGGAGTTGAGAAAATGACCATGACCGCCGGAAGTAATCTGGAAAAGATTCTTAAGGCCGGACACAAGGCCGTCACCTGTGAGTGCGGGCCGCCCCGGGGGGCCGACGCCGAACATTTCCGCCACAAGGCCTCCTTCCTCAAAGGCTATGCCGACGCGGTGAACGTCACTGACAACCAGACCGCGGTGGTGCGCTTCTGTTCCCTGGCCGCCTGTCGCATCCTTCTGGATATGGGCATTGAGCCGGTGATGCAGATGGTCACCCGGGACATGAACCGTATCGCCCTGCAAAGCAATGTCCTGGGGGCGGCGGCCCTGGGCATCAAGAACCTTCTGTGTCTGACCGGCGACCATCAGTCCTTTGGCGACCATCCCCAGTCCAAGAATGTCTTTGACTTGGATTCGGTGCAGCTCCTCAACACCGTGCGTATGATGCGGGATGAGGGCAAAATGATCAGCGGCACCGAGGTGCAGGGCCGGCCGGCCATGTTTATCGGCGCCGCGGCCAACCCCTTCGCCGACCCCTTTGAGTTCCGGGTCGTCCGCCTGGCCAAGAAGATCAACGCCGGAGCCCAGTTCATCCAGACCCAGTGCATCTACGACATGGAGCGCTTCGGCAAGTTCATGGAAATGGCCAATGACATGGGCCTCACGGAAAGGGCCTACATCCTGGCCGGTATCACCCCCCTGAAGTCCTTGGGCATGGCCCGGTATATGCAAAAATTCGTCCCCGGCCTTCTGGTGCCCGAGGAATACATCACCCGCCTTAAAGGGGTGCCCAAAGACAAACAGGCGGAGGAAGGCATCAAGATCGCGGTGGAGCAAATCCAGCAATGCCTTGAGATGAAGGGCATCGCCGGCATTCATCTCATGGCCATCGAATGGGAGGAGCGGGCTCCGGAAATCTTGAAGGCTGCCGGACTTCACCCCCGGCCTAAAGTGGATTAGACTCCGTCCGCTTTCCCGCGGGATAATTATTGGCACTTTTGCGGAGGCTCTCCCGAGGAAAACCAAGGAACCTCTGGCGCTCCCAAGACCTTTTGGGGGTGGAGAGCCGGGATGACTTGCAACCTAAGGAAAGTCCGGCCCTTAAGGCCGGGCTTTTTTCTTTGAGGCCAATTTCTTCGGGAAGGTCCTGAATGAGTGGGACCTGCTCTTCCCGGTCAGGAGGGCGGAGGTGAAAAAATGGCGCAGGCCACTCTGATTTACAATATGTTCCCCCCGCTTTTCGGTCCCATTAACCGCTGGTCTCAGCACCTGAAGCGGATCGCCGGTATGGGTTTCACCTGGATCTACCTGAATCCCATTCACCCCCCCGGTCTCTCCGGCAGTCTCTACGCCGTGAAGGACTATTTCGGCCTGAATCCCCTGTTCCATCCGGAAACCGGGGAGGATCCGGTAAAGGCCCTGCGCGGTTTTCTCCGAGAGGCCCAAAGCCGCGGTCTAAAGGTGATGCTGGATCTGGTCTTGAACCATACCGCCATCGATTCGCCCCTGACCCGGGAGCACCCGGAATGGTACGCCAAAGACGAGCAGGGCCGCATAAAACATCCCTCCTGCATTGACCCGGCGGATGCCACCCGGGTCACGGTGTGGGGGGATCTGGCGGAACTGGCCTACTGGCCGCCTCCTGACCCGGAAGGCCTTCTGAGTTTCTGGGAATCGGTGGTGTCCCATTATCTTAGCCTGGGTTTTGAGGGCTTCCGGGCCGACGCAGCCTATAAGATCCCAGGGTGGTTTTGGAAACGGGTCATTGGGGCGGCCAGGGTCCATAACCCCAAGGTTAAGTTTTTTGCGGAAACCCTGGGCTGCCGCCTGGAGGAATGCGAACAACTCCGGGAGGCGGGCTTCGACTTTCTCTACAACAGCTCCAAGTGGTGGGACTTTGAGGCGGACTGGTGTCTAAAGCAGTACAACCGCTTCCGGCATCTGGCCCCCTCCATCAGCTTTCCGGAGACTCACGACACCGAGCGCCTGGCCCGGGAAAGCGGAGGCGATGTCCGGGTGGCCCGGCAGCGTTATCTTTTCGCCGCCTTTTTTTCCACCGGCCTGATGATCCCGGCCGGGTTTGAATACGGCTTCAGGAAAAAACTTCATGTGGTGGACACCCGCCCCACGGACTGGGAAGAACCCGCTTATGACCTCAGCGACTACATCCGCCAGGTTAACCGCAGGAAGAAGGCTTGCCCGGTGCTCCTGGAGGAGGGGCCTATGACCCGGGTGACCACTCCCGGCGGGGGGAAAGCGGTGCTGCTCCTCAAGTCCCGGGACCGCCGGCCGGGACGGGTTTTGGCGGTAATCAATCCCACCCTGGAGGAAACGGAGGTGGAACTTCCTGATTTGCTGGAACTTTTGGGAAAACCAGTCCCGGCCTGGAAGGACCTGACTCCGGGCTTGGCCCCTCTAAAACTGGAGACGGACATGAAATTCTCCCTTAACCCCGCGGAACTGCGGCTTTTTTATAATCCCAAGGGCCGGCCGCTAGCACCCCCTGAGTGAAAATTCCGGCACAGCGATAAGTCGCCGATTTCCTTATTAAGAGGAATTAATTCTAAAAGAAGATATGGCTCAGGTGGTTCCCGGACTGGAAGTTTTTCTTGAGGATCCCCCGGCTTGGGCCCGGGGAGTGCCTTTGGGGCTCCTTTGCCATCCGGCCAGTGTGGACCGGAAGCTCAGGCCCGCCGCCAAGCTGGTGGCGGAACGCCTTCCCGGGCAGCTTCAGGTGCTTTTCAGTCCCCAGCACGGTTTTTTGGGGGAAAAGCAGGACAATATGGTGGCCTCCCCCGACTTTGCGGACCCCCGCCTGAAGCTTCCGGTTTTCAGCCTTTATGGCCCCCGACTGGATCCCCCTATGGAGGTGCTCCAGGGGGTCAGGGTCCTTCTGGTGGACCTGCAGGATGTGGGTACCCGGGTGTACACCTACGGCGCTACCCTGGCCCGGGTCATGACCGCGGCCGCCCGGGCCGGAGTGAAGGTGTCGATTCTGGACCGCCCCAATCCCATAGGCGGCCTTCAGGTGGAGGGAAATATCCTGAAACCCCATTGGGCCTCCTTCGTGGGGCCCTATCCTTTGCCCATGCGTCACGGTTTCACTCTGGGAGAACTGGCTTGCTATTACAATGCCACCCAAAAGCTGGGCTGCGACCTCACAGTGATTCCCGCCCGGAACTGGCGGCGGGCAGAATATTTTGATCAAACCGGCCTGCCCTGGGTCCTTCCCTCCCCCAATCTCCCCACTCTTGAGGGGGCCTTGGTCTATCCCGGGCAGGTGCTTCTGGAGGGCACCAACCTGTCGGAGGGCCGGGGAACCACGCGTCCCTTTGAGCTCTTCGGCGCGCCGTTTCTGGAACCCTGGCGGATTTTACAAGAATTGCGATCCATCTCCCCACCGGGGGTGATCCTCCGGGAGGCGGCCTTTGAACCCACTTTCCACAAATGGGCCGGAGAGCTTTGTTGGGGCTTCCAGCTCCATGTCACCGACCGCTGGGCTTTCAAGCCCTATTACACCACCCTGGTGCTCCTTTCCGTCATCCGCCGCCTTTATCCCGATCAGTTCAGTTGGCGGCAACCACCCTATGAATTCGAGTACGAGCGCTTACCCATTGACCTGCTCACCGGGGACGGGGCTATCCGGGAGGCCATTGACGCGGGGCACCCCATCCCAGAACTGGAGGCCGCCTGGCAGCCGGAGCTTGAAGGCTTCCTCCGGGAAAGTCAGGCCTTTAGAATTTATCATTGAATGAGGCTGAAGGCGCAAAAAGCCCTGCCCCCATCCTGTGGGGGGCTTTCTCCCCTTGCCTTGAGGCAGGAAATCTTCAGGGAAAATTTTAGGGTGGATGGGAGCGGGCTGGCTCCCAACTCCGGCTCCAGCGGCTTGGGGCCGCCGGAATCTCAGCGCACAATCAGGACGCTGCAGGGTGCATGACGGCTGACTTTTTCGGCGGTGGTGCCCAGAAACGCCGCCCAAACCGCCGACAATCCGGTGTGGCCCACCAAAAGGAGGTCAAATTTCCCTTCTTTGGCCACCTGGACGATGGTTTTGGCCGGGTGCCCGGCCTTAATGAAAGTTTTAAGCTCCAGGTTCTGTTCCTGAGCCTGGCGGCGCGCCTCCGCCAAAAGCTTGCCGTAATAACGGTTGGCCAACTCCTTTTCCTCTTGGACCTCGTCAATGGTGCCGGGAAACCGGGGCAAACTCTCCTCCACCGCCAGGGCATAAAGCTCGGCCTGGTGGATCTTGGCAAGGTTGATCCCTGCCCGCAAAGCCTTCTGGGCGCCTTCCGAACCATCATAGGCCACCAGGATCTTCTTGTACAAGCGGCACCTCCTGGGTCATTTGTTTCAGTTTTTCCGGACTTAAATGGAAATCCGGAGTTGCCTTGAGCCGTAAGCCTCAGAAGCCCCAGCTTTGAGGTGATGCCCAATGTTCAGCCAGCCTGCTCTCATTCCTTAATATAGTTCAGAGTTTCCCTTATTCCTCTGGAGCATGGAGATAGTGTTCCAGAGTTCCGTAAAATTCCGGCTCCAGTTCCTTCAAGGGTCCCACTTCCCGGGGCTGGAACCATACCTGGGCGATGATGGTGGGGATCACCGCTGAGGCAATCACCCCGGTCACCAGAATGGAGTACTGGGACTGGTCAATATACCCGTGGGTCAAACCGAACAGGGCGGAGATGCTGCCAAAGGTGAGGCCGGTGGCCATAAGCAAAGTGGTGTAATTGGACTCCCTGAGCGGTAAGCCGAATAGCCGGCAAAGGGGCCAGATGCCCAGAATCTTGGTGGCCATCTTCATCCAGAACAAGGCCAGCAGCAGGCCGAAACCGGCCACTAGGGCCGGCAGGGACACCAGGGTGCCGGCCTTGATGAAAAAGAAGGGGGTGAGCAGTCCAAAGGTGATGGCCCGCATGCGGTGGAGCATCACCTTATCCTGGACAAAGAGCCCGGCAATGACCATGCCGAAGAGGTAGGCGGGCAGCACCGCTTCGCTGCGGGCCGTGACCGCCAGAGCTCCCAATACACAAAGGACCAGGAAGATCAATTTGATTTCCGGTTCAATGACCCGGCCGCTCAGGCGGGGGAAAGCCCAGCGACAGATGGCCGGCAGACGCCACAGGGACACCAGGGTCACCACCGCAAAGATGAGAAGCCAGCGGTCGTATTGGGCAAAAATAAGGCCCAGGGCCAAGACCGTGCCCAGGTCGGTAACAAAACAGGCGGTCAGGATCAATTTCCCCAGTTCGGTCTCGTTCAAGCCGGTCTCCACCATGACGGCATAAACCACCGCCATGGAGGTGGTGGATAGGGCAATGCCGGCGATCTGGGCGGATTGCACCTGCCAGTGCCCCACATAATAGGCGTAGGCCATGCAGCCCAGAAAGGGGAAGAGAAAGGATACCAAACCGATGGCCAGGCTGGGCTTCCACAATCGCCGGAAGGCCTCCGGCTCGATTTCAGCGCCAGCCAGAAAAGTCAAAACCACCGAGGCGAAGCCTGCCAGAAAATTGATCCAGGGGGTGGGCTTAAATACCACCCAACCGAAATAGGTTCCCAGATTGCCTGCCACGCATCCCAGAAAGATCTCTACCAGCGCCACCGAAATACCCAGGCGGATGGATATGAGGCTGGCCAGAAGCGCCACCCCGATCCAGGCTGCAGCCGTGTACCAAAAGGATTCCATGTTGGTTCTCTCCAAAATAGAACGCCCTGCCAAAAGCAGGGGGCAAACAAAATCTCACAAATTTTATAGATCAGTCCATCTAGTGTCAAGGAACAAAACTTTGAACATAATTTTTTCCAAATTGACAGGAAGGGGAAAGGCATTAATTATTAATCATACGGCAATGAAGTCTGCCTATAACCGCCTCGCCAGCTGCGGCCGGGGATGATGACTTCTGTCCGACGGGCAGAAGTCATATTTCTTCTGCCCGATTAACCTAAGTAGGAGGGCAGAAGGATGAAGGATTATGAAGAGATCATCCGCCAGAAAGGCCTTCCGCAGGTTGGGCAGACTGTACGTCACAAGCGCTTCGGCACCTTATGGCGGATCATTGAAAAACGGGAGGTATGGCAAAACATTGATGATGACCCGGTAACCGGATATCCACGGATGATTCCCGCCATCTATTTGCGGTTCTGGCGGTTCCAGCCGGGGGCTATGCCCGGCATCGGTAAGATGATGGGATATACATACACCCTCCTTGACGATACCTTTGAGCTCAATTGGGAAATCCTTCCTGAGGATCCTTATGAAATTGAGATTCACCCTCCTTCTTCCTCCTCTGCTGAGATATTGAACCTTACCTCCAGATTCTCCCAAAGCCGCTCAATATCCAGAAAAAAGCCCGGTCCCACGAAACAGCCCGAGATGTCCCAGGAAGGAGAGGAAAGTCAAGGGCGGGTTCTCCATTTCCGCGTGACCCCCAAATCGGTATATCGAGCGGCCACCAGGGAAATCGCCAAACTATACCAGCTCTCCCATGGGGGTGAAACCCCTTTGGTGGACGATTTCTCCCGGGAAGCCTTTGAGAGGGGCGAAATAGACGAGGTTCGCTGGGTGGACTGGGCCACCTATTTGCTTGGGCGATTCGACCACGATTCATTTTAGAGATTCCCTTTAACCAACATGGCGGTGGGTTTAAGTCCCGGCCTCTGGACGGGCCGGGGCTGTATTATACCTAATCCATTAAAGGAGCAGGGAGGATCTGGAGCATGGCAAAGTATGACCCCACCAAAATGGAAGATTGGCAGATCGGCGAACTTGCAGAAGAGGAACTGGATTTCAACCGACAGTGTGACAAGATCGGCATTCTCCCGGAAGAACGCATTCCGTATGGGCGAAAGATCGGACGGATCGACTATGTGAAGGTCCTGGAACGCCTGAAGGATCGACCGGATGGCTATTACATCGATATCACTGCCATCACTCCCACTCCTCTCGGCGAAGGGAAAACTGTAACCACCATGGGCCTGATTGAAGGGTTGGGGGCCCGGGGGATGAATGTCGGCGGCGCTATTCGCCAACCTTCAGGCGGCCCGACCATGAACATCAAAGGTACCGCGGCTGGCAGCGGTGTCGCCCTTTTGATCCCCATGAGTGATTTCTCCCTGGGCCTGACCGGTGACATCAACAATGTCATGAATGCCAACAATATGGCCATGGTGGCGGTCACTTCCCGGCTGCAGCACGAGTTCAACTATGACGACGAGCAACTGGCCAAGATTCCCCTGAAAAGACTGAACATCGATCCCAGAAGGGTGGAATTCAAGTGGTGTATGGACTTCTGTGCCCAGGCCCTGCGAAATATAACCATCGGGCGGGGCACCAAGATGGACGGCTTCCAGATGGATTCCGGTTTTGTTATCGCGGTGGCCTCCGAGGTAATGGCCATACTTTCCATGTTCAAAGATCTGCGGGATCTGCGCAAACGGCTGGGAGAGATTACCGTGGCCTACGACAAGAAAGGTAATCCCATCACCACCGAGGATTTGGAGTGTGCCGGGGCCATGTGCGCCTTTATGTTGCCCTCCATCAACCCCACGCTGTGTGCCACGGTGGAACTGCAGCCGGTTCTGGTGCACGCCGGGCCCTTCGGGAACATCGCAGTGGCCCAGTCTTCCATTGTAGCCTGCAAGGTGGGCCTGAAGCTCTTTGATTATCATGTCACTGAATCCGGCTTCGGCTGTGACCTGGGATTTGAAAAATTCTGGAATATCAAATGCCGGGAGAGCGGGCTCAAACCCAATGTGGCGGTGCTTACCGCCAGCATCCGGGCCCTGAAGCATCATGGTGTAAACGCCGGAGCCCCGCCGGTCCGCCCGGGAAAACCCATTCCTCAGGAATACTATACCTCCACCCCCCAGACCATGGCCTGGCTGGAGGACGGCCTCAAGAACCTGGTCCATAACATCAATATCGTCAAAAAATCCGGCATCAAGCCGGTGGTGTCCATCAACCGCTTCCCCACCGACACCGATGAAGAGATCAAGATGGTCAAACGGTGTTGTGAAGCTGAGGGGGTGCGGGCGGCGGAAGGCAACTACTGGCGCTATGGCGGTCAGGGCGGCTTGGAGCTGGCAGACGCGGTGATTGACGCCTGCAAGGAAAAGGTGGACTTCAGGTTCTTATATCCCACCGAAATGCCTCTTAGGCAGAAGATTGAAACCATCGCCCGGGAGGTTTACGGCGCCGATGGGGTGATCTATACTCCGGAGGCTGAGGCCAAGGCCAAAGCCTTTGAAGCTGATCCTAAATACAAAGATTACCATGTGATGATGGTAAAGACCCATCTCTCCTTGACCCATGACCCCACCCGGAAGGGGGTGCCCAAGGGCTGGCACTTGGCAGTACGTGACTTCCTCTTATATAGTGGCGCCAAATATATCTGCCCCTGCACCGGCACCATTTCGCTCATGCCTGGTACCAGTTCCAATCCGGCCTTCCGGCGGGTGGACGTGAACCTGGATACCGGCAAGCCCTACGGGCTCTTCTGATAACGGATGATAACGGACCACTTCGGGTCGCGAGCCTGAAGCCCGGAATTAATGAAACTTAAGACACCGGCTCCCGGGATTTGTCGGGAGCTGGTGTTTTTTTTCCGCCATCCCCGGCACCTCCCCTGGGGGGTATTATCAAGTTCTGCCCGCGGCTTTGATCCGGGAGACCCGCCAGATTATTGGGATGGCGCCCAGTTGCAGGATTACGGAAAAGGCCACAATCAGATGCAGGGAAATTCCGTAAAGTATTCCCATGACTGCACTGCCTGCCAGCCAGCACAGTCCGAAACCGGTATTGAAGATGCCGTAGCCCGTGGCCCGACGGCTGGGCGGCAGCATCTCGGCCAAAGCTGCCTTGATGATGGACTCCTGGGCCCCCATGCCCACCCCCCAACACACCATGCCCAAGAACGCCAGGTTCGCGCCACCCAAGAAGACCAAGGGGGCAAAGGCCGCGGCCAGCAGGGCGGCCATTATGATCACCGGCATTCCAAAGCGGTCAAAGAGCCGCCCCAGGATAAGGGCCGCCACCCCGTCCACCCCCATGGCCATGGCGTAATAGATGGGAATCCAGGGTGCCGGGACCAGGTTTGTCAAACCGAAATGATAGGCTATCAAGGGAAAATCGGCGAAGCCGGCGGCTAACAGACCCACGGCGGCCAGGTACAGCCAGTAGGAGGAGCTAAGCCCTTCTGGGTTCAGCCGCGGCGCGGTAACTTCCAAGTGCCGCGGCTGCGGGTAAAGCCGCGCGGCCACGACGATCACCACAAGAGCCAATAAAGCCGGTATTAACAGCACAGCAAAACCATGCCGGTAGCCACCTTTGAGATACAAGACGCCGGCGACCATCAGGGGGCCGGTAAAGGCTCCCAACTGGTCCATGGCCTCATGAAAGCCGAACCCCCATCCCCGCCCGACCTCCGTTGTGGCATGGGACAGCATGGCGTCCCGGGCCGGGGTGCGCACGGCCTTGCCAATCCTCTCCAACAGCAGGAGCAGGGCGCCCCATTCCCAACGCCACACCAAGGCCAACAGCGGCACGGAAAACAGATTCAGGCTGTAACCCACAAAAGTTATGGGCCAGTATTTCCCCAGACGGTCCGTGACATAACCTGAGACCAGGCGCAAGGCGTAGCCCAGAAACTCCCCCAGCCCCGCCACCACTGCCACCACCACTGCCCCGGCCTGCAGACTTCCCAGAAAGGGGCCGCTGATGCTCCGGGCCCCCTCATAGGTCATGTCGCTCAGAAGACTGATGACCCCCAGGAGGATGACAAATTTCCAGGCAGCCACGGCCTGAGAATCTTGGACCTTCATTCCTTTTCTCCCGTTTCCTAGGGTTTTTCGGGCTTTTGCCGATTTCTTTAACAAAATCTTTTATATGTTGACATAATGGGGTTTTTTTTTAGAATAATTTAAGGCGATGAAGTCCGCCATAACCGTCCTGTCTGGTCCGACAGGGCTGATGACTTCTGTCCAGTACCGGGCAGAAGTTTTTTTTCGCTCGGCGCACAGGGGGAAAATTATGGGTACTTACCGGGAACTCCAGGAGGTGCTGGAGCGCCAGCTTTGGCAACTGACCCAGTTGCCTGAACTGAAGAGCCCCAATATTCAACGCCTCCTGGAAAAATTACGCGCCAACCGCTTCAACCTGGTGGTAATGGGGGCCTTCAAGCGGGGCAAAAGCACCCTGATCAATGCACTGTTGGGGGATGCCATTTTGCCCACCGCCATCGTGCCTCTTACATCAGTGGTCACCATACTGACCTACGGGGAACGCCTGGCCATCGAGGTGCGTTTCCACAACGGTCAGCGCCGCCAGATTTCCCAGGGCGAGCTAATAGAATATATTACTGAGAAAGGCAACCCCGGTAACAAAAAAGGGGTGCAAGAAGTGGAAATCACTTACCCCTCGGAGTATCTCCGGGACGGGGTCCGCATCATCGACACCCCCGGGGTGGGCTCAGTGTACACCCACAACACCGATGTGGCCTACAACTATCTGCCCCAGGTGGATGCCGCCATCTTCGTGGTCACCGTGGACCCGCCCCTGTCCCAGGCGGAGCAGGAATTTCTCCAGGATATCCGGGAGTATGTCCACAAGGTCTTTTTTGTGTTGAACAAGATCGATTATGTGGCGGAAACTGAGCGCCAGGAGGCTCTGGAGTTCACCGCTGAGACCCTGAAGACCAGCCTGGGCACGGATAAGGTGACCATTTTCCCCATTTCTGCCAAGCTGGCCCTGGACAGCAAGGCCAACGGCCATCCGGAACTTCTGGAGGAAAGCCTGCTGCCCCGCTTTGAGGATCACCTGCGCCAATTTCTTTATCGGGAGAAAGGCCGGGTATTGCTTCTCTCCTGTCTGCACGGGGCCCTCAAGGCCCTCACCGACTCCACTTTGGCCCTGAAGGTGGAGCGTCAGGCCAGTACTTTGCCCTTAAAGGATCTGGAAGCCAAGATTCTTCAGTTCAACCTGGAATTGCAAAGCCTTGAGAAAGAACGGGAGATGTCCCTGTTGTTGCTGGACGGTCGCATCAAAGGCGTGCTTGCCGACCTAGATGCCGACCTGGAGGCCTTTCGCCGGGACACCACTGCCCGCCTGCACCGGGAAGTAGAGGAGGTCTTCCAGCAGAAAAGCCGCAGTGCCATTGACCTGCGGGGAGAAATGGAAACCTTTCTGTTCAGTGCCTTAAGGGATCTGTTTACCAACTGGCGGCGCCAGGAGATTGAAAAGTTTTCCCAGAAACTGACTGACACCCACCAGGAATTTGCCGGGCGCATCAACGCCATCCTGGAGCGGCTCACCCAATTGACCGCCCGTATCTTTGACTTCTCCCTCAGGGGGTTTGCCGCGGAAGAGGTCTTTACCGAAAGAAGCGAATTCTGGTTCAAATTTAAAGAGGACCCGGTGGGGCTGGAAATCCTCCAGATGACCGTCACCGACCTCCTGCCCCGGGCCCTTACCAAGGGAATGATGCTGAAGAAGCTTTTGGAAAATGTCACAGAGCTGGTGGACAAGCATTGCGGCCGCCTGCGTTGGGACTTTCATCAGCGCCTTAAGGAGATCGCCCGGGATTATCGCCAGACCTGGCTGGCCAAACTGGATGATACCACCCAGAGCATTCAGCAGGCACTGGAGCGGGCGCGTCATCAAAGGCAAGCCAGCGCCCAGGAAGTCGCCGCCCGGACCCGGGAGATGGATCAAAATCTGGCCAAAATCATGAATGCGGAAACCGACTTGTTGGCTTTAAAAGAACGTATTGAACAGTTGGCTCTTTGATCGCCTTCACCCGGGGTTTAACTCTAAAAGACCAAAATAAAGGCCCGGGTAGGTACCCTAGGCCACCTGTTATTTATACTACGAAGTTTTCCGGAGAGCTCCAATCCGAGTCTCCTTCACCTCCGGCCTTTGCTTTCCTTTGAACTCAACGACTCCAGTAAACCCGCACGAATTTGTTCATCTCCGACCAGCGGATGTCAAGGTTTCCCTTGTAGGCCCGGTAAACCGCCTTTCCCAAGGCTTGGGCCAGCTTTTCCGTAGTGGTTTCGATGACCATTTTGTCCTTGTCTTCCGGGGTGATGGCAATGATGCGGTCCTGAACCGAGCGCCCCGCCACCTTGGCGGCCTCATTTTTAATCAGGGTGAGAATCTCCTCCTGATGGTCCTGGAAAAATTCGCCTTTAAGGGTCAGCACTCCTTCATAGTAATGATCCTTGATCTTGCGACAGGTGGGACAGGTGACTTCCCGGACCTTTTCGGTGCCCATAAGTTTTTTTGCCAGTTTTTCGTCGAAAAACCAGCGCTTGTTCTGATACAGGGCCTTGCAGGTGGTGCAGATGGCCGCCTCCTGACCCTCAGCCGGCATATAGGGATCATCGGTGCGGCCAGCATGTCCGAATTTCTTGCCTTTTTCCCCGCTCCACTTGCGTTCCTGGTATCTACCCATAAGTTTCCTCCCATATAGGGTTTTCTGGGTTAATGGAAAATTATCTGGCCCTGCCCATAATGTAATGCCACCGGGGAGAAAAATCCACCCAAACCGAGGTTTGAGGCCCGGTACCCCCTGGGCCCTCCCTGAGGGCAGGAAACTGAAGAAAAAAGAAAGACTCGGGCATGGCGGTCAAACAAAACTGTTGTTTTGGAAAAATTTATGCTAAAGTATTTCTAACTTCCTGGATATGAGTCGGCTTGGATCCATCACCGGCATGGACCGAGACCGGAAGGAGGGAAGACCATGAACCTTCCGAACGCCCGCCGGGAGGTTTTTTTTTCGGAAAACCCCCGGGCGGACCAACTGGCTGAGGCCCTGGACCAGATGCTGGGGGAGTTGGCCCGGGTGTTCTCCCGCCTGGCCCCCGACGCAGCCGGGACTTTTATTAGGGAAGTGGAAGCGGCACCCCGCATTTTCGGCTGTGCCGTGGGTCGCTCCGGCTTCATCCTCCGGGGTTTTCTCATGCGCCTCATGCACCTGGGATACACGGTGTATGTGGTGGGGGAGACCATCACTCCCCGTCTTCAACCCCAGGACCTGCTTCTGGTGATCTCCGGCTCCGGGGAAACCCCCCAGCCCCGGGAAGTGCTCCGCCGGGCCAACCTGGTGGGGGCCCGCACTCTCGCCCTTACCGCCAGCCCGGAATCCACCATCGCCCGGGAAGCCCAGGTGGTCATCCATCTCCCTGGTACCACCAAACTCACTCTGGCTCAGGAACCGGAATCCTTGCAATGCCCCGGTAGCCTCTTCGAACAGGCCTGCTTCCTTTTCCTGGAAGGAATCGTCCTCATTCTTTTTCAGGAGCGCCTGGGCCGCAACCACACGGCCATGCTGGCACGCCATGCCGATGTGGAGTGAGTTATGGCTGGGGAGGGCAGCTGTCCTGCTTCTCCCATCCTTTGCCCCGTTCCCTTCCACCCTCAGGCCGGGGGCCGGTGCAGGCGGGTCTTTTAGTCTACATTTTCTGCACGGCTTTACCCCTTAAGAACCTAAAGGCGGGGACTGGGAAAGGGTGAGGGTCTGTGGCACTAGCCACTCACCCCAGAAACATGCCAAGGACATACCTATGAGCGTCAAATTGCAGTTGGCTTTGGATTTTGTGGATTTGCACCGGGCCCTCCTGGTGGCGGAAAAGGCGGTGCCGGCGGGAGTGGACTGGATTGAGGTGGGCACCCCCCTGATCAAAAGTGAAGGTCTGCATGCGGTCCGGGAGATCAGACGCCGTTTTCCGGGAAAGACCATTGTGGCGGACATGAAAATCATGGATGCCGGAAGGGTAGAGGTGGAAGCCGCAGCCAAGGCCGGGGCCGATATTGTTGATGTTCTGGGCACGGCCACTGACGCCACCCTGGAGGAGTGTGTGCTGGCAGGGAAAAACTATGGGGCCCGGATTGTGGTGGACCTGATTGCCGTGCCTGACGCGGTGGCCCGGGCCCGGCGGGCTGAAGAACTGGGGGCCGATTATATTACGGTGCATGTGGCCATTGACGAACAGATGCGGGGAGTGGACCCCTTCGCCACTTTGGCGGCCGTGAGCCGGGAGGTCAAGGTGCCCGTAGGGGTGGCGGGTGGCATTAACTCAGAGACTGCGGCCCAGGCAGTGGCCGCCGGGGCCAGCTATGTCATCGTCGGGGGGGCTATCACCAAGGCCAAAGACCCGGAGGCTGCCACCCGGGAAATCCGGCGGGCCTTGGATGAGGGTGCCGTTATCCCCACCACTTTGTTTAAGCGGGTGGGGGAAGCGGACATCCGGCGGGTGTTGGAGATGGTGTCCAGTGCCAACCTTTCCGACGCCCTCCACCGGGGAGGCGTGCTGGAGGGCATCCGTCCCCTGTTCCCCGGCATTCGTCTGACCGGCCGGGTTCTGACCGTGCGCACCTACCCCGGGGACTGGGCCAAACCGGTGGAAGCCATTGACCTGGCCCAACCGGGAGATGTCTTGGTGATTGACGCCGGGGGAGTGGGGCCCGCCATCTGGGGGGAGCTGGCCACCCATTCCGCCCTCCAGAAGGGCCTGGCCGGGGTGGTCATTGACGGAGCTCTCCGGGATTCCTGGGACATTGTCAGACTGAAATTTCCCGCCTTCAGCCGTCTGGTTATGCCCAACGCCGGAGAACCACGGGGGTTCGGGGAAATCGGCGTTCCCATCCGGGTGGGCAACATTCGGGTGGAAACCGGCGATTGGCTGGTGGGGGACGACGACGGGGTCACAGTCCTGCCCCGGCGCCTGGCAGTGGAGTATGCCAACCGAGCCATGGATGTCCTGGAAAAGGAAAACCGCATCCGGGAGGAAATCAAGGAGGGGAAAACCTTGGCCCAGGTCACCGAGCTCCTTCGTTGGGAAAAACAGGTTTAGAGTTCCTCCTCGACCGGCCTGAAATTTTTGCCAGACCGTCCCTTCCAGGTCATCAGCTTCACCAATTTCCCGGGAACTCTGGCATATTTAGGGGAGATCGTCTCCCAGGCGGCCTTAGTCTGTCTTAATTAAGGTCGTGATCAATGGTCCCTGGGAAAAAACCTCTGGCGTAAAGGGGAGAGCTTCTTAGCGGGAGGGAAATGAAAACGCTGGCCATATCCGGATTTGCTGCGAAATCTGCCGGTGAAACTGCAATTTATGATATACTGCAATGGTTGTTCCGGCGGAGTCGTGGCCTCCCCCGAGAGAGGGCGGAAATGGCCGGAATTTTGAGGGCGAGGCTCTTTTGCTTTCGTCGCCAAAACCTGGGTTTGTGGCAATGGGTCTGATGCCCCGCAGGATGAAATCATAGGAGAATTGAGGCTTAACCTTGGCAAAATAGGAAAAACTCGGGACGTGGCGCAGCCTGGTGAGCGCGCCTGCCTTGGGAGCAGGAGGTCGGCGGTTCAAATCCGCCCGTCCCGACCATGGCGATGGACCCCCGTCAGGGTAACCTGTTAGGCATCCGGTCTCCTGGCCAGGCTGGATTATCAAATTGAGAATTTTATTTTAACGTTTATGCCTTACTCTCATCTAAACCAATGAAGCCCGGTGAGGGTCATACATGAGCGAACCTCACCTTGTGGCCCGGGCCCAACAAGGCGACCTCCCGGCCTTTGAAGAATTGGTCAAAAGATACCAAAGGGAGATTTATCAACTGGCCTGTCGTCTGCTTCAGGACGCCGAGGAGGCCAAGGATATGACCCAGCAGACCTTTCTGCAGGCCTTTATCCACATCCGGGAGTTTCGCCAGGAGTCGCAGTTTAAGACCTGGTTGTTTCGGATTGCCATCAACCAGTGTTTTAACCACCTAAGGAGCAAGAAAAGGTTTGGCGACCCGGTGGACGCCCAGGAGTTAGGGCTGGTGGAGGAGGATACCCCGGCGGCTGAACTTGCCGCCTCAGAGGAGCGGGACCGCCTTTATGCCGCCTTGGCCCGCCTGCCGGCCAAACAACGGGCGGTGCTCACCTTGAAACTGGAACGGGGACTTTCCTACAAGGAGATCAGCGAGGAGCTGGGGGGCACGGCTGGAGCAGCCCGGGTCAATTACTGTCAGGCCCTGAAGACTCTGAAGAAATATCTGAAAAGTGAGGACAGCCATGAAATGGCGATGCGCCCTTATACAACGGCGGCTGGCAGATTATCCCGACGGTGATCTGCGCCCCTTCTTAAGGCGTCTCATCGCCGCCCACCTTGAGGGCTGCCCGGATTGCCGCCGCGAGCTTCAGGAGCTCAAGGAGGTGGAGCAGCTCTATCTGGCTCACCCGGTGCCAGACCCGGGAGAGGATTTCTGGCAGGAATTTGACCGGGAGCTGCATGTAAAGCTGGCCAAGGCCAGCCAGGTTTTGGGGCCGAAGCCCACTGGGCTTGGTCTGCCCTATTATGTGGCCGGGGCTGCGGCCGTGGCAGCTGTCCTGGTCCTGGCAGTATATCTGGGACCCTTCCAAAGTCCGGCTCCCGGTCCTCCGGCGAGCCCCCCGACGGAGGCCAAGGTGGCGGAAAAGGGCGGAAAGCCCGCCCGCTTGGCCCCTCAGGCCCTAAAAACCGCTCCGCCTCCGGCCGCCTCCCCGGAAATGCCTGCCTCCCTGGCGGCCAAATCAGCCCCCACCCCGGCGGAGGAAGCCGAACTATCTTTGGCCGCCGGCCGGGACCGGGATCATCCCCGAATGGGGGAAGAATCCCTGTGGGACGATGAGGACATCCTGAGTTGGGACGTGGAGACCGTGGTCTCTGATCTTACCCCGGAGGAGAGGGCTCAGCTGAAAAAACGTCTGGAAACAGGGAGATAGGTTTATGATCCCCGGCATTGCCTTACTTTTGGTGATTTTTCTGCTGAGTGGCGTTCCAAGTAACGGACTCGCCTTTGACGGAACCGAGACCGGGGACCCCCTGGAACAGTATCAGATGGAATTCAAGCGGAAAAATCTGGGACCCTCCCTTAACCTTGACCCGGCCAAGGTGGAAAAACTTTTACAGATTGACCAGAAATACCGTGCCTTGAAACGCCAGGCCACCCAGGAGGCCCGCCTGGCCTTGCAGCAGCTTCAGCGGGTCATGAGCCAGCCCCAGCCGTCGGAGGAGGAGGTGCGCCGCATTTTGGATAACATGATGAGATTGCGTCAACATAAGCTGGCCTTGGAACAGCAGCAGCTGGAAGAAGAAAAGGCTGTCCTCACCCCGGTGCAGCAGGCCCGGTATATCCTGCTCCTCATGAACATGCGGCACCAGATAGCCAAAGAGGCCCAAAAAGTGCGGGGCGCCCCTCCTTTAAGTGCGCCTCAGCCTCTAAAGCCCGGGGGTCCCCGGGAGGTGCCGGTTTCCCGGCCCGGAGGCAATTATTGAAACCACAGGCCTTGAACTGAAACTCCCAGGACTAATACAGAAAAGTATTCTAATAACATGTTAACGCCAATTTATAATTGACTGACCGTCATAATTATCCCTTGCTATCTTTCGACAAATTGGCTTTTGATGAAATTTTGAGAAATTTTCCAAAAAAGGATCGGAAGAAAAAAATAAAAAAGAAGATTACCAAACAGTGCCGGAAAATATCATCGCCGGTGTTAGAGGAATCAAAATCACAGGTTTAGGCGCCCAAACCTGGTCACCTCAGCAACACTAAAACCACTGCAGGAGGAATGGCATGAAAAGTTGGGAGATGATAACAGTGGCTGGTCTGGTGGCCAGCGCCTTAACCTTCTCGACCGTTCAAGTGGGGGCAGATACCTACAGTCCTGGCATTGACCGGAGGGAAGACAGGCAGCAGAACCGTATTTATCAAGGGGTGGACTCCGGGCAGATCACCCCAAAGGAATTCAGGCGCCTGGAAAATGAACAGGCTCGCATCCGGGCGGCCGAAGCCAGGATGAAAGCCGACGGCCGCTATACCCGCTGGGAGCGCTACCGCACTCAGCAAATGTTGGACCGCAGCAGCCGGCACATATACTGGGCCAAACACAACCAGCGGGGCGGGGCTCCCTGGGGCTACCGCACCGGACGGCGCTAACCCATCCTGCTCAAAAGGGCCGGGGCCTTGGGCTCCGGCCCCTAACCCTCTTCAATTCCATTTTCTTCGGGCATTTTCCCGAAGCCTGTCTGTGTTCCAGTCCGGATCAGCCCTTCCGCTCCAGTTCCCTGAGATATTCCTCTGGGGCGTAAAACCCAACCAGTCTCCGGGTTTCTTGGCCATCGGGGGAAAATATAATGGTGGTGGGGGCGCCGGTGACCTGGAGCTCCCGCACCACGTCCATATGGCCCCGACCTTCCAGCCGAACCGGAAGAAAACGGTTGTTCAGCGCTTCCACTACCGCTGGATTTTGGTGGGTCTCGAGAGCCAGGCGCAGACAATGGGGACAGCCCTCCAGATAAATTTCCAAGAGGAGCGGCCGCCTGGTCCTGCGGGCTTCTTCCTTGGCTTCCGGCAAGTCACTGCGCCAATTGATGAGTTCTGACATGTGCTGGCCTCCTATATGGGATGGTATAAATTTCCTGGTAAACCAATCCGGGAGAGCCGGGTGATGATGGCTGGATTTAGCCCTCAGGAAGATCCGAGGGTCAGTTTGATGGCCTCCGCCAGGGTTTCCACCCCCAAAAGTTCAAGTCCGGGAAGAGGACCCAGGCGTTCGGAATGCCGCCGGGCGAGGACTGCCCGTTTGAAGCCGAGCTTCTGCCCCTCCTTTAGGCGGATCTCGGGTTGGGCTACGGCCCGGACCTCTCCCGTCAAGCCGATCTCCCCGAAAACCAGGGTGTCCCGGGAAACCGGCCGGTCCAGGTAGGAGGAGGCCAACGCCAAGGCCACCCCCAGGTCGGCGGCGGGCTCGGAGAGGCGCACGCCCCCGGCCACATTCACAAACACATCCTGTCCGGAAAACCCCAGCCCCACCCGCTTTTCCATCACAGCCACCAGAAGTGACACCCGGCCCGGATCCAAGCCGCGGCTCTGGCGGCGGGGCAAGGCCAGGGGCGAAGGCGATACCAGGGCCTGCACCTCTACCAGAATGGGGCGGGAGCCCTCAAGGCTCGGCACCACCACGGACCCCGGGACCTCCTGGGTGCGCTCGGCCATGAACAGGGCCGAAGGGTTGGTGACTTCTACCAGACCGGCGTCCTGCATCTCAAAAACCCCCAGCTCCTGAGTGGGGCCGAAGCGGTTTTTCACGGTACGCAAGAGCCGGAAGGCATGAGACCGGTCACCTTCCAGGTAAAGCACGGTGTCCACCAGATGTTCCAGGGCCATGGGCCCGGCAATGGCACCCTCCTTGGTGACATGGCCGATGAGGAACACCGCCATATCGCTGAGCTTGGCCTGCTGAGTGAGACGGAAGGCGGTTTCCCGGACCTGGGGCAAAGACCCTGGGGCCGCCGGCAGGGTGGCGGTATAGAGGGTCTGTATGGAATCCACCGCCAAGATGTCTGGGCGCACCTGCTCCACAAACTTAATGAGGTTTTCCAGGCAGGTCTCGGTGGCCACCAGGAGGGTGGCAGACCTTAAACCCAGACGTTGGGCTCTGAGCTTCAGCTGAGCCTCAGATTCCTCCCCGGACAGGTAAAGGACAGTAAGACCATTTTGGCAGAAGCGATCACATACCTGAAGGACCAAGGTGGATTTGCCGATGCCGGGATCCCCCCCTAAGAGCACCACGGATCCGGCCACCAGACTTCCCCCCAATACCCGGTCGAATTCTGACAGTCCGGAAGTTTGCCGGCATTCCTTGGGGGGCGCCATCTGCACCAGTGGTTGGGGAGAGCTCCGGGGCGGGGGCAAGGACACCTCCCCCCAACCACCCCGGGGACCCACCACCTCTTCGGCCAGGGTGTTCCACCCTCCGCATTGGGGACAACGCCCCAGCCATTTGCCCACCTGATGGCCACAGGCCTGACAAGTGAACACCACCTTGGTCCCTGAGCCCCGCATCGGCCTCCTCCACAGTAATTGGCGCCATTGTCTCACAATCTTTGCCCCTTGCCAACCGGGGCAGGCCCGGATAACCTTTTAATCTGAAGGTATTCCGGTGAAGGTAAATAAAGGGAAGGCCTATTCCTGCTTGACTAGTCTCACCGGCTTTCGTATGCTCATCCTGTTTGGCCAGGGCTTAAGCCGCCGCTGATCGGGAAATGATTGCCGAGATATCCGAGCGCCTCCGCCAAGCCGCGGCCCTGATGACCGAGTTTGGATCCCTCAGGGTTTTGCTGGCACTGGCCCGCCGCCGGGGGGTCCAGGTGTATCTGGTGGGGGGTACTGTCCGGGAACTGGCCCTGGGAGGTCGGACCCCTGACCTGGATGTGGCAGTCTCCCACCACACCCTTGATCTGGCCAAAGAGTTGGCCCAGGCCCTGGGAGGTACATATGTGCCTCTGGATGAAAAGGAGCGCACTGCCAGGGTAGTGGTCGGAGCGGAAATCCTGGATCTGGCGGAATTCCGGGGGCCCACCCTGGAGGATGACCTGAGGGGGCGGGATTTCACCATCAACGCCATGGCCCTGGATCTGACCAAGCTTCTGTCCGGGGAGCCCCCTCAACTCATAGACCCTTTGGGCGGCCTGGCGGACTTGGCTTCTGGCCGGGTGCGGATGGTGGCCGAGGCCAATCTGGCCTATGATCCGTTGCGGCTGCTGCGGGCCTACCGCTTCGCCGCCACCCACGGCTTCAAAGTAACGCCGGAGACCGAGGGGGCCATCTGCCGACTGGCGCCTGCCATATCCAGGGTGGCCGGAGAGAGGCTGCATTATGAGCTTTTCCAACTTTTGGCCCCCCTCCGGGCCGGGGTGGTTTTGAAAGAGCTCTCCAGGGTGGGTCTCCTCACCGAAATTTTTCCGGAATTGAGCAACCTCAAAGGGGTGGCCCAAAACGGTTACCATCACCTGGATGTGTTTGACCATAGCCTAGAGACCGTCTGTCAGCTGGAGACCGTTTTGGCCAGGCCGGAGCACTTTTTCCACACCCTGGCGACGGCTGTCAGGAAAGAGGCGAAGCTTCCGGGAAAGCCGGAGATTCTCAAGGTGGCCGCTCTGTTTCATGACATCGGCAAACCCCCGGTTAAGGAGCGGCGACGTCATCCCGAGCGTTACACTTTTTATCACCACGAGCGGGTGGGGGTGGAGATCTTCCAGACCGCGGCCCGGCGGCTGCGTTTCAGCCACACGGAAACCAGGCTGGTGTCCCATTTTATCCTTTGGCACATGCGGCCATTTCTGTTGCTGCCCCTGTTTGTCCGGGGAGAGCTCACAGTACGGGCTCTGGGCCGCTTGGTCAAGGCCGCCCGGGGCGAGATACCCGGGGGCTTCGCCCTGGCAATGGCCGACAGCCTGGCGGGACAAGGTCCCCAGAAGCCCCCGGACGCCGAGGAGCATTTGGGGAAACTTGGGGAGGCGGCCTGGCGTTTTTACCAGGAGCGGCTAATGGTACAGGCCCGCCAACCCCGGCTGATTACCGGGGATGACCTTTGTGCCTTGGGTCTGACTCCGGGTCCAGAGTTCCGGCGCCTGCTGGCGGCGGTGGAAGAGGCCCAGTGGGAGGGTCAGGTGACCACCCGGGAGGAGGCCCTGGCCTTGGTGAAGACCCTGATTTAAAGAAAAATTATAATAATCCAACAAAAAAAACGATTAATTTTTTCAAAAAAACGTGCTATGAGCATTACCAGACAGCAGGGAGGCTCCTCCTCAACAGGAAGCCACCGGAGGCCTATGCTCCCCATGTCCCCGCACCAGCACCATTCAGCCCTGGAGACCCCCCAGGGAACCCTTATCCGCCTTCGGGGTTTGTACCCCTCCTTAAAAGCCGCCCTGCGTAAGGTGGCGGACGTGGTCCTGGCCCGTCCGGAACTGGCGGTATATGCCTCGGTAAATGAGGTGGCGGCGGCCGCTGCGGTTAGCGATGCCACGGTCATGCGTTTTTGTCGGCTGTTGGGGTTCCGGGGCTTTCAGGATTTCAAGATCGCCCTGGCTCGGGAGATGGTCACCCCCCTTCAGCGCCTGCATGAAGAGGTGGCGGAAGGGGATGACGCCGCCACTATTGTTCACAAGGTCTTCCAGGCCAACATCGCCGCCCTGCAAGACACCCTGGCGGTCCTCAATATGTCGGCCATGGAGGAGGCGGCTCGCTGGCTCAGAGCGGCCCGTTTTATCCTGATCATCGGGGTGGGTACCTCCGGGCCCATCGCCAAGGACGCCGCCAACAAGTTTTTCCGGCTGGGCCTCATGGTGAAGGCGGTCACCGACGCCCACCTGATGATGATGGCGGCGGCTCTTTTGAACCCGGAGGATGTGGTTCTGGCAGTATCACATTCCGGCAGCACCCGGGATACGGTGGAGACCGCCAAGGTGGCCAAGGACGCCGGGAGCAAGGTCATTTGCATTACCAACAATTCCCTTTCGCCTTTGACCAAGACCGCTGACCTGGTGTTGGTCACCGCCTCCCGGGAGACCCGTTTCCGCCAGGAGGCCATGGCCTCCCGACTCTGCCAGACCAGCATCATTGACAGTCTTTACACCCTGATGGCCCTGGCCCGGCCTGAGGAGGCCCTAAAGAACTTGGCCAAGATTGAAAATGTCATTGTCACCAAACAGTATTAATGGATACCAATGGCAGGGAGCTTTGCGGCGGGGGCGCCTTTTTGCTTCTGAATCCGTGATTTTCTGGCCCTTTGCCGTAGAGGCGCCAAAAGGTCTCATTTAGCGGGAGCCGCCATGGCAAGCGAACAGGCCCTGAAACAGGAAATGGTCCTGATTTGCCGCATGCTTCACCAGAAAAACCTTATAGCCGGCATGGACGGCAATGTCAGTGTCAAATGGGGTGAGCACCTCCTCACCACCCCCAGCGGCCTTAACAAGGGCTTTTTACGGCTGGACCAGATCATCACCGTGGACTGGGATGGGAAGGTGGTTAAGGGTCAGGGCCAGCCCACCTCCGAGCTGGCTCTGCATCTGGCGGTGTACCGTAAGCGCCCGGAGGTGAACGCCGTGCTGCATGCCCATCCGCCCCTGGTCACCGCCTTTTCCTTGGCGGGGATCTCCCTGGAAGAGTTTATTTTACCGGAAGTGGTCATGACTCTGGGGGTGATCCCCACGGCCAGGTATGCCACCCCCACCACCCCGGCGGTGCCGGAGTCCATAGCCGGTCTGATTGAGGGCCACGACGCCTTGATTCTCGAGCGCCACGGCGCCCTGACCGTGGGCCTGGACTTACTGGAAGCGTACAACAGAATGGAGAAACTGGAACACGCTGCCCTGATTATCTACTCCGCCCTGAGCCTGGGGCGGGTGAATCTCCTGCCCCCCCGGGAGGTGGAAAAGCTCATCCACCTCAAGGTTCTCAAGAAGCTGCAGTCTGTGTAGCTCCCCTCAAAGCAAGTTCTTCCTGGGACAGGGACAAAAAATTTGGGCAAGGACTGGAGGCTAAGCGGATCCCCTGGGACTTTCCTTTTTGGGGTTCACCGGAAGCGGGAAACTGGAACCTGCGAGGTTCAAAGGGAAAACCGAAAAACATCCATAAAGGGGTAAAGAAAGGGCTTAGGGAGAGGGGTCAGGAATCTGCTCTCCTGACCACCTCTCCCCAAGATTTGGAGGAAACCTCAAATTAGCCGGCACTGGCCTGGGGCTGACTGGCCAGCCAGGTTTCCCGGGCCTTTCGGCGAACCGGACTGGGGCCCAGCTTATAGGCCCGCTCTGCCATCTCCTGGGCGATGGCCGCAAACCTGGGCCCCTCGGAAGAGGACAGGTTGAACATCTCCAGCCGCTCAGGTTCGAGGCCCATCTGGACCAGGTCTTTCTTCAGTTTGTTCACTCTCTTTCTGGCCTGGATGTTGCCGGAGAGGTAGTGGCACTCGCCTTCGAGGCAGCCAGCCACAAAGACCACATCCGCCCCGCCCTCAAAGGCCTTCAGGAGGTGCAGGATGTCCACCCTGCCGGTGCAGGGCATAAGGATGATTTTAATCTCCGGAGGATACTGCAACCGCATGGAACCTGCCAGGTCCGCCGCGCTGTAAGCTCAGTAGCGGCAACAGAACCCGATGATCTTGGGAATGTAAGGTTCGCTCATCCTGACTCCTTTCCTTAACCAGCCGCCAGGGCCAGTTCCTGGGCAATAATTTGCTGGTCGGTGTAATGTTTCAGGGTGATGGCCTTGCCCGGGCACTCGGAGACGCAGACGCCACAGCCCTGGCACTTGGCCGGATCGATGTAAGCCGCGTCGATACTGTAATCAATGACCGGGACATTGAAGGGGCAGGTGCGCACGCAGGTGAGGCAGACAGCGCACTTGTCGGGATTCACTTCGGCCACGATGCCGCCCACCTTCACCACATCCTGGGCCAGGAAGGTGGCGGCCCGGCCGGCAGCCGCCTTGGCCTGGGCGATGGTCTCGTCAATGGACTTGGGATAATGGGCCAGCCCCGCCAAGAAGATACCGTCAGAGGGGAAGTCCACCGGTCTTAGTTTGGCGTGGGCCTCGTTGAAGAAGCCCTCGGCGTTCCGGGAGACCTTGAAGAGCTCCCCCAGCTCCTCGGTGGGGTTGGGGAGCACGGCGCTGGCCAGGGTGAGCAGGTCGGGACGTAACACCACCGGCAGACCCAGGATGGGATCCCTCACCGTCACCTGGAGGGCCCCGTCTGCGGTCTTTTCCACCACCGGCTTGGAATGGAGATCGTAGCGGATGAACACCACGCCCTTTTCCCGAGCCTCTTTGTAAAGCAATTCCCGGTCGCCGTAAGTGCGCATGTCCCGATACAGGATGAACACATCCATCTCAGGATTGAGCTTTTTGAGTTCCAGAGCGCTCTCCACTGAGTGGGTGCAGCACAGTCGGCTGCAGTAAGGGCGCTCCGGCTCCCGGGAACCCACGCACTGGATGAAGACCGCCTGTTTGGCCTTTTTCACCTGGGGATCCTGGGCGGCAATAAGCCGGTCGAGGTCGAAGGCCAACAATACCCGGTCGTCCTGGCCGTATAGATATTCTGTAGGCTTGTAGGCCTGGCCGCCGGTGGCCATGATGGTGACCCCGTGCTCCAGCTCCTGGTCGCCTGCGGGAGTTTTGACCGTGGATTTGAAATTGCCGATGAACCCGCCGGTCTCGGTGACCCGGGAGTTAAACATCACCTCGATGTTGGGGTGGTTTTGCACCTTCTGGATGAGGGCCTCCAGATAGCCCCGGTAGTTGTAACCACGGTGGCTGGTCACCAGGTTCCAGGCGTTGCCCCCCAGCTTGTCGGAGTGTTCCACCAGGTAGGCCGCAAAACCCATGTTGGCGATGGACAAAGCGGCTTCCATGCCCGCCACTCCGCCGCCAATGACCAAGGCGGCTTTGGTGACCGGGAACTCCATCTTGTGAAGCGGTTCCAGGTTTCTCAGGCGGGCGGCCACTCCCCGTACCAGGTCCTTGGCCTTTTCCAGGGCCTTTTCCGGCTCGTGCATGTGCACCCAGGAGTCCTGGTCCCGGATATTGGCCATCTCGAAGAGATAGGGGTTAAGCCCCGCCTGTTGGATGGTCTCCATGAACATGGGGGCATGGGTGCGGGGGCTGCAGGAGGCCACCATCACCCGGTTAAGTTTGTTTTCCTCGATGGCCTGGATGATCTTGCTCTGGGTGTCAGCCGAGCAGGTAAAGAGGTTGTGATCCGCAAACACCACATTGGGCAGGGTCTTGGCATAATCCGTCAGCGCCGGTACATCAATGACCCCGCCGATGTTGATGCCGCAGTTGCACACAAAGATACCGATGCGGGGTTCTTCGCCGCTCACATCCCGCTCCGGCGGGATACTGGGCTTTTTGAGTTCCGTTCCCCGGGCGGCGGCTAGAAGCTCTCCGGCTGCGGCTGCAGCTGCCGAGGCCTCCATTACCGACTGGGGGATGTCCTTGGGGTTCTGAAAGACGCCGCACACATAAACTCCGGGCTGGCTGGTGGACACCGGTGTAAAGGGGGAGGACTTGGCAAAGCGGGTCTCCGGCACCACCTCCACCCCCAGACGCCGGGCCAGTTCCAGAGCATCCTTAGAAGCTTCCAGCCCCACCGACAGCACCACCATGTCAAAGATTTCCTCTTTGATGGACCCGTCTTCGGAAATGTAACGGATGCTCACGTCATCAGAGCCCGGAACCGGGTCAATGGTATGAATGCGGGACCGGATGAAACGGACGCCATGCTCTTGTTCGGCCCGCCAGTAATATTTTTCGAAGTCTTTCCCCATGGTGCGCATGTCCATGAAGAAAATGGCGGTGTCCAGGTCGTAGTGCTTGGCGTGCTCCTTGGCGATCACCGCCTGTTTGATGGCGTACATGCAGCAGACCGAGGAGCAGTAGCTGTTGTCGCAGTGATTGAGATCCCGGGAGCCCACACACTGGAGCCAGGCGATTTTCTTGGGCTCCTTGTGGTCGCTGGGTCGGATGAGGTGTCCGGCATAAGGTCCGGAGGCGGAGAGAATGCGCTCAAACTCAAGACTGGTCACCACACTGGGGAAGTGGGCATAGTGGTATGCCGAGTATTTACTGGGGTCGAAAGTCTGAAATCCTGGGGCCAAAACCACGGCGCCCACATTCAATGTCACTTCCCGGAACTTTTGTCCATGGTCCACGGCTCCGGCCTGGCAGGCAATGACGCACTGGAGGCACTCGGAGCACACGCCGCAGTTGAGGCAGCGGGCGGCTTCCCTTTGGGCCTCCTCCACGCCGAAGCCC